>ERZ791934.2521-NODE-2521-length-11548-cov-2.933090_pt1 | contig 11548 bp, 8 predicted proteins | sample MGYA00510125_ERZ791934 | MGnify/ENA primary metagenome ERZ791934 (study PRJEB30046, sample SAMN00993240) | human gut metagenome | study: EMG produced TPA metagenomics assembly of the A metagenome-wide association study of gut microbiota in type 2...
CAGGGAGGTCGTGCCGCTTCGGGCTTTTGACAGAGGGGCTTTTCAAAAATCATTTGGTACGGTTACCCAAAGGGTTATGTCAATTGATTTAATGAAATCTGAAAGAATCGGCGGCAGGCTTACCTATACAAAGATATTCAGTACAGCGCTGGGATAAACGGAGCTATCCCGTTACGACGTTCTGGGGTGCCCCGTCCAGAAAAGCGCGGATGTTGGAAAGTACTGTTTTCAGCAGCCGGCGCCTTGTTTCCATAGGGGCCCAGGCGACGTGGGGCGTTATGGTGATGTTCGGCGCGCCCAGCAGCGGGCAGTCGGGGCGCATCGGCTCTTTGCGCAGTACATCTATGCCAGCGCCGGAAAGCTTTCCGCTTTCAAGCGCGTGAAGCAGCGCCTCTTCGTCTACAATGGCGCCTCGGGCGGTGTTTACGAAGTATGCGCCGTCTTTGCATTTTTCAAACGCTTCGGCGTTGAACATGTTTCTGGAATCGTCATTGAGCGGGCAGTGGACGGAAATGACGTCGCTTTTTGCCAGAAGCTCCTCAAAGGAGACAAACCCCACGTTATCATGCGTTTTGGGAGAGCGTGTGTAGCTTAAAACGTTCATTCCAAATGCAAGTGCAATCTGCGCGGCCGCCTGCGCGATTGCGCCGAACCCGACAAGCCCGATTGTTTTTCCGTAAAGCTCCTGCGTTGGATATATAAATTTGGAAAAGGTTGCGCTTTGCGTCCAGCCGCCGTCCTCGACGAACGCGCTGTATTCGCCGACTTTACTGAAATGCTCTAAAATGAGCGCAAATGTATGCTGTGCCACCGCGCTTGTCGAATAGCTTCCCGCGTTGCATACCGTGATGCCGCGCTCTTTGCAGTGGGCAAGGTCGACGTTATTGTAGCCGGTGGCAAACAGGCCGATGTACTTTAAGTTCTCCGCCTTTGCAAGCGTTTGCGCGTTCATTGGCGTTTTGTTGCAAAGGATCATATCAGCATCCTTCACCTGCCCGGCAATCTCGTCATAAACTGTAAGGTCGCGGCATATAAGCTCACCGAATTGCTCAATTGGTTCGAGCGAGAGGTCACCGTCCGTTATGGTTTCCGTATCGGTCACGATTATTTTCATAAGCACTGCTCCTTTCTGTGTATGCTTTTAATATAGCACCGTTTTCATTGTTTGCACAAGGGCGCCGCCGTATTCTTTAAAATACGCTGCATGCATCGGGCATAAAGCTTGCGCAAACTGTTTTTCTGTTATACATTATATATAGAAAGAGATACGGAGGGACAGATATGTCAGCTGCAAGGGAAATGGTAATGAAAAGGCTCGAAGAGCTTTCTATCCCATACAGGGTAACGGAGCACGAGGCGGTGTTTACCATCGGCCAAATGGAGAAGCTGGGAATAGGGCAGTCCGGACATGTTGCTAAGAATTTATTTTTGCGCGACGCAAAGGGGAAACGCCATTTCCTTATAACGCTTTGCGGGGACAAGCAAGCGGACTTAAAAACGCTTGGCTCGAAGCTTGGCGGCGTACGCCTGAGCTTTGCCTCTGAAGAACGGCTGGAACGGATGCTGAAGCTAAAAAAAGGGTCGGTGACGCCGCTTGGGGTAATTAATGATGAAGCCAATGTTGTGGAAATCGTTCTGGATATAGATTTGGAAAGGGAGGACCATATAGGGGTTCACCCAAATGAGAACACGGCTACTGTTTGGCTTTCATACCCGGACCTGTGCCGCTACATCGAGAGCTGCGGGCATTCGTTTACCAGTATGGAAATCTGAAAAAATGTGGAACAAAGCAAGATAACCTGCACGTTCTTTCCTTCGATTGTCAGGCCGTTTGTCCTATATTTCACAAAAATAAAACGTTGCTTGTAATTGGACTTTCCGTATTATATAATCAAGTTAAAGCAGATAAGAGTTAGACGTGATGAAAACGGGAGGAATTTACATGAAGGTTTTATTGACCGGAGGAGCCGGCTACATTGGAAGCCATACCTGTATTGAGCTGATAAACGCGGGATTTGAAACGGTAATCGCGGACGATTTCAGTAACAGCAAGCCTGAGGTCGTCAGCCGGATTAAGGAAATTACCGGCGTGGACGTACCCGTTTACGATATAGACGTGGCCGACAGGGACGCGGTCGACAAAATGTTCCGTGAAAACGAAATAGGCGCGGTCGTCCATTTTGCCGGATTTAAGGCGGTCGGCGAATCAGTGCAGATTCCCCTGAAATACTACCGCAACAATCTGGACACGACGCTTACCCTGCTGGAAGCAATGGAAAAGTACGATGTCAACCGCTTTGTATTCAGTTCCTCGGCGACGGTTTACGGTGTTCCCGAGCGCGTGCCGCTTGTGGAGGGCATGCCCACCGGCTGTACCAATCCCTACGGCTGGACAAAATATATGATTGAACAGATTTTGATGGACGCGGCCCACGCCAACCCTAAGCTTTCCGTTGCGCTGCTCCGTTATTTTAATCCGATTGGCGCGCATGAAAGCGGCAGGATTGGGGAGGACCCCAACGGTACCCCGAATAACCTTCTTCCCTATATTACGCAGGTCGCGGCGGGCAGGCTCAAGCAGCTTTCCGTATTCGGTGACGATTATCCCACCAAGGACGGCACGGGCGTACGCGATTATATTCATGTGGTGGATTTGGCAAAGGGCCATGTTGCCGCAATTAATTATGCCAGCCAGCACGATGGGGTTGAGATTTTTAATCTCGGAACCGGAATCGGCTACAGCGTGCTTGATATTGTCAAGACCTTTGAAAAGGTGAATGGCGTGAAAATCCCCTACGTAATAAAAGACAGGAGAAGCGGCGACATTGCAGAGTGCTATGCGGACCCTGAAAAGGCCAAGGAAATTATGGGGTGGACGGCGGAAAAAAATCTGGAGGATATGTGCAGGGATTCATGGAATTGGCAGAAAAACAATTTAAACGGTTATGAAAGCTAAAAAGACAACATTTTTTATACAAAAATAACAATAACTTGGATGGAAATTTTTCGCTTTCTTGTAGATTAATTTTTGTGAAATTTTTAAATTTTATTGCTTTTTGGATTAGTATAGGCTATAATTGTAATGCTTATCAAAAGCGTAAACAAAAGGAGGATTCTGAAAATGTTTAGAAAACACAGCAAAGTAATCAGTGTTATTCTTTCCTTAACATTGATTGCGACAATGTGCGTCATGTCCGCGACCAGCTTTTCTGCGGCGGACACGGGTTTCTACGTTGTAGGCGAGATGCAGGGCTGGGCCCCCGCTACCGCTGACCCTATGACGGATAACGGAGACGGCACATGGACAAAGGTTTATACAAACCTGCCGGTTGGAGCGGGTGGCTTCAAGGTGATTGACGCGCAGTCTTCCGACTGGGACACTTTTAATCAGTACAATCAGGACGGCAACGCCAATTTTGGCAAGCCCGATGTCAAGTACGAAATTACAGAAGCGAACTCTACGATGACAATTGTCTTCAGTGAGACCGAGATGAAGGTTCTCTCCTGGGAAATCACTGCGGGCGAACAGCCGACCGGCGGCTCTGAAGCAACCGACCCGTCGGAGCAGCCGTCTGCAACGGACGCTACAGAGGCTTCTACTGCTCCTGCGGCCGACACGGTTACAATCAACGGCGTAGAATTCAAGACCGGCGACAAGGTCGTTTACACGGCTTATCTGAAGGTCGCTGAGCTTGCAGCCGGCATTAATGTACATGTTGCTTATGACGGCGGCCTTCTGAAGGTTTCCGATAAGACGCTGGCAGCTAAGAAAGCCGAAGTGATTCCGGTTGCTTATACAGGCAGCTGCGTTCTGAACTTTGACCCGGTTGACGCATCCAACCAGGTACTGTTCAATTCAAACGACATCGACGAAGGATACGACTTTACAGCAGACGGCAAAGTGCTTATTACACTCACGTTTGACGTAATCGGCACCTCTGGCACCGGCACAATTAAGGCTGTTGTCGACGAGCTGCTCGGTATGACAAATGCCGACAAGGAGAATCCTCCGATTGCTGACTTTGAATTAACTGACAAAACAAGCAAGGAAGAGCCGGTAATCCCGTCAGAAACAGAAACCGCAACCTCTACAGAAACAGAGACGGAGACCGCTACTGAAACCCAGCCGGTTAACGATAAGGTTATTATCAATGGTTATAAGTACACACAGGGTTCCGAGCTTACCTATACAGCTTACCTCAAGACGAGCGAGCTTGCGGCGGGCATCAACGTAATCGTTGATTACAGCGGCGACCTGCTGAAGCTTAGCGACGTAACATTGAATGCGAAGAAGAAGGAAGTTATTCCGGTTGCTTACACAGGCAGCTCAATCCTGAACTTTGCTCCCATCGACGGCGCAAGCCAGGTACTGTTCAACTCCAACGATATCGATGAAGGCTACGACTTCACTGTTGACGACGCAGTTCTTATCACGCTGAAGTTCGACGTCACAGCGGCTTCCGGTGTTGGCAGCATTAAGACAAATATTGTTGAACTGCTCGCTATGACCAATAAAGACAACCAGAATCTCCCGATTACCGATTATAAGGTGACAGAGAAGTTTGAGGGTTATATTCCGGATGGCACTGAGCCGACTGAAACACAGCCGACTCAGCCGACTGAAACACAGCCGACTCAGCCGACAGAAACCCAGCCGACCCAGCCGACAGAAACCCAGCCGACTCAGCCGACTGAAACACAGCCGACTCAGCCGACAGAAACTCAGCCGACAGAAACTCAGCCGACTGAGCCCCAGCCGACCCAGCCGACGGAATCTCAGCCAACTGAGCCCACAGACGCTCCTACAAATGCCCCGACTTCCGCACCGACAGTAGCACCGACTCAGGCACCTACACAGGGCCCGACCAATGGTGGTACCTCCAACGGCGTTACAACGGGCGACAGCACTTCGGTTGCGATGCTCCTGGCGATTCTCATGCTGGCAGCTGGTGCCATTGTAGTAGCGCGCAAGCGTGTGAAAGAGTAAGATTAGTTTGGATAAGAAGCCAATCTGAATAAACAAACCCTCCGGTTAATCCCGGAGGGTTTTTGTTATTGCCGATAGATGAATTTGCTTTTTTCGTTGTCTTTTATTTGTTTTTATATTATAATAGACTGCAAGTGATTCGCGCCGCGCTTTTTTGGCGCTAACAGTAATGAAAACGGAGGAGAGTCCTATGAAGACAAAGAAAAAAATACTTCGTTCCGGTACAGCATTGGTTACCGCCTTGCTTATCATATGCCTTTCGTTAGTGACGGTGTTTGCCGCAAACGAGGCGGAATATAAGGTGAACGGCCAAACGGTCAGGACTGGGGATACCGTAACCTATATCCTGCGCTTTACCGGCCTCAACAAAAAGGTTGCCGGAATCAACATGTATGTGGAATACGACGAAAAACATCTTTCGGTTATAAAAGAAACGGCAAATCTTCCAGTTTTTACCGATGCTGTATGCAATACGGCTTCTGCGGGCAAGGTGTATTTCAACTCCGCGAATGCCGCCCGGGGCTACGAAATAGATGATGAGGCAATTATTATTTCGATTTCTTTTAAAATCAAGGATGAAGCAGGAACAATTTCCGATATTACAAGCGTGGTCGAAGAACTGTATGATATGGATGTCAAGCCGGTGGACTCCAGCGCTTACCAGCTGGATGGCTCCGTTATAGAAGGCACGCTGCCTGACGTGGTTACTCCGCAGGACGTCGAAAAAAGAATCGAACAGGCGAAGAAAGACAGCGGGGAGGATACGGGTGCAAATTCTATTAATCTCTGGATTATCATAGGCGGTGCGGCGGCTTTGCTTTGTATTGCGGCGGCCGGCATCATAATTATAGCGAGAAGAAACGGAAAGAAAGAACAGACTCCCAAAGACAGCAGCGCGGATGATTCCGAGACAGAGCAGAAGAGCAGGAACGAATAATCTTTCGTCGTAACCACAAAAATAACTAATACTTATTGTATAATTTGTGAAAAGTTCGGATTTCCATAAATAATTTATCCAAAAAGCCTTGAAGTCACATTTTGCTTAGTGTATAATAAATTCGCTGAAGTGTACACAGACTTCGAAAAAATATTAGGAGGAAAAAACCAATGAGAAAGTTAACCAGCGTATTACTTGTACTTTTACTGGTAGTATCTATGTGCTGTATCGCCGCGACAAACGTTGGCGCATCCGGTGCTGCGGATCTGCCGGAACCCGCTGAGGGAATGTACAGGTACTATTTCCTGGCTCCGGACCAGTGGCTTGAGACGAATGACGTCGCGGGCATTTACTGGTGGACCCCGTCTGAGAACGGTGCCTGGCCGGGTGAAGAAGCAACGAGAGTAGGCGACTACAAGAACCTGTTCTATTATGACGTACCGAAGGAGACTCCGGTCATCATCTGGAACGCGTTCGTTGACGCCGGAACAAAAGACAATCCGACAGAAGATGCACCGTATGCTTTCCAGACAGCAAACGTGAGCGTCGAATACCTCGATCCCGGTGAGAACGACAAGTGGCCCGAAGGCCGTGACGACATGAATGGCTGCATTTATGTTATCGACTGCAACGGCGCTCCTGACTTCGACCCGTTTGGCGGCGCTACCACATGGCCCGGCGAATGGTGCGATTTCGACCCCGAGACGACTAAGATTGACGGCGACCTCACGGCGGAGGAATATGTTGCTCAGAAGTACTTTGATGTAACACAGCCGACTCAGCCGAGCGAAACAGACCCGTCCAGCGATTCGTCTGACCCGACCGACGAGCCTACAAGCGAGCCGGCTACATCTACACAGCCTGTGACGAGCGACCCGACTGAGCCTTCTTCTGAATCGACTCAGCCGACAACCGCACCGGCAGAATCCATGACAATCAACGGCGTTAAGGTGAAAACAGGCGACCAGGTTACTTATACGGCTTATCTGAAGGCCGAAGAGCTTGCGGCTGGAATCAATGCCTATGTTGAGTATGACGGCAGCCTTCTGAAGGTTTCTGACGAAACAAAGGCGCTTAAGAAAAAGGACGTTATTCCAACTGCTTATACAGGCAGCTCTATCCTGAACTTTGACCCGGTCGACGGCGCAAGCCAGGTACTGTTCAATTCCAACGACATTGACGAGGGTTACGATTTCACAGCGGACGGCACTGTTCTTATCACGCTGAAGTTTGATGTTATCGGTACCTCCGGCGATGGCAAGATTGAGACAAAGGTTCTTGAGTTCCTCGGCATGACTGACGACGACAACAAGAATCTCCCCATCGATTATGTCCTGACTGACATGACAGAAGGTCCGAAGCACACCTACAATGTCGCTGGTGAGAAAACCCTCACAGGCTTTGAGTGGAATGCTGCTGAGAACCCGATGACCCAGGGTGAAGATGGCGTCTGGACGCTTACCTTTAAGGATATTCCGGCTGGAACGTATTCTTATAAGATTTGCGAAGACGGCAAGTTCGATGTTACCTATAATGATAAGGGCCTCTGTTCTGAAAGCAACAACAACAATGTTGTATTTACCACTGATGATGTCTGCGATATAACCATTTTCTTTGACGGAAACAAAACTTGGGCTGAAGGCGAGCATATTATTATCGTTACAGACCACACTTATACGATTGCAGGCAACGCGGACCTTTGCGGAAACAGTTGGGATCCGGCGGACGCGAACAATGATATGACCAAAATCAGCGAAGGCGTTTACCAGAAGGTTTACACCAATGTTGACGCTGGCCAGTATGACTTCAAGGTTGCGCAGGATCATTCCTGGGGAATTAGCTGGGGCGACCCGACTACAGAATCCGGAAATGCTTTTGTTAACGTTGATGAAGACAATTCTACTGTTACGATTACCTTTACAGTAGAGACTGGGGCAATTGTTGTTGATGTAACTCCTGGCAGCTCTGAGCCTCAGCCGACCGAGCCGTCTTCTGACGTAACTGAGCCGACAGGTACAGAGCCAACCGAACCGACAGGCGCAGAGCCGACCGAGCCTTCCACGGGTTCTGAGCCGACTGATGCTCCTACAGACGCACCGACAAGCGCACCGACATCTGCTCCTACCGATGCTCCGACCAATGGCGGAACACCCGGTGGTTCTAACGGCAAGGTTCCAACAGGTGATAGCACATCTGTTACCCTGCTCCTCAGCATCTTGATGCTTGCTGCTGGCGCGGTAGTCCTTGCACGCAAAAAGGTTAAAGGCTGATTCTCTTATTTGAGAACGGCAGATTAATAAACGCGAATGGCCCTCCGGTTTCCGGAGGGCTTTTTGTTTTATATCTATTTGGTGGGAATGCTCTTTGTTTTTTCCTGGATAAAGCTGCATTTGTTTTGTACACTTTGAAAAAATATGAAGTCTAAATTTGTTCAAAACAGATAATTCAGGGGAAGTACATCCAATTGTTATGAAAAGTTATTGCAGTTTTGAATTGAATGTTGTATAATATTCACACTGAAGTATCTGCTTCAGATTGAAGAAAAGCTTTTAAGGAGGAGACAAAAATGTCCAAAAAAGTACTTAGCGTACTTCTGGCTGTTGCCATGTTGGTAACCATGCTGTGTGTTGCAGGCGTAAGTGCAGGCGCAAGTGACGCAAAGCAAATGGAAGGCGGCACCATCTATTTTGAAGTACCGGAAAGCTGGGGCGAGATTACGTCCAAATCTGCTGTTTATGCCCATATTTGGGTAAACGCAGGTGAGGAACTGTCCGCCTGGCAGACAAAGGCTGAAAAGATGAAGCTCGTTGAGGGCCGTACCTTCAGCTACACAATTCCGAAATCTCCGGCTGAGCCGGACAGCGTGGACTGGAACATGGTTATTTTCAGCATGTACCAGGTGGATCAGACCTATGATTTGACGATGAACCTGTCATGCCTTGGCGATACCGCCTATGTGACCGGAAATAAGCTTGAGAACCCGGTTGACTCTAATAAAACGGTTCTTGAAGCTCTCTGGAAAAATAACAAGGACCAGGGACCCCATCTTGTAATTTCCAGCATCGGCAACATTGTTGGCAGCACGGTTGTTCCCGGTGAAACGCTGGACAGCATTATTGAGGCCTTTGTTGCGAATTATCCGTCCATTGCAACGGAAGAGAAGGTTGCGCAGCTCAGAGAGGAATTAGCTCCTTATTTTGAGAATGATCCGGGTTCTGACCCGACGACCCCTCCGACGACGAGCGGCCCGACAGACGAGCCGACGACGGCTCCTGACACGAAACCCACAACACCCCCGACAACCGACCCGACCGCTCCGGTGACCGATCCTGCAACTGACCCGGTAACCGACCCGACCGGCGACACGGAATCCACTACTGACCAGTATGGCCGTGAAAGAGGTATTCCGGTTCCGCTGGGCGTAGGTATGCCTGCGAGAGTTATGGATAACAACGGCCAGCCCGGCAATGCAGAGCATCCGGATTGGGACGGCTATTACAGGATTTATTATTTCAGAGCTCCCGCTGAGTGGATGGAAAATGCCAAGTACAAAGAGGACGGCTATGAGATTGGCTTCTATTGGTACTATGGTGAGGAAAGCGGCGCTGCGTGGCCTGGTGTTCCTGCTACAAAGCTGAATGTAGAAGGCTATGAGGACGTTTACTACGCTATCGCTCCTTCCTATGCGAACAACATTATCTGGAACAACGGTATCAACGGCGGCCTTGAAAAAGATGAGAATTTTGATCCCGCCAAGAAAGCGGCTGCCCTCCAGACAGCTGACATCAATGTAGAAGACGGTATGTTCAACCAGATTGAACAGGATGATCTTTGCGGCTCTATTTTTGAGCTCAATGGTGAGGTAATCACCCATGAGAACACCTTTACGGGAGAAATTCAGACGCTGTATCTTGGCGACTGGTCTTACTTCAACCCGCTGAACGGCGACCAGACGACACAGCCTCTTACAGTTGACGGTGAAGTAATGATTGATGAAAACGGATTTAATATGAACCCGTACTTCGATATGGATTACTCTTATGTCCGTCCGGGTCCGGTTGACCCGATTGATCCTCCCTCATCTTCGACGCTTCCCCCGTCTGATGACCCGACCAATCCGACCAATGGCACCGGAAAGAATCCTGGTACTGTAAACACGGCACAGGATGTCGCATCTTTCTTTGTGCTTGCTACAATCCTCCTTGCTGCTGCCGGCGTAGTTGTTATTGCGCGCAGGAAAAAAGCACAGGGCTGATTTTAAGCTGGCCTGAAACCTAGAAGTTATAAAACCTCCCGTCCTTACGTTTTGAGGACGGGAGGTTTTTTGTATGGCCCTTACATGCTGTTTCCAATTATCTATAACTGTTTGTATAAATCATAGAAAATTATGCTTGTATTTAAAATTTAATGTGGATTTACTATCAAAAAAATTTGAAAAACGGTTGAAGTTTTTCTTTATATATTGTATAATTACGGTACTGAAGTATGAACTTCGGATTTATACGTTTTAAGGAGGAGACAAGAAATGTCCAAGAAAGTAATGAGCGTACTGCTGGTCGCTGTTATGGTTGTGTCCATGGTTTGTGTTGCCGGTATCAGTGCGTCTGCCTTCAGCGGCGGTAAGGTCTATGTTGAGCTTCCCGAAGCATGGGCAAAATCTGCAAAAGCCGTATACTGCCACATTTGGAAAAATGGCGGAGATGAGCTTTATGCATGGCAGACCAAGAATGAGAAAATGACCGAAGAAGGCAACAACAAGTGGAGCTATGAAATCCCGGCGGGAGACTGGGACATGGTTATTTTCAGCACAAGCACAGGCGTTCAGACGTATGACCTCACCCTTGGTGACGAATGCGTTGGCGATACCGCTTATGTAACAGATGAAATGATTGAGAATCCCATGGATTCCAACAAAATGACTAATGCTGCGCGCTGGAGAAACAACGGCAGCAAATACGGCCCCCACTTCGCAATCACAAGCATAGGCAATGTTGTCGGTGAAGTGCTTGCCCCCGGTGAGGATCCGCAGGCTGTCCTCGACGCATTTATTGCAAATTATCCTGACTATGCGACAGATGAGAAGGTTGCTGAGCTGAGAAAGACTTTAAAGCTCGACTCCGGCGATAACAACTCCTCCAGCAAGAAGGAAGACAACAAGGATACAAGCAGCAAGAGCAGTACCGCAAGCACCGGCACTACCAAGACCGGCGATTCTACTCCCTTCGTAGCGCTTGCAGTACTTCTTGTAGCGGCTCTTGGCGTGGCAGTCATTGCTTCCAAGAAAAAGGTTTCTGAGTAATTAATCGCAATATTTTTGCAAACGAAAAGCCTTCCCAGTACCGGGAAGGCTTTTTTTGACGATAAAGGCAGGCAGTGTTTTGCAGTCAATCTAATTATAAGTGTGTTCGCATATTTCATTAATTTTTTTCTGCAGCTTTAAAAAATCTTCAAAAGCGTCTGGCTTTTGCCGGGGATTGCGAAGCAGGGCGGCCGGATGAAGCGTTGCCATCATAAGCAGGCCATTTCTTTCAAAAAATATACCATGCTCTTTGGTGATTTTCATATCCGGTTTAATAATTTTCATTGCCGCAATCCTGCCGAGACATACAATGATTTTCGGCCTG
>ERZ791934.2523-NODE-2523-length-11540-cov-3.741837_pt1 | contig 11540 bp, 10 predicted proteins | sample MGYA00510125_ERZ791934 | MGnify/ENA primary metagenome ERZ791934 (study PRJEB30046, sample SAMN00993240) | human gut metagenome | study: EMG produced TPA metagenomics assembly of the A metagenome-wide association study of gut microbiota in type 2...
GCGGACATTGTTTTGCCTGATTGATAATCTGCGAGAAATCTTTCTTTCCATCTTCGCCCGCTTCTATATGCCTGCACTTCTTGCGCTTGCAGCGATTGTAACAACCTCAAACCAAGGATGGTTTTCAAGAAGAGATATGAATCTCTGGCCAACCATTCCAGTACCGCCCAAAATGCCAACTCTTAATTTTTTCTCTAACTGTCTCATAACGTCTCCTTTTAATCTATTTATTTATACAATAAATCATATCGTTATATTTTACCATTTATTCGTTGATTTTTCAACACATAAAAAGGACGAATAAGAAGAATCCTCCCTTTTCATCCTTAGATACTAATAATTAATTTAACTTTTCGCCCTTATCGTCTTTTTTGTATCCGAGTCCAACTTACTACACCAATTGACTACTTCTCTTCCGGCACTTTTCAAACCATCCAAGTTTAGCTTCAAGAATTCCAAAGAAGTGCACCCCGCAAATGCACCTTTTTGTAACCTTATCACCGTATCCGGCAGTGTAACTGCTTTAATACTTTGATTGTAGGCAAATGCATAGGCACCAATTATCGTTATCGGTTTGCCATTTATTTCACCTGGCACAGTTACTGACCTCTTACTTCCAACGTACTTTGTAATTTCGATATGATTAACAAACTCTTTATAGTCAAAATCTCTTGTCACTCCATGTTTGTAATAATTGGGCAGAACATAGCTATCTAAAAGCATTTCTGTCATATCCCCAAATACTGGACCGGTCAAAACCTGATGCATTCTTAAGTCACCAAAAAAATTAGCTTCAATGATTTCAGCCTCATTTTCATCGTCGACAGCAATATCCCATGAAACAACTTTGATTTTCGGAATACAGTAATGGGCTTTTTCCGCCATCTCTAAAACACTGTTGAAGCAAGGAACCTTGGTAAATCCTCCCTCACCTAATTTTATACCCGAAGGAAGTTCAGTAATTCTTTCTCTGTCAATATTCAATGCCCAAGGCAATACCGTACCATCCAAGTTAACGCCCAGCAAGCATCCTCCGTATTTGTAGTTATCCACTCTAGCATTAGGGCTGCCAATCTTGATTAATGCAGCGGCTGCGCTAAACTTTCCTTTATGCAAAACAGTAGTCAGCCGAACTGTATTTACTGTGCTTGGGTTAAGCTTAGCCATCTGCGGATGTTGTTTTATAGCCTTTTGCACCGATAGTTTACTTTTAGTCTTAAACAGGTTACGCAGCTCTTTTTCCGTTGCGTTGGCGAGAAATACTACTCCCTTTCCGCCTCCTTGTCCGCTTAATTTTACAACAATTTCTGTACCGCTTTGTAAAACGTCCAGGCAAATCCGAACAGCTTCACTCTTGGTAATATGTTCAAACTCACTGTTATAGTAGATGCCCTCTATTTTTCTAATAATCATCTCCGGTTGTTTCGCATTGCTCAGCAGCCTCGGTAAATACGCTTTAATTTGAAATGGAATAGCATAACGATCCGGAACTGTATTTGGACGTAAAAAATAAGAGTAGATATACTGAGGCAGATATCTGGGGTCAAAAACACCTGAACGATTATAATACGTCTTAAATGCCCTATAATCAATTTTTCCCAGAAACTCATATTTACGCCAAAACTCATCTATTTCCGCTATCTGTTCAGATGTCAAATCTATATCGCCAGGAAGGGCATATTCATCCTCACTCTTTTTTCTATTTGCGATTTCTCTTGCAGTTTCTTGGTTCTTTAGTTGCAAGTCCGTCTTTCTTGCTTCGTAATTGCAAAATTTTATATTGTTTAAAGTATTTATAACGTTTCTACTTTTCTTAAATAGTCCCATATTATTTCCTTTCTTTAGAATCCTTGCTTAGTATAGCCTTATTGTATATTTACATTATAAATAATCAATAGAAATCACAAAAAATTAACACAAATTTTACGATTCATCCTTTTTTCATTTAATTCCCACTTAGAGAACTATAATACATCAAATTATTTTGCAGTCTTAATCTTGAAAACAGCAGATCTTCTGACCTTGTACGAAGTAAGCAAAAGTTAACAAATTATTTGCTTTATGAATACTATAAGAAAAGAGTAAAAAAAGTTTAAGAAAGGAGCAGCCTATGTCATTATTTAAAGGTTCCGGTGTAGCCCTGGTTACACCATTTAAGGACGGACGGATAGATTATGATGCGTTAGAAAGACTCATTGAATGGCACGTTGAGTCCGGTACTGACGCTATCATCTCCTGCGGTACTACAGGCGAGGCATCGACACTCACTGCCGTAGAAAAACTCTCTGTTATTGAATTTACCGTAAAGAAAGTTGACAGGCGTATTCCAGTCATTGCCGGAGCTGGCAGCAACGATACATCTCATTCCATGTATCTTTCTAAAGAAATCCAGTATTCCGGCGCTGACGGTCTGCTCGTTGTGACACCATATTATAACAAGGCCACCCAGCAGGGTTTAATACGTCATTATAATATGATTGCAGACTATACAGACCTGCCCATCATTCTCTACTCTGTAAAGAGCAGAACAGGCGTAAATATAGAACCGGACACAGTAAAGGAGCTTAGCAAGCATCCTAACATTATCGGGATCAAGGAGGCCAGCGGCGATATTTCACAAATTGCCCGTATCGCGTCCCTAACAAGTCGTGATTTTGACATATATTCAGGCAACGACGATCAGACAATTCCAATCATGTCTATTGGAGGCGTCGGATGTATCTCAACAGTCGCTAACATAATCCCAGCTGATTACCATCAAATGACCACCGATTTTCTTAAGGGAAGATATAAATCTGCGGCGAAGCTGCAGCTGAAAATGGTACCTCTGATTCGAGCAGTCTTTGGCGAAGTCAATCCAATTCCGGTCAAAGCAGCACTGAATATGATGGGGTATATCGAAAAAGAATACCGCATGCCAATGTGTGAGCCAACCAACGAGACGCTTTACTGGCTCTACGATGAAATGCTGAGATATGGAATTCGAGTATAACTAGAATCCCTTTGTCTATAATTGCAAGGAACTGCCTGCACGGCCGAACATCCGGCCGTGCAGTAAGCATTCATTTTAGAACGACAAAAAACCTGAGTGTGCGCACACTCAGGAAAAGTACTTTTTTTCTATAATCTTAAGCTTCTACAGCTTCAGCAACAACTTCCTTGCCGTCATAATAGTTGCAATTAGGGCATACTCTGTGTGGAAGTTTTGGCTCGTGACACTGTGGACAAATTGAAAGTCCTGGTAAAGATTTTTTCATGTTCGGGGATCTTCTCTTGTCTCTTCTAGCTTTCGATGTTTTCCTCTTTGGAACTGCCATTGTCTACACCTCCTCGTGCTTTTGGTTATATGAAAAGCATAACACTCTGCCCAAGAAGCGGTAACGCGAGATGTAAGGCAGAACTTATGCTGGAAATCCTCCAATTTTCCATTTGGCCGGATTTCAACGTACATATTTTTCGTCAACTCCTAAAGTATATACTTAAAACGTTAGAATGTCAACATCATTTTACTTTCTTTGCGATATTATATGTGTCTCTTGCAATCATCAGTTCTTCGTTAGTCGGAATCAAGAGAAGTTTTACTTTTGAATCTTCTGTGGATACGATGGTCTCTTTTCCTCTCACCTTGTTTTTGATCAGGTCAAGCTTGATACCCAGATTTCCGATATCGGTACAGATTAATTCTCTCATGTTGACATCGTTTTCACCGACGCCTGCTGTAAATACGATGGCGTCTACGCCGTTCATCTCTGCTATATACGCACCGATATAGAATCTAACTTTCTTAGCAAAGATACGAAGTGCCAGCGCAGCTCTTTCGTTTCCTTCCGCAACTGCATCTTCTAGGTCTCTGAAATCGCTGGATACGCCGGAAATGCCCAGAACGCCCGATTTCTTATTGAGAATTTCGTTAGCGACACCCTGCGGCAGATTCTCTTTCCTTCTGATATAAGTTACAATAGCAGGGTCAATATCGCCACAGCGAGTACCCATTACCAGACCTTCCAGCGGTGTAAATCCCATAGATGTGTCGATACATCTGCCGTGTTTAATTGCCGAAACAGACGCGCCGTTGCCCAAATGGCAAGTGATCAGCTTCAGATCGTTAATATTTACGTTAAGCATTGCGCCTGCTCTCTGGGCAACGTATTTATGTGAAGTTCCGTGGAATCCATACTTTCTGATTCCATACTTTTCGTAATATTCGTAAGGAAGCGCATACAGGTATGCTTCTGGCGGCATGGTCTGATGAAAAGCCGTGTCAAATACAGCTACCATCGGTGTGAACGGCATCAAATCTTTGCATGCTGCGATACCCAATAGGTTTGGCGGATTGTGAAGCGGCGCCAATTCAACGCATTCTTCTAATGCAGCGATAACAGCATCGTCAATCAAAACAGACTCTGCAAATTTTTCACCGGCATGTACAACCCTGTGTCCGACTGCGCCGATTTCGTCCATTGATTTGACTACGCCGTACTCTTCGTTCTGAACTGCATCCAAAACCTGCTTGATTGCATCTTTGTGGTCCTTCATCGGAACTTCTGTTTTGATCTTGTCCATTCCGATCTTCTCGTGAGTGATTACAGAACCATCCATTCCAATTCTTTCAACTAATCCTTTTGCCAGCAGAATTTCATTGGTCATATCCAGAACCTGATATTTCAGTGAAGAGCTGCCGCAATTTATTACTAATACTTTCATTCCAATCCTCCGTGTTAATATTTGGTATAGTGACCATAAGATTATACACCCAAAACATCGGTTAATCAAGGGGTATTTACAGTTTCATATATGGTTTTACAACAAAATCTGAATAATCATACAGGTCTTTTTTTGTGATGATATGATACAGATCTGAAGCGAGAATATCCTTTTCTAACGTTGCCTGTATCTCTTTGTAATCCGACAATTCTTTATTGATATTGGTGATGATCGGCAGCGCAGCGCAGTCTCTTTTCTTCACTTCTTTGATGAACTTAGCGCCGATATTATCGAAAGCCAAAATGCGTATATATCCAGCGGCATTTGTAACTGTCGTTCTGTCGATGTCTAGTAAAACCTGGGTCAGTAATCTGCAGATGCGGCTATAAGTATATGCCTTGGACTTAATCCTTTCTATAAGCTGCTCCGCAGTTGATGCATATCGGATTTCGTTTTTCAGCTTATTTCCCAGACCTTCCCCCGCAGAGAAGATTTCTTCCAACCGTTTGCTGTCAGTCTGCAAGATTTTCGCTGCCACCAGTTCCCAATAAGTTTTGTTCATCTCCGCAAACTTCTGCGGATTTTCAGCCGTCAATTCCTTCCTTATCATCGAGGCGGACTGATGGTAGCCGCTGCCCTTTCGTTTGACGGTAAAGGGCTTCAAGGTCTTCAGCTGTTTCAGGTACTCGAGAGCTAAGATGTTATTTGGCTCACTGATCAGATTCGCATCAAAATCCGGCTGTAATTCCTCCGCAGCAATCTGTCGCGCCCTTGGATAAGAATTGCCCTGTTTCATCAGAGCCTGTATCTGGCAGTGCAGAACTTCATCATTCTCCTTTAAAAAGTCTGCTGCAGACTGCAGTTTTCTTAAGTTTCCATTTTCGCTGCCAAAGGCCAGGTAATCGATACAGCCAAATCCTTCCAGGACCTCAACCCCGCCCTTTGCAAAATATTCAGCACTATTACATGCAAAAATAGTGGGAAGCTCTACGACTAAATTTACACCCTTTTTGACGGCGGCCTCCGCCCGTATCCACTTATCGCTGACGGCAAAGCTTCCCCGCTGCATAAAATTGCCGCTCATCACAACGACGCAGACCTCAGAATCGGTCTGCTTCATGGCTTCTTCTATTAAATACTGATGCCCCTGATGAAAGGGGTTAAATTCTGCTATGATTCCTAAACTCTTCATGCGTTTATCATACCACAAAACTGCAGATTGAAAAAGCAAAGATTGCGCCGATGATTCCTTGCGACAGTTTCATCTTGCAGATTTGACCAAACCCGATATCACAATTTCTAAGCATACTCATAGATTGACCAGCAACAGATAGTCCTCCAAAGGTTATAATAAAAGATGCCAAAGTCGTCCGCAGTGTATCGCTGCAGCCACATACCATTAAGCTGTTGCAGCCTACTGTCATCTCCAAAGCGCCTTTAACGATTGCTACGATTTCCGGACTATTGATAAACATGAAGATTCCTGAAAACTGCAATAAATCCGTGGCTATCATAAACATGACGATATATGCCAGGATAATTGCAATGGAGTGGAAGCTGTCGACAATTGCGTCGGTCAAGATGTTGTAGTAGCTTTCATTTCTCGCCACGTTGTTGCTCCGCAGCGGTTTTTTTGAAGCGGTCCCTAATCCGTAAAATACACAGTTGACGATAGCGCTTGCATAGTGGCTCACTGCCAGAATGACACCTAATTTGTGGGAGCCTAAAAACTCGACGCCGACAGCGCCAATCAAAAAGGCTGGCCCAGTCACCATGCTGTAACTGAGAATCCATTTCATCTGCTCTTTGTCGATCATCCCGTCTCGATAATAGTCGCCAGTAATTCTCGCTCCCATAGGATAACCCGATAGAAGGGCCATGGCAAAGGGATAAACCTTTGGTGAGATTCTATTGACGATACCGGTCTTTTTTAAGAAATTTGCCACGATGAAAAATGGCAGCAGTGTCGGTACGATTGAATTCAGCCACAGATTGATAGCCTCCTTAGATGCTGTAGCCGTGACCTCCGGAAATACCACCATGATCAGACAGCAGAGAATTGCTCCGCCGATTACTATTTTGTTTTTTCCAATAAATTTAAAACCCATAGTAGAGATTATTCTCTAACCATGGGTTTTATGTGTAAATTCGCCTGCTACTCTACTTTTCGCAGATTATCGATGATATTCCCCTTATTATAAATTCTGTCAACGACGTAAGCCATAATCGCTGCAAAGAGAACAAATAGTATTGAAACCGCCAAAGCCGGCAAAATTGTAAAATGATACTGTGAAAACCAGAAGCTGGCGGCGATGGATTTTATGGCTGTCACTGACAGCAGTCCGCTGACCAACGTCCCGCAGATCATGACGAGAACCATATAAGATACGCCTTCAAAGATAAACAGCTTTCTCAGTTGTTTTCTCGTCATACCGATACTTCTCATCACAGCAAATTCATTCTGTCTCGCTATGGCTCCTGTCATGATGACATTGAGCAGATTCAGAAGACCGATGATTCCAAAAATCAAAGCCAGTATCATTCCACTGGCATCGTATGTGGCCGTTATGTCATTGAAATCCTGCTGGGCTTTCTGCTTTGTCATGACACTGATGCCATTATTTCGGCTATAACTGTCTACGTATTTCATCAGGGATGCAAAGTAATCTTCCTCTGCGTCAAAAATACAGTGAATAGGGTATTCTCTCGTCTGCGGATATATTTTCAGAAACTGTTCAGCCGGCAAAATAACACTTTCATACCCACCGGAGCTGTAATCAGTCAATAGCTGGGTAGGCGCGCCCACCACTGCCATGACTGTGTATTCTCTCACAGTTCCTCCTATGTCGAGACTGACCTGATCACCCGCATGAAATTCCTGCGCCTCTTGATCGTACTCACCTTTGTCGCTCAAAAATCCAGCCATCAGGACATAGTTTCCCTTATTCATCTTCTCATAATCAACTTTCCCTTCTATCGTTTTCAAACGACGCAAAGCACGCTCGTCAAAACCAAAAAGTTGTCTGCGCGCATCAAATTCTTCAAGATTTTCTGATGCAGCAATTCCATTTACCGCTGTGATGCGAATCATTTCCTTTTTTTCCGCAGTTTCTTTGTCATAATCAACCGGGTGGTAATAGACGAAACCCAAATCTTTTACGCCTTCCTTTTCTTTGATGTCCGCTACAAATTTTGCAGGGACCACTTTTTCACTGTTGGCTGCAGATTTGCTCCATGCACTGCTAGACACGTTAAAGTCCGCAATCGCATCTCGGCGCACATAAGTCTCTTCGTCAAAGCACTGAGAGATGTTCATGACGCTGTTGAGCAGAATGATGGCGATGGAAACAGAGAGCACCACCAAAGCAGTCTTTCCTTTATTGCGGTTTAAGTTTGCAAGCGCCATAGAAGCAATTCGATGGCTCGAAGTCCGCCCCTTCTGTCTGTTCTTCTTGTACGTTTCTTTTTCCTGATAATGAAGCGCTTCCACCGGCGATACGCTGCCGGCAAGTTTCCCCGGCTGACTGCAGCTGATCCACACGGTTACAAAGGTAAAGACTGCAGCAGCCGCCCATACTAACAGACTCGGTATGACGAAGTCAGGCTCACTAAAGTTGGAACTCTTCATCGCAAAGACGAGCAGCAGATTTCCGACAAGCCATCCCAGTATAAGACCTGCAGGCAGACCCAGAATCAGCAGCTTCATTCCTTGTCTTCTCACCATGTATTTAATCTGTTTTGGTGATGCTCCTATGGTTTTCAGTTGTCCATACAGGCGAATGTCTTTCATTACAGAGATTCTGAATATATTATAGATGATCAAATAGCCTGCGGCCAATATCAGCAGAATACTGATAAAAACACTGAAGATGGTCCCTCCGTCGGCACTTTGTTGATAAAGATAACCCTGGCAGATATCATGGGCAGTCTCTCTGGGTTTCATTCCAGAGTCTCTTAATACCTGATCCAGATGTTTTCCCAAGTTGTCAGCTGCATCAAAGATTCCGCTTGCAGTATAAGTCTCGTCAGCACTTCTGTCATCTGCAAATGATTCTGAGATCAAGATTTGGGTTTTTTGTTCATATTTCTCTCCTTGCCAGATGCCGCAAAGGGTCATTTCTTCTTCTGCTATTTTCCCGTCGATCTCATATTTCAACACGAATTTTGTGCCGACCTTGTCTGAAATACCAAGCTTACGAATCACTTCCGTATCACAAGCAACTTCGTTCTCTTTCTTCGGCAGATTTCCCTTTATAAGCGTCTTATAGGTGTTATCCGCATAGTTCTCATCCGTCCACATCAGCTCTGCCGTAACGCTGGTTAATTCTCTGTTTTGTACGGTGCCGATGGTACGGCTCAGCCCCGCTTCAATGAAATCAGGGTGATTTTTGATTTTCTCCGCGTCACTTTTGGCCAGATAATTTACAGCAACCATGTACTTGTTTCCTGCCATTTTTAAAGACTGCTGATTGATTGTCTCTTCAGACCCTTGAAAGACCGTGGCAACAGCCATGAAAAGAATGGTTGTTAATATGATTGCCAGGACTGCAATTCTATTTCTATTTTTATTAGCCTTGAGGCAGCTTGCAGACAAGGTTTTGATAAATTTACGATTGTCGTTTTTTAATAACATCTTCCGCCTCCTACCGTTCCCTGTCTGTATTGATGATTTTTCCATCCTCGATGCGGATCATGCGGTCAGCAACCTGAGCGATTTCCGGGTTATGGGTGATCATCACCAAGGTCTGATTAAACTCTGCCATGGTCAGCTTCAGAAGCTGCATGACTTCCAGTGAAGTCTTGGAATCTAAATTACCAGTGGGTTCATCTGCCAAAATAATGGCCGGTTTACTGGCCAGAGCCCTGGCAATAGCAACCCTCTGCTGCTGTCCTCCTGATAGATTATTGGGAAGGTTAGAAAGCTTTTCTTCCAGATGTAATAAACGAACGATATTGTCGATGTATTCCTGGTCTATCTTCCCTCCGTCCAATTCGATAGGCAGGACGATATTTTGATATACGTTTAAGATGGGCACCAGATTGTAATTTTGAAAGATAAATCCGATGTTTCTCCTGCGGAATACGGAAAGCTGCTCATCGTTCATCTTGGCAATTTCCTTCCCTCTGATGACGACACTTCCCGACGTTGGCACATCCAATCCGCCCAGCATGTGCAGCAGTGTAGATTTTCCGCTTCCTGATGTTCCAATGATGGAAACGAATTCCCCCTGCTCGATGGAAAGATCGACACCGTTTAAGGCTTTCGTGACATTGGGTTCGCTTCCGTAATATTTCTTTAATCCCGTCGCTTCTAATATATGACTCATTGACTTCATGTCCTTTCTCTTAGGTTGCCTTCAGTATAGAAAAAAATTATCTCATTCTGTTCTCAAAATAATCACAGCATTGAGATAATCAAATTTGTCTATGGTTCTATAGGCAGATTGAGAGAAAAGAGAGAACCGGCACCAGGTTTCGACCTCACTTCAATAAATCCCTTTTCTTTGGTGATGATTTCTCGCGCTAAATAGAGACCGATTCCTACGCCTTCCGATTCTGCAGCAGACGGTTCCCGATAAAACCGTTTAAAAATTTCCGTAATATGCGCGGCCTCGATTCCCCTGCCATCGTCCCTTACCTGGATTCTGACAAAGAAGTCTGTAGCACTGGCAGAAATTTTGACATTTCCGCCATTTCCGGTGTATTTCACAGCATTATCTAAAATATTGAACAAAGCCTCTGTCGTCCATCTCTTATCGAAATACGCGGTCAAAGTAGGATTACAATCTACAGAGATACCGATGTTTTTTGCCTCGGCCTTTAACGCGGCATCACAGACGACTGCTTCAATGAGCTGGTACACAGATTCTTTCATCGGAGATACGTTGACAATGCCAGTTTCCAGGCGAGACATTTTAATCATCGCCTGAATTAGGAACTCCAGTTTATCAACCTGTTTTTCTGCATTGTGGAGAAACTCTATTCTGTCTTTTTCGTCGATATTTGGACGCAGCAAGATATTCTGATACGTTCTGATGCTGGCAATAGGGGTTTTCAGTTGATGAGATATATCAGAGATAGTCTTCTCAAGGTTTTTCTGATTTCTTTGACTAACCTCAGTTCTTCTCTGCATGATTTCATAAAGCTGCCGCATTCGGACCTGCACTCTGCCAATCAGGCTGTCCTCTTCTTCCTCAAATTCTATATCCTTTCTTCCGGCAATCATACCATCTAAACAATCTGAAAGTTTTCTCGAATAGGTCACGAAACAATATCTCGCATAGGCCATCATAACCACCGAAGCAATAAAAAGCAGGCCTGCAGCGACTAATAAGAAGACTGGTATCATTTTTGCTGCCCCTTCCACTGATATCCCATGCCGTACATGGTTTTAATATACTGGTGTGTCTCGTCTTCCAGTTTTTTGCGAAGCCTGTTGATATTGACTGCAACAGCGTGTTCATCGACGAAATTTCCGACATTATCCCACAGCTTTTCTAATATCAAAGTTTTGGTCACCACCTTTTGATCGTTGGCAATAAGCAGCCGGAGCAGTTTGAATTCTGTAGGTGTCAACGTCAGAGCACTTCCTTCTTTATATGCTGTCAGGCCGTCAAAGTCAATTAGCAGATATCCGTCGTCATACAGACTTCTGCTATTTCCAGACTTTTGACCGCCTCTGCGGAAGACAGCTTCAATTCTCTTATGCAAAACGGCCATGCTGAAGGGTTTCGTAATATAGTCGTCGGCTCCACAGTCAAAGCCAGTGATTTCATCTGTTTCCAAGTCTCTTGCAGTCAGAAAAATGACAGGCAGATCACCTTCCGTTTTGACCG
>ERZ791934.2529-NODE-2529-length-11486-cov-2.232526_pt1 | contig 11486 bp, 10 predicted proteins | sample MGYA00510125_ERZ791934 | MGnify/ENA primary metagenome ERZ791934 (study PRJEB30046, sample SAMN00993240) | human gut metagenome | study: EMG produced TPA metagenomics assembly of the A metagenome-wide association study of gut microbiota in type 2...
CCACCATCATGGCGAGCGCCATGATGCCAAGCTCCGGAATCTGGAATGCCATGGACTGCAGGTTTGTGGCCGTCAGGAAATCCCTGGGAGACAGGATGGACATCAGTATGAACGCACCGATACATACGATCAGCAGAACGCTTTCTTTTGGATTTTTCTTAAACATAATTCCCTACCTCTCCTTCCGCTTACGCCACGTCGACCTTGCGGCGGTTCTTTTCGGTGTTGTACCTGCTGATCGCGTCGATACTGACCGCGACCACGATGATGATCCCGACCACGATCTGCTGCCAGAAGGTTGGGATACGCATCAGGATCAGGCCGTTGTTCAGGATCGTCATGAACACCACGCCAAGGATCGCCCCAAATACGGAGCCGTAACCGCCCTGGATGTTGGTTCCGCCGATTACCACGGTCGCAACGACCTGTATTTCGAATCCCGCGAAGGAATTGGGATCCACCTGGCGGTAAATGGACGTGTGCACCAGCGCCGCAACTCCCGCGAGCGCGCCAAGGTACATATACAGCAGCGTCTCCGTCTTTTTGATGTTATAGCCGATGCGCTGCGCCGAATCCCGGCTGCCGCCCACCGCGTAAACGCTCCTGCCAAAACGGGTGTATTTCAGAAGCGCCCAGGTGACGACAGCCACAACGATCAGGAACACCACCTGTATGGGCAGGCCGACCGGCTTTGTAACGCCGTCCACCGTGGTATTGAAAAAGCTGATTTGCCCAAAATCGATAAAATTCTGGGGGATACCTGTGATCCAGGTACCGTTCGTTGCATATTTTACGATGCCGTTTATGATGTTGAACGTGCCCAGCGTGGCTACAATAGGAGGAATCTGCAACCGCGCTACGAGCAGTCCGTTGGCGAGCCCCATCAGCGCGCCTGCGCCCACCCCCACAAGCAGCGCCAGGAAAATATTATCCGAAACCTGCATGAGGAACGTCCCCACAATACACGCGCACGCCGCGGTGACCGCGCCTACGGATACGTCGATGCCGCCGGTGAGCACCACAAGCAGCATTCCGCAGGACAGGATGCCCAGCACAACGCAGTTTTTGAGGATGTCCATCAGGTTATCCAGTCTCCAGAAAACCGGATTTACGATTGAAATAACTGCTACGATGATAATAATGATGCCCAGCAGCATTCCTTCTTTTGTCTTTAGTACTTTTTTTACATTATTCATAGTAATCACCCACAATCGTTTTGCTTACAGAATTGCTTCATTCATGATCAGTTCCTGCGTGGCGTCGTCACCATTGAACTCGGCGACGATGTGCCCTCTTCTCATGACAAGTATCCGGTCTGACACCGCCAGTATTTCCGGCAGGTCTGAAGAAATCATGATCACGCCGATTCCCTGTGCGGCAAGCTCGCGCAGGATGTTGTGGATGTCCTGCTTGGCCCCGACGTCTACGCCGTTGGTTGGCTCGTCGATCACCATTACCCTGGGATGCGTTGCTACCCATTTTGCAATTACAATCTTTTGCTGGTTCCCGCCGGACAGCTTTGACACCTGCATCTCCGGATAGGGCGGCTTTACGTCGAGCATATTGATATACTCCTTCGCCTTTTCACTTCGCTGCTTTTTATCCACGATACTGAGCTTGCCGACCAGCTGGTCCAGAATATTGATCGTTATATTTTCTTCCACATTGTTCTCGAGCACCAGCCCTTCCGTCTGCCGGCTTTCCGGCACGAACGCAAAGCCTTCCTTTACAGCCTCGCTGGAATTTGAAAACGATACCTTTTTCCCATTGAGGACGACCTGCCCGCTGTCTGCCTTCGAAAGGCCGAACAGCGTCTCGCACATCTCCGTCCGTCCCGCGCCCACAAGCCCCGTGATACCAAGTATCTCACCCTTATGCAGGGTAAAGCTGATATCCTTATAATTTCCCCTTCTGGAAAGGCTCTTTACCTCGAGCAGCGGCACGTCTGTTGCGGACGTAATACCCGTACGCTCAAATTCCACGTTTCGGCCTACCATAAGGGATATGACCTTACGCCTGTCCATATCCCCTGTTTCGTAGGTTCCCATATACTGCCCGTCGCGCATGATCGTCATTCTGTCGGCGATCTGGAACACTTCGTCAAGCTTATGGCTGATGAAAAGCACGGCCATGCCTTTTTTCTTGAGGCCGTCTATGATATCGAATAAAAGCTGTACCTCTGAGGACGAAAGCGACGAGGTCGGTTCGTCCAGAATAATGAGCTTTGCGTCGTACACGAGCGCACGCGCGATTGCTACAAGCTGTTGCTTTGCTACGGAATAACTTCCAAGCCGCGCGTCTACGCTGATTCCTCCGCCGATTTTGTCAAGCGCCGCCTGCGCCGTTTTTTTGAGCGCCTTCCAGTTAACAGTTTTTTTCCCTTCCTCGATCACCCCGCTGATCGCGATGTTTTCCGCAACCGTCAGGTTTGGAAACAGTGAAAAATCCTGATAAGTGACTGCGATTCCTTTTTTGACTGCGGTGATTGGCGTAAGGCTCGTCACTTTTTCGTTTTCGATATAGACCTCCGAGCCCTCGTCCGGTTCGTAAGTACCCGCCAGTATTTTAATCAGCGTGGACTTCCCCGCGCCGTTCTCGCCAAGCAAAGCGTGCACTTCTCCTTTATTGATCCCAAAGGAAATATCCTGCAGCGCTTTCACGCCCGGAAACGTTTTGCTCACGTGTTTCAGACGGATCAACTCTTCCCTACTCATTCCTGAAATTCTCCTTCACCCTCGATTTAGATTTTTGAAAAGGTACCTATAAACTTTCCGGAAGGACTTCCCCTTCCTGTTATGCCTTTCTATTTTTGAGCGCTTCGGCAAGTGTGATCCCATCCCTCGGGATGAACCTGCGCCAGTACGCAAGCGTCTCGCGAAGCTGCTCGAAAATGCTGTATTTGGTCGCCATATTGGAATAAAAAAGCTCAAAGCTGAGATAAATCTTTTCTGCCGGGGGCATGATTTCATCCTCGCGGGCATAGGATTCCGCGATTGCTGAGAGCAGGCGTTCTCCAGTAATGATGCCCGTTTTATTGGCCTTCGGCGTAAATGAAACGTGCCCCGCGGTTACGCCGTCCGTCTGCTGCATATGCACGATCGGCGAATATTTTGCGAGCCTGCGAAACCACTCGTATTCGTCCGTATCCTCCGGGCCTGCAAACAGGTACCCGTATTCCTCCATGCCGGAAAGGATTTCGTCCGCGCCCCTCTCGTAATCGCCGCTCTTGCGAAAGCTTTGCCACTGCGCGTACTGCCTGTCGCTGCCCAGCCATATGCCGGGCCGCTCTTTGCCAAAGCTTTCCACAAGCTGTTCACGCGTGGGCTTTTGGTATTTTGCCTGACCGATCATATGCCCCGTATCCAGCGTGACATAGGCCGGATTCCCGTTCGCTTCATAGACGCGCTGTAAATACCGTTCCGTCTGTCCAATGGTAAAGGGCGGCTGGTAGGGTACGTACATTTGCTCGAAGCTTACTTCAAACCCGCCAAGCTGCCGGGCATAAGCGGCTGTTTCCTGCATGATGCGTATGATCTGTCCTTCGCGCTTTTTATATTCATCCGGCTGCTGCATCGCCGCCTCGGGTATCGCCCAGAAGCTAAAGCCAAGACCCTTTGCCCCAAGGCCTTTTGCACGCCGCATCAGCTCGAATATCCAGTTTTGTTTGAGGTGCTCCGCCATACCCGCGTTGTGGTGCGCAAGGCCTATGGTCCGGTAGGTTTGGTAGCCGGTGAAAAAGTTGGCGACCGTAACGCCTGTTTCCCGCTGCGCCTTTTCCGCTTCCCGGAACCACTCGTCCATATAACCTTCCGTAGAGAACAACGGATCCATTTCGTTGTCCGTACTGGCCTGCACGTAGGAAAAACCGATTTCCTTTGCCACACGCATCCATTCAGCAGGCCTTACCCAGCGCTTGATCGCAAAACAGTTATCGAGTACAAGGTATAATTCAGGCGACTGTTTCATATTGTTTTCCCCACTGCCTTCATATAACGTTCAAATAGATCGTCCCAGCCGCCGCCTTTGGCAGGATAATAATCCTTTGTGTCCGCCGAACGCGCGGCGATTTGCCTTCCCTCCTGCAGCGAGCCGATATGCCCAAGCCCCTTCATCTGCATCAGCAGGTTCCCAACCGACGTTGTTTCCGCAGGCCCCGCTTTTACGTGCACGCCAATCGCATCCGCAATCCACTGGCATAAAACACTGCTTTTGGAGCCTCCGCCCACCACATGGAGCAATTCCAGTTTTTTTCCTGTGATCCGCTCAATCGCAAGGCCGCAATATTTGATGGCAAGCACAAGACTGTCGTACACGCATCGCGCGACCTCTCCCATGCCCTGCGGCACATAACCGCCGCGCTTTTTCTGGTCCTCCTGTATCCGCAGCGGCATATTGGGATTTGGATGCGCGAACTCCTCCGCGTCAAGGTCGATAAACGCCCTGCCGCCCCCGGCCTTTTGCGCCGCATCGATTACCTCGTCCCATTTGAGCTTCCTGCCCGCTTCTTCGCTCCAGCGTTTGTGGCATTCCTGAATCACCCACAAGCCGGTGAAGAGGTTTACAAGATTTGTTTTGCCTTCGCAGCCGCCCTGGTTGGCAAATCCCAGCTCAAAGGTTCTCCTGTCCCGGTGGATCGCATCCCCTTCGACGCCAAAGATCGCCCATGTTCCAAGGCTGATATACGCCCAGTCCTGCGTCTGCTCTGCGCTGACCGGCACGCCCGCCATCGCGCTTGCGGTATCGTGTGTCGCCACGGCGACAACCGGTAGCTGCGGAACCTCGTATTCACGTGCAACGCCCGGCTGTATTTCGCCAATCAGCGTACCCGGCTGCAGGATTTCCCTGCAGATATGCTGCGGCAGCCCAAGGCGCTCAAAAAACCGTTTTTCCCATTGCTTGTTTTCCTGATCCACCATCAGCGTCATGGTCGCGTTCGTATATTCATTTACCGCAACGCCTGTAAGGTTATAATTCAGAAGGTCCGGCATCATAAGCAGCCGCTCTGCCGCGCATAGCGCGCTTGCATCCTGCTGCTTTTGCGCGTACAGCTCGTAAAGGCCCATAATGTTATTGGTATTTGTGCCACCGAGCTTAAAAATTTCGTATTCTCCAAACGTCTCGTCCAGTTCTTTTTTGTAGATATAACGCGCTTCGTCCCTGTAATTGACCGGATTTTCCAGCAGCCGTCCGCATTTGTCCAGATATCCAAAATCGCAGCCCCAGGTATCGATTCCAACCGAGCAAAGATCCCGGTGCCTTTGATATGCCGCCTTGATCCCTGTTTTGGCTTCATTCGCAAGGCGCAGCACATCCCAATAAAGGGTTCCCGCAAACCTTACCGGAATATTGTCAAATTCGTGCACAGTCTCCATTTCAAAGCTTTCGCCGTCATATTTCGCCACAATACATCTTCCGTGGCTCGCGCCAAAATCGAGCACCAGATATTTTTGTTCCGCCATTGCCGCTTCCCCCAAACAAAACGCTTTTTTGTAACCTGACTGACAGCGTACACATTTTCGTTCAGCCAGAATTTTATGGTAATCAATTTATTTTTGATTGAAAACGCCTGAACAGGCGTTTTTTTTTGCCTTTTTTTCGGGAACGAAAATGTGTATTTTTGCGTTCAGGTTTTGACAGTATCCTGAAGCCGCTTTTCCACAAATTCTGTGAACGTTCCCACATTTCGAATTTTTAAAACACCGGCGGTTTTTCCCTGTTTTGGAAACGCCGTATGTAAAATCGAATTCGGTTGCTTTTTATGTGTAAGAATTTTCTGGATTGTTTCCGTGTCTCTTTTTTAATACAATAATTGCATCAGGGCGCAAAGTCAAGATAATTTTTTATTTTGGAAATATATTTCGCAATTCAAATTGTAAGAAATATATTTCATCCATTGGAATTATTTCGAGAGCATGCTTTTTAAAGGCAAACGAATCGATTTTTGATATTTTGTCGTCCCGGTTCGTTAAAAACCGGCACTGATTAGGGGAACGTTCACACCAATGCGGCACGTCTGCAAAGCCGCCGAAAATATGTCCGGGGCGCAGAAATCCTGAAACCAGTCAAAAAAGCCGCATTTGCGTCTGCTTTTCCTTCCATGATTTCACCGCGCGTTCCGTAACCTTATCCCCTTGCATCAGGCTTCCGCACAAAAGCGGCGAAGCGGGATCGTACTGTTTGCAGTTACGCGTTACGGCCTGCCCGGAATCATTGGCATAACAGTAAGCGCAGCCATTGCCGCAGGTGTCGTACGCGCCGATATCCACACTGGAAACACAATAACAGTCCCCGCGCTGACCGGGATCTTTTTTCAAATGGAAGGGATACCCCGTGATACGCGAAATAAGCGCGTCGTCAATACATTTTGCGGGCGGCACGCCCGCTGCCGCAAGGTCGATGGTTCCGCACGCGGAAACCGCAATACCCTGCCCAGCCGCGATTTTGAAAAACTGCTGTGCAAGCCGGTTTTTCTGTTCCTGCGGAATCTCTCCCACGCCAAGCGCAGCCATCCGTTTTTTGATTTTGGCATACAGGTCGATAAAGCTTAGCTTACACTGCTCCGTATAGCCCGAAAGCCGCTCCGCAAGCATCGAAAAAAAATCGACATGAAACGCCTCCGTATAGGTTTCGTTGATGAGAACCGGGCTGTAACGCCAAACGGTCCGCTCCGGGCCCAGCTGCTCCGACAGGCGTTTGAACGTATCGGTAAGCTCGTTTTTTCCCGGAAGGTTGCCTTCAATTTCCCTGCCGTAGGGATTGATCGTAAACTGGACATAGTAAGGATAAGCGGCAATCCGGTCAAGTTTTTCCAGCATGGGCTTTGGATTTTTGGTCCAGAACACAATGCAGTCTACTACGTCCGGCGAAAGCGTTATCCTGCTCACCTGATGAAAGTTCATGGGATTTCGCACAAGTGCATAGCCCTCCGTTAGCCGGTTCAAAAACCAGTCAAAATAGAACCGCGGAATATCCGTGCGCCTGCTTACGCTGAGTATCATTTCCCGCCTCCTTGCCAATTTCTCTTTATTTTAGTAAACACCCCCGCCCGGCCAAAAGCAAATTAATTTTAGCAGTAAGCGCCTCCTGAGATAAACCTGATTTTTCTGTAAGCGTTTTAACCCCCCACCATGGCAGCGCATTTACGCGTCCCCGGCAAAACGGCGCTTGAGGCAGGCTTTTTATTTTGGTATGATTTGTGATAGAAAGGCCCTAAGCCGGGCCGGAACGGAGCCGAATGGAAAAGCAAAACTGCATCTATATCCTTTTGTGCGCAGACGGCACGCTGTATACCGGTTGGACAAACGACATAAGCAAAAGGCTGAACGCCCACAAAAGCGGGAACGGCGCAAAATATACCAAGGCGCGGCGGCCCGTGAAGCTTGTTTATCTGGAATGCGCCGACAGCAAGCAGGCGGCCATGCGGCGCGAATACGAAATCAAGCAGCTGTCCCGCGGCGAAAAGCTTGCGCTCATCGAACGTGCCGCGCCCCCGTAAATTCCGGGCGGTTGATTTTGCCGTGTCAAAAAGGCCACCGGGCGAGCGCATAAGATGCCGCGCCGAGGAGCTTGAGAAGCCATGACCACGTTGCGCCGCTTATGCTTGAATAGGCGGATGCAGCGCGCCGTACTCAGTTTTGATTTTTTGAACTGTACGGCGCGTCTCCGAAGGGAGGCGTTTTATGCGCCCGGCACTGAATCCTTTGTACGATATCACATACTATTTCCACAAACGGCAAAGGCCCGCACGTTTTGTGTGCGGGCCTTTGGTATTCGTTCCGTTTTAGTCAGCGACGGCAGCTTCTTCCAGGTTTGACGGGCAATCGATGTTGCCGCTGGTTTCAATAAACACATTTGCCGTCGTGGCGACGTATATGCTTTGCGATACCCTGCACAGGCTGCCCCTGAGCGCCAGCAACGCCCCGCTGACAAAATCAACGATGCGGCGCGCCGTTTCTTCCTTTGCATCGTCAAGGTTGATTACCACCTGCGTATTTTGTTCCAGGTTGCCTACAATATCATTGACCTGTTCAAAATGCTCCGGCCTGAAAATCATAATATTGGCCTCATAATCATAAAGCCTGACTATATTATCGCCGTCGCTTTTCTGCGTCTTCTTCTTTCTTTTTTTGGCAGGTTGTTTCTGTTCGTCGTAATCTTCCCGCTCCGGTTCATATGCGTAAGCTTCATCCACCGGAACGCGCTCCAGCCCGATTGCTGCAAATAATCTGTTTCCAAAGCTTCCCATTTGGCTTCTCCTTCATTGTGTTTCTTTCTCATGTTTTCCGGCAGCTCCGGCAGACCTCTTCTTTACCGGCTTGCCGCTCTGCCAACATTACATTAACCCGTCCAATGTCCGCGAAACCAAAACTTTCGAAACCCTCCGCATATTTCAGATTAAAATTTTCAGGGAGCATACGCGCCTTTTACCTTGCGGGTTCAGCTGCATGCCTCTTTTACCGCCTTCAAATATACCCTTCCGATGGGAACCTTTTCCCCGTTCGAAAGCTCTATTTCCTTCATCCCTATATTGATCCGTGCGATTTTATCCACCGATACGATATAGGAACGGTGCGTTCTTAAAAAGCCGTGATCATACAGCATGTTTTCTATCTTTCCGAAGGTGGAATAAGACTCAAAGCTGGTGTTGTCATAATATACATTGATATAGTGACCTTGTATCTCAAAATAATGGATATCCTTTACAAAAACCTTGCGTATCTCTCCCGCGCAGGAAAAGATCAGCGTTTCACGCGTTTTATTCCGGCATTTTTCAAACGCCTTCAAAAATATTTTTTCAAACTGCTCCCGGCTGGTTTCCTCTTTGACTACATAGTGGAAGGCGCCCACGTCAAACGCTTGCAGGATGACGTTATGTGAGGTCGCCGACGTTAAAAACACGATCTCGCTTTCGCTTCCGTTATCGCGAAGCCTGTTTGCCGTCTCTATGCCATTAATCCCGGGCATATCGACGTCAAGGTAAATCAGGTCCGGCTCCTCTTTTGTGTCGCTCAATTCAAACAGCATCTGCTTTCCGCTCAGATATGGGGTAATATCCAGGTCAATACGGTGTTTTTCACAGATCGTACTGAGTATGTCCGTATATAAAGTTATATTTTCCTTGCAGTCGTCACAAAATGCTACGTTCACAAGTATCTCCTTCGGTGTTTATTGTGTGCTTTTTTTACTTCCGTCAATCAGCTTCTGGATCGTCGTTTCCTCAAACTGCCTTTCCAGTTTTTCCTGTACCTCACGATAAAAGCTGTGGGTTGGGCATTCCTGCGCCGCAAAACACGAACAGAACGGCTCATGCTCCTGGCAACGCATAATCTTAAACGGTCCCTCGGTTACCTTCAAAATATCCAGAATTGTAATGTTCTCCGGTTTTTGCAGGAGGCTGTAGCCTCCCGATACCCCCATATGCCCGGTGATCAGGTTTGCGCTCCTTAATTTATTCGCCGTCGCAAGCAGCGACTTTTTCGCAATCCCTACTTTTTCAGATATCTCTCCCGCCGAAGTTACCCGTTTGGTTTTGGCGAGATACATAATAATCCTGATTGCGTAATCTGTTGTAACTGTCAACTGCATCTTTTTTCCTGCAATTCCTCTTTCATAAGCCTGGTTTGCCCATACACGGCCCTTTACAATATGCAGACCGCGCGAATGAATATAACCACACTCATATATTCATTCCTGAGTTTTCATGATAAGGTAGTTTGTACTTGATTTTAAGGAGTCAAACGGATCACTCACGCCGTATGTGTGACTTCTGTGTGATTTCTGATTTTTGGTTCGCATGCGCCAGATTTTCGGCAACACAAAAAGCCCGGCAACAATTTTTGTTGCCGGGCTTGTATTTATTGCTTCTGTTTTTGCAGGGAAACGCCCGCGTTACCTGCCAATCACACTGGTGATAATGATCAGCACCGCGGCAATGCTCCGCATTCGCCGTCCCCCTTTGGGATTGTAATCGTAACTGTTGTTCCCTGATTCCGCAGGCTGTTTACCACAACCTCTCCCCCACAGATATCCTTTACCCGTTTTGTCACATTCTCAAGGCCCAGATGGCTGCCGCCATCGTCCCTGTCTGGCACCCGGAAGCCTGCCCCGTCATCTGAAACAGTTATGACAAAGGATTCCTGCGTCTCACAGGTTGAAATCGTTACCGTCCCGCCGTCTTCCTTTTTGGTAATGCCGTGGCGCACGGCGTTTTCCACAATGGGCTGCACTGTAAGAGGCGGAATCAGGAAGCTTTGTGCCCGCAGATCATAAACCACTTTCAAAATATCTCCAAACCGTTTTTGTTCCAGGGAAAGATAGCTTTTGACCTGTATCATTTCCCGTTCAAACGGAATACACCCTTTGGCTGTGAGCGCATCGAGGTTGCCCCGCAAATAATTTGAAAATTCCACGACCGCTTCCTTCGCCTGTTCAGGCTCGATATCGCACAACTGCTTAATGGCAGCCAGCGAATTGCACAAAAAATGGGGCTGTATCTGGCTTAGCATAATAGAAACCTTTGCATCCGCAAGTTCCGCCTCCCTTTGCCGGATCCTGCGCGCCTGCTCCTCCTGAATGAACAGGAAAATGATCAAAATCGAAATTGTCGTCGCAAGGTTGAGCAATGCGATTCCATAAACAAATATCTGGATACACATTGCCGCCACCGGCAATATAATATAGGAAGAAAACGCGATAAGCTCGATTCTTTCCATGCTTTTGCGATAACGGATCAAAAGGCCCGCATTGATGCACAGCCCAACAATACCCCAAATCTGCGAAACCCAGAAGTAGCTTTCCCTGTGGTACAGGTTGTTTCCGTCAAAGCTGTAAAACATATGGTTAAACTGGGAAATAACCACAAATAGTACCGCAACCACGCACATTACCTGTACAGCCCTGAGCGGAGCATACGAAACATTTGTCTTTTGCCCGATATAATTGGTGAGATAATTGGTAAAGGCCGTGAGAAGCAGGTAGCCAAATGAAAAAACCAGAAAATTTGCTATCCGTACCATCCAGTAGTTTGCCGGATCAGGACTTCCCTTGCTCAGCCATGCCGCCGCATCGCTTGCCAGAATAACAATATTACAGATTAATATCCGCAGGAAAAGGCGGTTTTGCCTGCTCTTTGATTTTTTGCCGATCATCAGGCATATTGCGATGATCAGCGTTAGAAGGCTTCCCCATATTTCAAGCGATACGTTGATATATCCCACTGTAGTCATGCCTGCGTTACCCTATCTTTCCATGCGATTTTTTTGAATCGGCGTCAATCCCCTGTTCCATACTATACCGCCGATATATTATATCAACCAGGCCAAAAATTAACAAGCATTCCTGTGAACCGCGTATTAAAATTAGCATTGCAGGCGCTTATATCAGGCAAGCGGATTGATGAAATTTAATATCACCGCGTTTTTCACGGAATATCAAAAGGCCCGGACTAGTCCGGGCCTTTTGATTTGGTTTTATCAAATTTTTACCAT
>ERZ791934.2531-NODE-2531-length-11473-cov-3.856192_pt1 | contig 11473 bp, 12 predicted proteins | sample MGYA00510125_ERZ791934 | MGnify/ENA primary metagenome ERZ791934 (study PRJEB30046, sample SAMN00993240) | human gut metagenome | study: EMG produced TPA metagenomics assembly of the A metagenome-wide association study of gut microbiota in type 2...
GCATTGGGAGCTAATGGATTGCCATTGGATGTCGGAATGGATATCTTCCATAGAGGTCTGTGTTTGCCAAGTGATAATAAAATGACAGAGAAACAGCAGGATAGGATAATTGAAGTTATTAGAGAATGTTTTGCGTAAAAAATGGTGGCTTCTTTACTGCGGTTTCATTATTTGGATGACCCTGGTTAATAGAGCAACAGGTGTAAGAAGAGTTGAACTTCGACCGTTTTGGGCAATACAGGAAATGATGGCTGAAAATCCAGAATGGCTTGAAGATGTGGTTTTGTATTTAGAAAATATTCTGCTCTTCATCCCATTTGGCTTCTTGCTGAGAGAAAACTGGAAGAGAGTAGTTGTGGCTGGATTAGCTGTGTCTGTTGGAATTGAATTGGTTCAGTTCATAACTGCTAGAGGATTAGCGGAATTAGATGATGTGACTGCGAACACGATAGGTGCAGTGATTGGGTATTTGTTGTGGAAGGTTAGAGAGAAAATGGCAGATAACAACAAGAGTAAAAAGAACTGAGGGAGTAATAGATGTACAAGAATTATTTGAAAAGAATTATAGATTTTTGCTGTGCTTTACTGGCACTTATTGTTCTATCTCCGCTTTTATTTTTTTTCATGATTCTTGGTGTTGTGTTTATGGGAGGTAATCCATTCTTCACGCAGCCTAGACCGGGTAAGGATGAGAAGATATTTAAACTTGTGAAGTTCAGGACTATGGATAACCGCAAGGATAAGAATGGCGAGTTACTTCCGGATGATGTGAGGTTGAATGGGTACGGTAGGTTTTTAAGGAGTACGAGTTTGGATGAGCTGCCGGAGTTGATAAACATTCTGGTTGGAGACATGGCAGTGATCGGGCCAAGACCTCAGTTAGTGCGGGATATGGTATTTATGAGTAACGAGCAGAGGAAGAGACACTGTGTAAGACCCGGGCTGTCTGGCTTAGCACAGGTGAATGGTAGAAATGTAATCACTTGGGAAGATAAGCTTTCCTGGGATTTGAAGTATATTGAGAAGATTACGTTCGTAGGTGATGTGAAGATAATCGTAGAAACGATTGGTAAGGTTTTTAAGAGAGCAGATATTAATCGTGAAGGCACGGCTTCGGATATGGATTTTGGAGATTACTTATTAGCTAAAGGTGCGGTGAGTAAAGAAGAATATGACAAGAAGCAGGCGGAAGCGAAGGAATTGTTGAAAAGGGGATAAGTTTTAATGGATTGGAAATATTACAATCACGCGATGATACCAACCACGGCGCCGCACAAATTGCCAGACATTACACCGATAGACAATGGAATTGTCTGGAAAAACCGGGGGGGGGTACACCATTGTTTGCAAGATGGACTTCCGGTTTTGATTGTGGATATGAAACGGGTTGGTGGTATTGCATTAAAGATACACCATTTGATATTACGAAAATTAATTCCAAAAAGCGATATGAGATTAATAAAGGTAAGAAGAACTTTGATATTAGAGTTATAGATCCAACTGAGTACGTTGAAGAAATAGTCGAAGTTCAGAAGAAGGCTTGGGAAAATTATCCAGAATCATATAGACCAGTAATTGATCTCGAAAAAATGAAAGAGAGCGTATTGACTTGGATGGATTTTAAAGTATTTGGTGCTTTTGGAGTTGAGGATGGTATTCTCCATGCGTTTTCGTATTTAGAAGAGCATGATACATGGACAAACTTAGCTGTATTAAAAGCTGATCCAGAATATGAGAAACTGGCAATAAATGCTGCTTTAATATGTGGGATCGTAGAATATTATAATCCAAGATTATCGAAGAGTTATTATATATGCGATGGCGAACGTAATACGGTTCATATGACAGGTTTCCAAAGTTACTTAATTAAGTATTTTGAATTTAGAAACGCTTATTGCATTTTAAATATTAAATACAGACCTGGTTTTAATACAGTAATTAATGCGTTGCGTCCGGTCAAATCGATTTTGGCTCGATTTGATAGATGCTCTTTAATACATAAAATAAACGCCATCCTAAAAATGGATGAGATTGCAAGAAAGAGGTAAGAAGAAATGAACGAGTTAGTCTCGATAATCACACCATCATATAATACTGCAAAGTTTATTGGTAAGACTATTGAGTCGGTTCAGAACCAGACATATCAAAACTGGGAAATGATTATCGTAGATGATTGTTCAACTGACAATACTGATGAAGTAGTGGATGGATACTTGAGTGATAAGAGAATCAAGTACATAAAGAATGAGAAGAACTCAGGTGCAGCGGTTAGTAGAAATCGAGCACTGAGGGAAGCAAAAGGAAAATGGATTACTTTTCTTGATTCGGATGATTTGTGGAGTCCTGAGAAATTGGAGAAGCAGATCAAGTTTATGAGTGAAAATGGTTATCACTTCTCATACACAAACTATGAAGAGATAGATGAACAAGGAAAGAGTACAGGTACAAAAGTAACTGGCCCTAAGAAGGTTAGTAAACAAGGGATGTATAATTATTGTTATCCTGGATGCTTGACAGTTATGTACGATGCAGAATCAGTTGGTTTAGTACAAATTCAGGACATTAAGAAGAACAATGACTATGCCATGTGGTTGAAAGTATGTCAGAAAGCAGACTGCTGGTTGTTGGATGAGTATTTAGGGCAGTATAGAAAAGGCAGAAGTGGCAGCATAAGTAGTCATAGCATTAAGACAATGATTGGCTGGCATTACAAACTTTGGCATGAAGCTGAGAGCAAGAATGCTGTGATGAGTATCTGGTACACTTGTTGGAATTTAGTGTTTGGATATTTGAAGAAGAAAAAATATGTGGAAAAGAATGAGGCATAATAATGGAAAGAGATAGTTTGGCTTACAAAACGAGAAGGAAGTTACAGGTTATGGCATACCATGTTTTGCCGCATGATTTTCTGTCTAAGTTGTATTTCAAGATTTATCTTCATGAAGATATGGATTTAAAGAACCCTAAAAAGTTCAATGAAAAACTACAATGGTTAAAGCTCAAGTATAATGCTAAAAGTCCATTAGTTGTTCAATGTTCAGATAAATATGCTGTTCGTAGCCATATTGAAGATTGTGGCTATGGTAATACACTTACAAAATTACTAGGTGTATGGGAACGAGCAGAAGATATTGATTGGGACAAACTTCCTGATAAATTTGTTCTGAAGTGTACGCATGGATGTGCTTATAACATTTTGTGTAAAGATAAAAAAACATTTGATAAGAAGGGTGCCACTAAGCAACTAAATGCATGGCTTAAAGAAAACTTTGCTGCTTTCAATGTTGAGTTGCATTATGGAGAAATAAAGCCAAGAAGAATCATCTGCGAAGAATATTTAGGCGATGTAATAGTAGATTATAAGTTCTTCTGTTTCAATGGAGAACCGAAGTTTTTTTATGTTTCATCTGACCTTGTTCATGATAGACGGGCGGAAATCGGCTTTTTTAATATGGATGGCAGTAAGATGCAAATGGTTAGAGATGATTACAAAGACATTGGTAATATTAAAATGCCAGAGTGCCTGCAAGAAATGATAGAGGCATCAAAAGTGCTGTCAAAGGATTTTCCTTTTGTAAGGGTAGATTTCTTCCTTGTTGATGGAAATTATAGATTCGCAGAACTCACATTTACGCCCGGAGCATGTATGATGCCACTCAATCCTAAAAAGTATGACATTGAATGGGGAAAAATGTTGAAACTTCCAATGTAAAGGCGGACATATATATGTACAGTGATTCACATCTTAAGAGGTCTTGGGTAGAAGTAGATTTAAGACAGATTATCGATAATTACAAAATATACAAAAGAAATGTTAAGAGTTGTAAGATTATGGCTGTTGTTAAAGCAGATGCTTATGGTCATGGTAGTGTTCAGATTGCTAATGCTCTTCAGTTAGAAGGTGTGAGTTTATTTGCAGTATCCAACATAGAGGAAGCTATTGAATTGAGAACATCCGGAATAAAGGGTGAGATACTAATTTTGGGCTATACTCCAACTGAATGTGCAGAAAAATTGGTAAAAAACAATATTACCCAGACATTACTAGACGAGAGTTATGCCAGAATGATGGCTGATAAAGGAATCAAGGCACAGTTTGCCATCGATACGGGTATGAATCGCATAGGTCTGGATGCGGATAATCCAGAATACTGTGAAGAGATTATTAGAAAATATAGTGAACAATATGAGTTGAACGGGATTTTCACACACCTATGTGTGTCGGATACAGATTCAGAAGAATGTAAATGTTTTACAAAGCAACAGATTGAAAAATTTGAAGATATAGCGAAAAGAGTTGAAAATCTAAAACTGCCATATGTTCATTGCATGAACTCTGCTGGCGGATTATTTTACAGTACAAAATCAAACATTGGTGGAATAGCAAGATTGGGAATAATTCTATACGGTTTGAAACCGGATTACACAAATGAACTTCCTGACGGAATCAAACCAGCACTTAAATGGAAATCAGTTATTGCTATGCTCAAGAAAATTCATGTTGGGGAGACTATTGGGTATGGAAGAACATATATTGCTGAACACGATATGAAGATAGCAACAGTACCGACTGGATATGCAGATGGCTATCGTAGAGAACTTTCCAATACAGGGAGAGTTGAAATAAATGGTTCTGTAGCTCCGATTGTAGGAAGAGTCTGTATGGATCAAATTATGATTGATGTAACCGGAATAGACGCAAATTGCGGTGATGAAGTGACTCTGATAGGAGACTTTTATACTGCTGATGATATAGCTCAAGATATTGGGACAATTGGATACGAAATTGTTTGTGGTATTTCGAAGCGAGTTCCAAGAATATATAAGTGAGGAAATGATAATGAGTAAAAAAATTGGTATCATTGGTCATTTTGGAGGAGGGCATGACTTCCTAGATGGTCAAACAGTAAAAACGAAAATTCTATATGATGAATTAAAAAGCAGGGGATTGGACATTTGCTGTGTTGATACTTATTACAATAATACAAATAAAGTGAAACTTCTGTTGGATTCGCTGAAATGCATATTGAGATGCAAAAAGATTATTATCCTCTTATCTGGAAATGGAATGAGAATCTATTTTCCTATGATGTACTGGGCTAAAAAGGTATTTGGAAGAGAGATATTTCACGATGTCATAGGTGGAAATTTAACAGAATACATTGATAAATATCCTGAATATAAGAAATACCTGAAGTCGTTTGATGAAAACTGGGTTGAGTTTAAAAGCTTGAAAAGTGGATTGGAAAAAAGGGGGATAATGAATTGCAGAGTTATTCCAAATTTTAAGAATCTTGATTTAACCAAAGCACATTTGAAGGTTGGAGAAAACGCTAAACATAAATTATGTATGTTCTGCCGTGTTATGAAAGAAAAAGGAATTACGGACGCTATTATAGCAGTTCATAATCATAACAAGGAAAGCGACTATAAGTTCTTTCTCGAAATTTGGGGGCCGATTGATGAAAGCTACACAGAGGAATTTGAGAAATTAATTGATAAATATCGTTCTGATTTTCGATACATGGGGAAAGTTGATTATAGTGAAAGTGTAGAAACACTTACAGAACATGGTGCACTTTTGTTTCCAACTTACTGGGATGGCGAGGGATTCCCTGGAACAATAGTTGATGCATTCGCAGCAGCACTACCGGTCATTGCAAGCGATTGGAATGCAAATAAGGACTTGATAACGAATTATGAAAATGGTTGGGTTTATCCGAATGAAGAAAGCAAAAGTCTCATAGATAGCTTATCATGGATGGAATGTCACGAAGATGATATGCAGAATATGAGGATGAATTCACATGGTACCGCAAAAGAGTACATGCCAAGTAAATGGATTGACATTATTGTTGAATTATTAGAGGTGTAAGATGATATATAGAGTGTTGTGTTCAAATTCAGAAGTGACAAATTTTTATCTTGACGTTATTAAACAAGCATACGTTGATAACGGATATGAAGTTGAGGATAGAGAAGTCAAGGATATCAAGGCATCTGAGAAAGACACTGTTATTTGTGCTCGTATTTTAGATGCAATAAAGTTATTTGGAAAAAATAAGAAGTGTAAATATGTTTATTGGGTGCAAGGTATCGAACCAGAAGAAAGCTATATGCAACATCAAAGCAAACTTCGTAAGATGGTGTTGAATTACCTTGAGTGTAAGGTCCTGAAAAAAGCAGATTATTTGTTTTTTGTGTCTGAAAGTATGAAAGAGTATTTAGAAAAGAAACATAAGTTTGTGTTTGATAAGAAGAAATATCATGTCATGCCTTGTTTTAATACAGCGATTCATAAAGATGCTTTTTATGTTTCGGAAAAGTATAGCAGTAATAATTTCGTTTATGCAGGTTCCTTGAGCAAATGGCAAAAATTTGATGAAACAGTGGATCTATTTAAAAAAATCAAGGAAGAGTATATATCTGATGCAGAATTGTACGTTTATACGTTTGATGTGGCTGGCGCACTTGCAACATTGAATAAAAAATCTGTTAATGCGAAGGAAGTAAAATGTTTAAAACCAGAAGAAATGCCAGAATATTTGTCAAAGGCAAAGTATGGATTTATTATTCGAGATGATGATCCTGTAAATAATGTTGCGACACCTACTAAAATATCGACCTACCTTTCCTGTGGCTTGATTCCCATCTATAGCGGCTGCTTGTCTGGTATGACAGAAATGTTATCTAATACACGTTATAAAATCGTGGCAAAGGATAAGATGATATTTTTGGATAGAATCAATGCATCTGATATTTATGAGGAGTACAATAAAATTTTTCAGGCTCATTATTCAGTGAAAAAGCATATCCAACTTTTTAAAGATGATCTTATTAAGATAACACCTTAAACGGTTGTAAATGGAGAAGGTTTATGAGAAAAATTTGTTTTTTAACAAGCACCTTAGATTATGGCGGTGCTACAAAGATTATGGTTGAATTATCAAACTATATGGCTGATTTTTTTGATGTGAGCATAGTAAATTATGGAAAAAAAGAAGTATTTTACCAACTTGATAATAGAATCAAAATTGTAACAGCACCGCATACACAGTGCGACATTCCAAAGGTGAGACTTTTAGCACAGATGTATATTATCCGAAAGTTTTTTAAAGATAAAAGATTTGATTTGATCATAGTTTTTGGTAATACAGAAAAAATAATGGCTTTATCTGCGAGTTTGTTTAGAGATTCAAAGGTTATCATTTCAGAACGGCAGGATCCGTATAATTATAAAGTAGGCAAGATGCATACTATGTGGTTGAGATATTTAATGGCACAGGGCTGCGTGTTTCAAACGAAAGGAGCAATGGAGTATTTCCCTATATCTGTTCAGAAAAAAAGCGTTGTCATAAATAATTTTATTAAACAAAATAGTGCTTTATTTAGAAGTTCCACTAGTAAGGAGAATGTGATTTCTTATTCCGCACGCTTTGAATTAAAACAAAAAAGACAAGATTTAATGATAAAAGCATTCGAAGTGTTTTCTAAGGATCATCCTGAATATAAGTTGGTATTTTATGGTGATGGCCCAGATCAAAGTCAGGTTAAAGATTTGGTTGAAGATTTGCATTTAGGAGACAAAGTAAAATTTGCAGGTAAAACAAAAGACGTTCTAGATAAAATATACGAATCGAAAATGTTTGTTCTTACTTCAGATTATGAAGGAATTCCAAATGTATTACTTGAAGCAATGGCGATGGGAATTCCTGTAATCTCAACAGATTGTAGCCCGGGTGGTGCAAAGCTATTAATTGAAGATAGTGTAAATGGTTTGATAGTTCCTGTCGGGGATATCAATGGACTTGCAATTGCAATGAAAAAATATGCTGAAAATGGGGAATTAGCTGATAATTGCGCAAAAAATGCGATGAATGTATTAGATGAATATTCGCCAGAAAGAATACTACCACAATGGAAGGACTATTTCAAAAGAATAATTGGTGAGTAATAATGAAGTTAAGACTATCTATTAATTTAAAAAAACTATGGAAAATTAGTTATATTTTATATACGCTAGGAAACTTTGGCGTAAATATGCTTGGTTGGCATAATGGTTGGGTGCAGATTCCTTTATATTTGTTTTTTGCACTCTCATTGTTTTCAATTTGCAGGAATACAAGATTGTTTCCCAAAACAATAACACTTTGGTATACAGGCTTTTTGATTATTTCAATACTATCCCTAAGCTATTCTCCGAGTTTTTCTGTGTCAGTAACAGCGCTTCCAGATATGATTATGGCGCTGCTTTGGTCTGTTTCAGTTGGAGCATTTCTCAATGAACAAGACAGTATAAAAATAATTAAATATTCTAATATAATTATTTCAATACCTATCGGGATTTATCTTGCACTAACATTTACACAGGCACATTCATGGAGTAGATTAGGTGAATCATTTGGGATGAATGAAAACATAGTAGCGCTTTGTTTTTTAATTCCTTTTTGTTTTGCGGCAAGCGAATTATTTGACAAAAAAAATACTCTTATAAATTCAGTAGCAATTGTGATTTGTGCATATATTATGTTGCTTTCCGGATCGAAAAAGGCAATGCTAGGTGCTGTATTGTTTCTTTTGGCATTAAACGTGTTTGGAAGAAAAATATCTCTAAAAAAAGTGTTTACAATTTTAGGTGTTATTTCTGGGGTAATATTGGTATTTTATTTCATATTGCATAACGAACAGTTATACAATATCATTGGTTACAGATTGTTGCTATTTTGGAATACAGTGACAGGAAAAACGGTTGCAGGTACAAGTACAATCGAAAGGTCATCAATGATTTTCTATGGACTTAAGCTGTTCGCTCAAAGTCCTGTTTTGGGGCATGGAATAAATTCATTTAGTTATTATTATGGAAATATAACAGGCTTTTATGCTTATGCCCATAATAATTATATAGAATTAGTTTCGACATTAGGCTTACTTGGGCTCGGATGGTTTTATTCGATTCATTTTCTTACTATAAAATATTATTTGCGCGCAAAAAAAATGGTTGCTAATAATGGAAAAATTATCGCCTATATAATACTTATATTATTCTATGATATTGCGATGGTATCATACTCGGATACAAGAGTTATTCTCTTGATACTGTGCACTTATACAATGGCTAGAAATAAATTTCTTGTCGTCACTCGATCAATGGAGGATAAATAAATGGGGAAAATTAACACGTTATTCAGATTAATTAAAAATGATAAGGGTTCGATTCTAAAAGCTGCTTTTTTGAATTTCTCAAGGTCTAGAATTTCACATTTGATGCCTGATGATCTTTATTTAAAATATCAATATAGAGCAAACATGGGAGAAAGACTAAATCTCGTTACGCCTGTTACCTTTAACGAGAAGTTGCAATGGTTAAAATTGCACGACAGAAAAAAGAAGTACACAAAAATGGTAGATAAATCTAGTGCCAAAGAAATATTTGCACAAATGATTGGAAAGGATCACATAATTAAGACATACGGTGTGTGGGATACATTTGACGAAATCGATTTTGAATCGTTACCCAAACGATTTGTACTGAAATGTACACATGACAGCGGAAGTATTGTGATTTGTAGAGATAAGGATAAGCTTGATATAGCTAAAGCCAAGGCAAAACTTGAAAGTGCAATGAGAATAAACGGTTATTGGTATGCTAGAGAGTGGCCGTATAAAAATGTTAAACCTAGAATTTTGGCTGAAGAGTATATGGAAAATATTGTTGATGGTAAACCACAAGAAATGGTGGATTATAAGTTTTATTGTTTCAATGGTGTACCTCAATATTTATATGTTTCACAAGGACTGGAAAACCATGAAACAGCTGCAATTAGTTTTTTTACTATGGATTGGGAATTTGCGCCTTTTGGTCGGAGTGATTACAAACCATTTTCAGAATTACCTGTTAAACCCACAAAATTTGATGAGATGATTGCAATAGCAAAAAAAGTGTCAAAAGGTATTCCATTTCTTCGAGTTGATTTATATGAAATAAATGGAATAGTTTATTTTTCGGAGTTTACATTTACTCCTAATGGCGGATATATGCCGTTCCAACCAAAAGATTGGGATTTTAAGGTAGGTAAATTAATAGATATAGACGCGCTGGCTTAGTATAGAAGCTTGTTATAGCGAAAATGGAGAGAATATGAAGAAAAAAGTAATGTTGGTCTTTGGCACGAGACCAGAAGCAATTAAGATGTGCCCACTGGTTAACGAACTAAAAAAAAGGGAATCAATTGAAACAATTGTATGTGTAACTGGACAGCACAGACAGATGCTTGACCAGGTACTGAATACATTTAATGTTGTGCCGGATTATGATCTTTCTATTATGAAGCAGGGACAGACCTTATTTGATATCACAACAGGAATTCTAGAAAAGATTAAAGTTGTTCTTGAAGAAGTGAAGCCGGATGTGGTTCTTGTGCATGGTGATACCTCCACAACCTTTGTTACATCTTTAGCTTGCTTCTATTTACAGATTCCTGTTGGACATGTTGAAGCAGGACTTCGTACATACAACATTTACTCTCCATACCCAGAAGAGTTCAACAGACAGGCAGTAGGAATTATTTCACAGTATAATTTCGCACCAACACAGATGGCAGCGGATAACTTAATCAGAGAAGGTAAGGATTCATCCAAGATTTTCATAACTGGAAATACCGTAATTGATGCAATGCAACATACTGTAAAAGAGGATTATACACATCCAGAACTTGAGTGGGTGGGAGATGGTAAACTTATTTTTATTACTGCTCATAGAAGAGAAAATCTAGGGGAACCAATGCATAATATGTTCCGAGCTATTCGCCGTGTATTAGATGAGCATCCTGATTGCAAAGCAGTCTATCCAATCCATATGAATCCTGTGGTTAGAAAAGCAGCAGATGAAGAACTTGGTGGTTGTGATAGAATTCATATCATAGAGCCAGTTGAAGTATTTGACTGCCACAACTTTGAAGCAAGGTGTCATCTTTGTTTAACAGATTCAGGCGGAATTCAGGAAGAAGTACCTTCTTATGGTAAGCCAGTTCTGGTTATGAGAGATACCACTGAAAGACCGGAAGGTGTAAAAGCAGGAACACTTAGACTCGTTGGAACTGAAGAAGAAGTGATTTATAAGAACTTCAAGGAACTATTGGAAAATAAAGAGGCATATGATGCAATGGCTAAAGCTTGCAATCCATATGGCGACGGACATGCATGTGAAAGAATTGCAGACATCTTGGAAGGGAAAGAGTTCAGCTCGTGGCGAGTAGAGTAGCGGTAGTGAATGACTTAAAGATAGATTTAGAGAGGTGGTATGATTATGACTACAGTTTGCATAATTGGGGTATACTTTGGTACTTTCCCACAATATTTTGATTTATGGATAAAATCTGCGGAGTATAATAATTCTATTGATTTTATTCTATTTACGGATCAGGAATACCAGAATAGCCCTTCGAATGTTCATTTTATTAAAATGTCGATAGAA
>ERZ791934.2545-NODE-2545-length-11343-cov-8.956237_pt1 | contig 11343 bp, 3 predicted proteins | sample MGYA00510125_ERZ791934 | MGnify/ENA primary metagenome ERZ791934 (study PRJEB30046, sample SAMN00993240) | human gut metagenome | study: EMG produced TPA metagenomics assembly of the A metagenome-wide association study of gut microbiota in type 2...
GCGTGGGAGGGCGCGCCCATCGGCTCCCCGGTGTCCGTTTCCGCCGCCAGCGCCGTGATTCCCATGCACAGCGCCAGCACGCACCCCAGAAGCGCCGCCAGAACCCTGTTCATCCGTTTCATCCTTGTCCCTCCCGTGATCAGCTTAAGACGGTGATCGTCAATTTCGCGCCAGCCGACCCGATATATTCTTCCGTCTCGGGGTCGTATGCGTTAAAGACCGCCGTCGCGAGGTATTCGCCCTTTTCCAGCTCCACATCCAGCTTCGCCGACTGGATGTGGTGGTTGGGCTCGATGAGCCCCGTTTCGTAGATCAGCTCGCCCGTGTCGTCCAGCGTGATCAGCACCTGCATGAGATACCGGTTGCCCGGCACGTTTTCGATCTGGAGCGGGCCCTCGGCCTTTCCGTTTTCAAAGGTGGGCGCCGTGTTGATCGAGATATTGAACATGCCCTCTTCCACGATCCGGTTGAGCTCCGCCTGGATTTCCTCCTCCGTCTTGCCCTCGAGCTGTCCGAGCTGCGCGTCGGCGGCCCGCGTGAGGCCCGCCGGCTGTTCCTGCGGGCGCAGCAGCAGCCAGGCGATCACGCCGACCAGGATGAGGATGACAACCGGGAAAACCCATTTGACGGCTCCGCCGTTTTTTTTCGTCTTTTCTTCCATAACGCGCTCCTATGTTCTTTTGTCGTGCCTGTACCGGGGAAAACGCCGCGCCGCGCGGCGCTTTCCCCGGCACAGGGGTCCCCTGTGCCGGTATTTTAGTTGTTTGCTTACGATTAGACAGTCGGCATCGCGATCGTATAGGTGACGGTAAATGCATCTTCCGAGGAATTCCCAGCGACCGTTTCATCCTGCGGGGCCGCCACGGCGGTCAGCGTCAGGTCGAGTTCCGTGCCGTTGATATCCGCCGCCTTGGCAACCGTGCCCCAGGAGGGATCGACGCCGCTGGCAGCCGTGGACAGATCGAGGTCCTTGATCTTCATATTGACCGTCTTGCTGGCTTTGTCCGCTTCCTTCGCAGCTGTCTCAGTAGCAAGCGTCCACTCGCCGTTCGTCGCTTTCACACTCGAAACCGTGATATCTTTGAAGGAATAGTTGATGAGCTTGTACGCGCTCGGGACCGAGGTGGTGCCATCCTTGGCGACCGCAAAGGTGACCGTCATCGGGACGGTAACGCTCATCTGATAAGTCGGAACCGTCGCGCTCTTGTCGATAACCTTAAACTGGGTGTCGGCCGTACCACCATCGGTACTGACGTCGTTTGTCTTCGAGTCTACCGCCGTGCCGTCGGCATCATAGTTCTGCGCCGCGAACGCGGTCACGCCGAGGGAGAGAATCATTGCCATTGCCAGGATCGTTGCTAATACCTTTTTCATTGTTTTGACCTCCTGTTTTTCTTGTTTTGTGGGGTTACGTGTGAATTTATGTAAAGCCATAACCTCCTTTTCCACAGGCTGCGCGCGGCTTACGACTCCACCGTCAGGAGCACTTCCGCCGCCGCCTGCCCGACTTCCGACTGGTCCTCCGGGTCGTGCGCCGTAAAGATCGCAGTCGCCTTATAGGAACCCTTCGGCAGCGCCTTGGACAGCGTGATATTCTCGATGTACTGCCCCGGCCTGATGCCTCCGGATTGATATACCGTTTCGCCCGTATCGTCCAGCACGATCTGCACGGTCATGTTGTAGTGGTTGGCGGAGATATTGTCGATATAGGCCTGCCCCTCCGCCGTCCCGTTCGGGAAGCTGATCTGGGTGTTGATCGAGATGTTGAACATCCCCTCCTCGACGATGCGGTTGAGTTCCTCGATGATCTGCTCCTCCGTCATCCCCGGGAGGATTCCCGTCGTGGCGTTCGGGTCGAAGAAATCCGTCACGCCGCTTCCGCCGCGTCCGAAAAAGAACCACGCCGCCGCGCCGATCAGCACGAGCGCGGCCACGATCCCCACGGCCAGCCCGCGCCTGGATTTTTTCGGCGGGGCCGTCACCGCCGCGCCCTGCTCCGGTATCTCATTCATGGGATATCACCTCTTTCACACTTTTTATTGCAGGATCCCCATTTGGGGCTCCCCGGCGATCGACGCCTTAAAGGTAATCTGGTAGCTGTAGTTGGCGGGCGCGCCGTTTTCGCCCTGCCCGCTGGGCATCTGATTGCTGAGGAAATCGAAGGTGCACTTCTGGTTCCACGGGATCTCCGCGAAGTCCTGATAGGACACCACCAACGCTCTTGTGGTACTGCTCGAATCGCCGGTTTTAAATGCAATGGGAGCCGTCTGCGAAGGGACGTCAAGCGGGCGGATCGCCAGGTCGTAGCCGGTCCCTTCCCCGATTTTCGGCGCGTCGATCTGCCGCATCGCATCGCCACTGTCCGCGGCCAACCGCGTCAACATCGGTTTTACCTGCGTATTGACCGGGAACGCGGAGCGGTTCTCCACATACATCCTGTCCGCGCTCGGCTGTGCGAGCGTGCCGTCCTTCGCCACACAGACGGTGATCGAAAGCGGCACCGTCACGTCGAGGCGGGCGGTTTTCGTCTCAAACGGCACCTCCATGTTCGCAGCCGTCGGGACGTCCATCCCCATCATGGAGGCCCCCCCGGACGACAAGCCGGTCAGCGGCGTTTCGCCGATTTTACACTCCTTGATCAGCAGTTTTTTGGTCTGGGCCGCGTTGAGGGCGTTGGCGTTTTTTAGCGTCACCGTCCAGGAGGCGTACCCGTTGGCGGGTATCTTCATCCCGGGAAGCACCGTGGAGGAATTCAGCTCATCGCCGTCCACCTTGAAGTTGAACTTGTACATCGCGTCGTCCGCCGTCCAGAGCTTAAAGTTCTCGTTGATCTCCTGCTCCGACGCGAACCCGATCGTGGGAGTGTCCATGCCCAGTAAAATCCCCATTCCATCCAAGAGCCCCACGCCGGTGGAGGTGACCGTTTTATCCACGCCGTAGCCGTTATACACCGTGAGGGCGCCCGTATCGCTGTTCGGCGTGTTATCCGAAGTACCGGTCGATTGCGCCGTCAGCGTGCCCGCCTCGTAGAGGGAGAGGAAGAACGGGTCGCTCTTCGCCGTGACGCCGTTCGCGTCGGTTGCGGTCAGGTAATATTCGCCCGCGCGGGTTCCGGCCTCGGGCTGGAAGGTAAAGCTCACAGTCGAGGTGCTTTCGTTGTTCGAGCGCACCACCGCCCGGAAGGACATCTCCTCCGGCATATCGTCGCGGGAGGATGCCTCCATTTCGACTCCGTTTTTATCGTACAGCTTGACATCCGCAGCCGAGCTTGTGGAGACGTCAGCCGTAAAGGTCACCTTGTCCCCCACCCGCACGAACATGTCGTCCGGCGTGGTGGTGAAGTGGAAGGGCAGGCCGAGCTCGAGCGTGTTTTGCTCGGTCGCGGATTTGACCAGCGCGAATTCCGCCGTGATATTGTCGGGAAGGACGAAGCGCGCCGCGTCGTTGGCCACGTCGTTATAGGACGCGGCTCCCTCCGCGAACACGGCCACATCCCTGCCCGCTTCGTAAACGCCATCCGGCGGTGTGGTTCTATCCATGTCGACGGAGACCTTCGCACCGCTTTCAAGCGCGGAATCAACGTTGATGACCTTCGCGGTCTTTCCGTCGGCGCCCGCCGTCAGATAGACCGTCTGGTCCGTCCCGAGCGTGGGCAAGTTCGCGCCGAGCCGGAAGGTGCCGTTCTGCCAGACGCCCGCGCCGTTTGCCGCACGGTTCCCGGTGATCGAACCGCCGTCCATCCGGAAGGTGCCGCTGTTGGCCACCGCGCCGCCGTCGCCGCTGTTGGCGTTATTTTGCAGGCGCGCGCCGTTGTCCGTCGTGAGCAGTCCGTCCGCCGCGACGGTAATCAGAGGCGCTTTCGCCGTTACTCCGCCCGCGACGACCTCCTGTTTTCCGCCCGTGACGGCTTTTGCATGCCCGTCCAACGTGATCTCGTCGAGCGTCAGGCTTCCGGTCACGTTGAAGAGCGCGTTTTGGTTGTCGTCCACGCCAAATCCGGTGAGACCGGAGATGTTGTCCGGTTGGGCATAGCGCTTGATGAGCACCCCGCCCGCGACGGAGACGCTGCCGCCCTCGCCGCTGTAGCTCGTGCTCGCCGCGCCTGTCGTTTCATCCGTCCCGGCGGTAATCCGCGCGCTGCTCACATCGACGGTCTCCACCACATAGAGGGTGCCGCCTTTCAGGCTTGCGAGCTTGTCAAATGCGGTTTTCAGCGTCCTGACGGCGGCTGCCGGCGTATTGCCGTCTTTGCCGTCGTCACCGTTTACGCCGTCGATGTAGACCGCGTTCTTCGCCTGCAGTTCGAGGATACTGTTATCTACGACCTTCCGGCCGAGCGTGTAGAGCGCGGCGATCTCGTCCGCGAGGGTGTAGTCCGCGAGCCGTTTGGAGACGTCGGCGTCCACAATTGGATCCGGATACTTGACCACGTTGCGGCCGTTTTCCGCGCCGTCCATGTTGACCAGCAGCGCGTTCGCGGGCGCGAAGTCACCCATTACCTCGATGATTTTCTTGTCTGTTTTGCCCATTATTTTGCCGACCGTCAGATAGATTTCTCCCGTGATCGACGGGCCGCCGCTCACAAGGAAGCTGCCGTTTTGATAGACCGCCGCACCCTTGGCCGCCCCGGTGTTGGCGATTGCGCCGCCAGTCATCCGGAAATTCCCGGCATTAAAGACCGCGCCGCCAAAGACGGACTCGCTGATATTGTTGTTGTTTTGGAGCGCCGTGCCCTCCTCAACGATCAGGACGCCGCTCGCCGTGACTCCGATCAGCGGGGATTGCGCCTCCACCGCCGGGGCCGTGGTTTTGGGGCTGCCGGTGTTGAGCGCCGCGCTGTGGCCGTCGATTGTCACGCCCGAGACGACGAATCCCCCGTCGGTCACGGTAAAGAGCATGCCGGTATGGCTCCGCTTCGCCTTTTCGCTGGTAAAACCGGTTGAGGGCGGATTCGTCGGCACGGAGTAGCGCCGGATCACCACCGGCCCGCCGGTCGCAACCGTCCCGTCGCCGCCAGTATACTGCCGGTCAGCCAGCGTGACGCTGCCTGTGACAGAGACGTTATCCACGACGTAGATGACGCCGCCCTGCTCCGCAAGCAGTTCGTAGGCGTGCTTGAGCGTCAGGACCGCCGTATCGGGAGTCGTGCCGTCACGACCGTCGCTTCCGCCCACGCCGTCGATGTAGACGATGCCCTTTTCCTGCAATTCGAGGATATTGGCCGCGGGCTGGCTCCGGTTGTTGAGCTTATATTGCGCCAGGATATCCGGCGCAAGGGTATACTTTGCCTTTTCCGTGTCGTCGGGCGTTTTCCCGGACGGATACTGCACCACCGCGCGGCCCGCGTAGGCATCCGCTATATCCACGGAAAGCGCGCTGCCGGAGGTTGTCGTAAGCTCAATGTATTTGCTGGTCGCCGCGTTTCCGCCGCCCGCCAGATAGACGCTGCCTTCAACCGACACAGCCCCGCCGACCAGGAATTTGTCCCCCTGGTAGATCGCGCCGCCCTTTGCGGCCTGCGTGTTCTCGATCGTGCCGCCGTTCATCGTAAGCGTCCCCGAGACGATATTCACCGCGCCGCCATTGCCGGTCGTCGTGTTGTTCGCGAGCGTCGTGCCCGCGCCCATCGTGACGATTCCGCCGTTCACCTTGATAATCGAGCCGTCCGCGGTGAAGCCCTGATCCGCGTCGTGACGGCCCAGGATCGTAATCCCGCCAAGGGTCAGCGTGCCGACCGTCACCTCGATCATGTCGCCGCGATAGGGCGCATAGCTGTACTTGCCCGCCACGGCAAAGCCCGAATAGCGCCGCAGGGACTGGTCCGCCCCAAGGCTCCAATTTTCGCCTGCGGAAACCGTGAGCTTCCCGCAGATGTAGATGTTGCCCGGATCGCTTCCCAGCGCCGCTTTCGCCGCCGCGAAGGTCTTATATGCGAGGTCGGGCGTGCTGCCGTCGTTCTGATCGCTGCCCTTCACGCCGTCCACGAAGATGATCTTTTTGAGGACGATATTTTTGGCCTTGTTTCCCGTGCCGCGGTCGAGCACCGCGCCCTCATAATCGGTCGCAAAGTAGCGCAGGTTTGGGGCCGCGCTCTCGAGCGTACCCTCGGGGATCACCACATTGTCGCCGACCCTGAAGCCGTTTGTGGAATTCACGGCCGGCGTCGCCAGCTCCACATTGTACCGGCGGCCCGCCTGCCGGACCGTCCGGGACAGCTTGATTGGATACGCGTTGCTGCTCAGGTAGACGCCGTCCACAAGATCCGCGCCGCCGCCCTCAAGGATGAAGTCCGGGGACGCGACATAGACGCCCCTGCCCACGCCGCCCGCGTTCGAAAGGATGTTTCCGGACACCCGCCCGCCTTTGAAGGTGGTGGTGGCGCTCCCAGAACAATAGCAGCCTGCGCCTTGACCAGCGGTATTTCCGGTGATCTCGCCGCCCGTGATCACGGCGGCTCCCCCGATGTTGTAAAGTCCGCCGCCGTTACCCGTTGTCCTATTTCCACTGATCGTTCCGCCGCTCATCTTAAAGTCGCCGGAATAGAGTTCAACAGCTGCGCCATTTTCTGTCGCTGTATTTTTACCGATTGTTCCGCCGCTTAGTATAAAGCTGCTACTGGCACCACGGATATAGGCGCCACCGCCATAATTCGCCGTGTTCTCACTGATCGTCCCGCCATCCATCGTAAAGTCGCCTTCAGAATAAACGCCGCCGCCATATTGGGACGTTGTGTTGTTGCTGATCGTTCCAGTGGTCATCGTAAAGGTACTATTGGAATAGGCATAGACACCGCCACCGCTTTGGGTCGCCGTGTTTCCGCTGATCGTTCCAACCATCTCCAATGTAAAGTTGCCAGATTTGATGCAGACTCCACCGCCGTTACTTGCGCCGTTCCCGCTGATAGTCCCACCAGTTATTACAACGCTGCCAGATTCGACATAGACGCCGCCGCCATCCTTTGTCGCCGTGTTTCCGCTGATCGTTCCGCCACCCATTCCAAATTTGGCTCTGGAGTGGACGACACTGACGCCGCCGCCACCACCTGATGAAGTGTTTTCGCTGATGATTCCACCGGTCATGGTAAAGGTACCGTGGACCATAACGCCGCCGCCGCCATAATAACTACCGCCATTGTTTTTGCTGATCGTTCCCCCACTCATTGTAAAGCTGGAACTAACACTGCCGACGCTGACGCCGCTGTACCCATTTTCAATGATTTCCCCGTCAATCATCGTAACACTGCTGGAATTAAGAGCACTAATGCCACCGCTTTCGTTATTGTGGATTTTCCCGTCCTCCATCCGGAAAGAACCTGTTATTAAGCGGATACCCTCGGACCCGGTCCTGCTGATTTCACCGCCTGTCATCTTGAAAGAACCGTTGTTATCCAAGTACACACCAATAAAGTTGTTTTGCGTAATTTCACCGCCAGATTGGACAACGTCGCTTGCAACGCTAATCCTCAAACCGTACCAGTTGCCGGTAATTTTTCCGCCCGACATCAGAAAGTGCGAACTGCGGCTTCCGACATTGACGCCTGCACTGCTGCTGGAGGCTGAGCCACCGTTGTTTTGGAGCACCGCGCCGTCTGCGATCGTGAACGTGCCGCCCGACTGGCTGACGAGATAGCTGGTTTCGCTGCCCGCCGCCGCATCGCCGTCAATTGTGATATTTTGCAGCGTCAGCGTACCGCCCGTCATGCTGACCATGGTACCCGTAAAGCCGCGCATCCGGCGCAAAACGGGCGTGCGGTCGCCAACCATGATCGGACTTCCGCTGTCCGTCGTCATGGCCCAAATCCCGTTATTTTCACTTGCCGTCACGTTCACCGTCCCGCAGACGAGGATATTGGCCTCTCCGCCTTCGGGGATATCGGCAATGGTCTGCAAGAGATCCTTCGCGTGCGCAAAGGTCTTCGCCGGCTTCTTTGGGCTCCAGCCATAGCCGTCCCCGTCGCTGCCGGTCCCGGAGATATAGACGTTCCAGCCCGCCGCGACAATGTTCGACGGAGACGACCCGTCCGCCGGATCCGCAAGCAGGCGCATCGTCTTTGCCGGCGCGGCCGCCAGCGTGAATTGAATGCCCCCCTCGTTCAGATACTGGGCCGCGGGGAGGCCTTGATCTTTGCCGTTTACGACAATTTCCCCAAGATAGTATTCGGAAATCGTTAACTTAATGGCGCTGACCGCGGCAAGTCCTGTTGGCGGCGTGCGCTGGGACAATGCAGCTGTCAGTGTAATTGGGGTTACATTGTGGCTCGTGGTGCCGTCGTCCCATAGCATCACGCCGTCGTTGACGTCAATCTCGCCGCCAATTTCAAATTTTGCAGCATTGACGGAATAAATATTGTTCGACCCGGAATCCTTCGCCGTATTTCCGCGGACATGCCCGCCGGCCATGGAAAAGTTCGCGCCGGAAGCGATATACACGCCGCCGCCCATGCCGGAAGGAGTCGTGTTCCCGCGAATCAGCGCGCCGCCCGACAGGTTGAAAGTCGCGTTCGGAGCCACATAGACGCCACCGCCACCGTAAGTGCCGGAGCTGTTCCCCGATCTATTGGATTCTATTATACCGTCCGACATTGTGAAGGTCGTATTCGCGCTGACCCACACGCCGCCGCCGAAGTCGCTCTCATTTCGGAAGCCGGAGATCGTCCCCCCGTCCATATTAAATATCGCGTTTGTCGCAGAGAGGCGCACACCGCTTGAAGTTACGCCGTATTCCGCTTTCCTGATCTCGCCGCCATGCAAGTCGAAGCGCGCGCCAACCCCGGAAAGGACTACCGCATTATACGCCTTGTTATAGGTGATCCGCCCGCCGTTCATCGTAAACGTGCCGTTCGCACCGACTACGACGGGCGCTGTACCCGCGTTGGTATTTCCCTTCCCGTTCCCCGTGACAAGCGCGCCGTCTCCCATTGTGAGCGACCCGCCCGACACCCGCGCCGCGCTGAGGTAGGCGCCCTGAAGGGTCGTGTTCTCCCCAAGCGTCAGGCTCCCACCCGTCACCCGAAACAGGTCCATTGTGAATTGCAGTCCGGGGGATATGTCCTGGAGGCCGTCCACGACGATGTTGGAAAGCGTCACACTGCCGCCCGATATCTGAACAAGATAGACCGGCTTGAAGTTCTTATTGGTGAACCGACGGATGTCCGCCGTCCAGCCGGGTTTGATTGCGTTAACCTCCTTCAGGTCCCAAGTTTCCGCACCCGAACTCACCGTCACCTCGCCGCAGAGGAAGATATGCGGGACAAAGCTTGTATTATCTTTTTGCTCTTGCGCAAGTCCTATGAGCTTCGTTTTCGCCTCGGCAAAGGTCTTGACCGCCTGCGCGGGAGAGCGGCCGGTATTGCCGTCGTTCCCATTTACGCCGTCAAGATATATTCCGATTTCAAGCAAAATCAGGTCGTTTCCATAACCGCCGATCGTAAATTTGTCAGTGTAATTTTTGAGGATAAAATGCGCCTCATAGCTTGAAGCGTCTGTAAGCGGGTTGGTGGGAACCACCACGCTGACGCCGGAGGTATGACTCGGTCCTACGGCCACGTCAAACGTCTTGCCGTCTGCGGGCGCGCCCGACAGATTGATCACATAGGTCGGGTCCGGCAGGCTGATCCGGCCGTTGACCGTTGCAGCCGCGGCATTGAGCGTGAATCCGGGCGAGTTCGCATAGACTGCGCTTTGTTCCGTGGGGTTGAGCACGGAAACCGTGCCCCCAGACAGATTGAACTCCGCGGAGGTCCCGGACAGCATCACGCCATAGGAAGTTCCACCCGTGACCGTACCGCCATTCATATCGAATGTCCCATTGCTGCATAGCACCGCTTGTTTACCCGAAGCGCCCGAAACCGTCCCGCTTTCCATGATGAAATTTCCACCGCTGGCAATCTCGACGCCGCAGGACGAACCAGAAATGGCTGCATTCGAGAAGGTCATCATCCAATTCGTATAAGCGCCGGTCGCTGAAGAAACCGCCGCTGTTCCGGAGATTGTCGTAACACCAGAATTCTTTATTCCAAATGCAAATTTGTCGATGCTCCCGGCAGACATATTAAATGTCGCGGCACCTTTTACGCTCACGCCGGTTCCCTTTTCGGACGTTCCGACGATCTCCCCGCCGGTCATCGACGCTGTCCCATCTGACAAAGTTACCGCGGAATCCGTACCAGTATAGTCAAGCTTTGTCCCGGAGGTAATCTTCAGCAAGGCGGTGGCTACGCTTGTCTGAAGAATGGTTTTGTCGCTTTCAAAGGTAATGTCTGCAATCGTGAGCGCTCCTGCCACGCTGACCATGGAAGAGCCGGTGAAGCCGCTGTATTTCGCTACCTTGGCCGACGGGAAGCTTGCCGGCGGCAGAGACCATGTCTCTGCCCCGGTGACCGCGACCGTGCTCCCGCAGATATAGATGACCCCGTTGCCCTTTAATTCTGTGAGCAGCAGCTCTTTTGCGCGCGCAAAGGTCGCGACCGGCGTATTTGCCGTCGCACCGTCGTTGTTGTCGTCGCCTGTCCCCGAGAGGTAGATCGCCGTGTAGGTGACGATCGGGTAGGCCTGCATGATCCGTTCGTTGCCCGTTCCGGGCTTGACGCGCAGCGCCCACTGCGGGTCCTTGGCCTCATTGACGCTGCCGTCCAGCGCCAGGTAACTTCCCAGATTGTCCGCCGTGATCGTCTCCGGAGCGGAAGCCGCGTCAAACGCGCTGGTAAACGGATCGACGTTTGGGGCGAATTTGATCGTATAGGGAGCGGCAGGCGCCTGTGTAAAGATGATTCCGGGGGCGATCGGGCGCTGCTCGAAATAGACCGGTCCGCCCATCGTGAGCCCGGCGCCGGCGGTCAGCGTGCCGTCCGCGAGCGTCACGACGGAATCCGCAGCGGAGCCGCCGCTCTCTGTCGTGTTGGACAGCGTCAGATTTGTAAGCGACAGATTGACTCCCTTGTCAATGTAAAAGTACGGGCCGGAAGGATACTTGTTCCAGCGTTTGACCGTCGCATTTTTTCCGTCGAAGATGAAGGTCGGAGCATTGCCTTCCTTATGATAGGTATCGCTGCACATGCTCATGCAGACAATCGTTCCGCCCTCTTTAACAAGCCACAGCGCCTGTTCCAGCGTCTTTACCGACGCCAGCGCACTGTCCCCGGCCGCGTCGTCGTTTCCTCCGGGGATTGTTTGATCCACGTCCTGGAACGCCGGGTCGGGGTTCCAGTAAACGGTCGCAAGGCTGCTCTCTGCCGCAGTCGCCGCCGGGGCGGAAAAAGCCGCCGCGCGCAACAGGTTTTCGCCACGGAACGCCTTGACGGTGTACACCCCGTCCGCGCTCGCGGGCACGGCGGTGCTCGCCTCC
>ERZ791934.2548-NODE-2548-length-11335-cov-4.244415_pt1 | contig 11335 bp, 13 predicted proteins | sample MGYA00510125_ERZ791934 | MGnify/ENA primary metagenome ERZ791934 (study PRJEB30046, sample SAMN00993240) | human gut metagenome | study: EMG produced TPA metagenomics assembly of the A metagenome-wide association study of gut microbiota in type 2...
ATATTTTTTCAGATTGTTTATTTCCTTTGCACTATGTACTGATCCTCTGGCTACATAAGCCACCTGGTCAAAACCTGCGACGATTTCGGGCACTTTGATTGGGAACCCGGTCACCAGCGGATCTCGGCCTGCTTCACTGGTGGTAGTCTTCTGTCCCGGCATGGTGGTCCAGGACATCTGGCCGCCAGTCATGGCAAAGTTGTTGTTGTTGACCACAAATACGGTGATGTTAGTATTTCTATAAGCCGCGTTGAGCGTTTCAGCGAGACCGATGACATAAGCATCGCCGTCGCCCTGATAAGCGATGGACAAGAGATCCGGCCTTGCCACCTTGATACCCGTTGCCGTGCTGGCGCCTCTGCCGTGGGCTGTCTGTATTTTGTCTCCGTTCCAACTGTGGTTCATATTGCAAGAACAGCCTACGCCCAGGGTAATGATTGTTTTATCCTCGTATCCGTTCTCTTCAATTACCTCCGCAATCAGACGATTCAGGAGGCCATGCCCGCATCCTGCACAAAATGAGTTGGGAATGCTCACCATTTTTGGTGTTGTTAATACTGCCACTTAGAACACCTCCTTCATCTGTCCTGCTTTGATTCCTTCAAAGTATTCAATAATTTCTTTTGTCTTTGGGATATTCTGACCTGAGAATAATCCATATACAGGTGCATTTCCGTGCCCTGTCTTCTTTGCTGTCAGGGCTACGTCCTCAATTAACTGTCCCGCGTCGGTGGATTCCACTGATATCAAGCCTTTGATATCCCCTTTTGCTTCTGCAAAGGCCTTTGCCGGGAACGGCCATACGGTGATCGGTCTGATCAGACCCACTTTCTCTCCCTTTGCCCTCAGCTGCTCTACAGCATTTCTCGTTGTTCTCGATGGCAATCCAAAAGCGACGAATATGTATTCTGCATCTTCTACCATGTAGCTCTCCCACTGCTGCTCGTTTTCTTCCATGGTCTTGATCTTGTTTCTTACAAAGCCGGGTTTCTCTGGGTTTTCAATTCTCCCATGCGGTCTGTTGGTTCCGTCAAAGGTCCAGCCCAGATCCTCCGTCCGTTCCTTAAATTCAGGGAAAGCGACAGGCTCCATCATCTGCCCCAATGCCGCTTCTGACATGATTTCCACCGGATTTCTATATTTCTCTGCCACATCAAAGGCGTTGTACATCAGGTCAACGGTTTCCTGTATACTGTTTGGCGCATAGACGATGACTCTGTAATCGCCGTTGCCTCCGCCCCTCGTATCTCTCAGATAATCTGTCTGTGCAGAATCCAGCGTCCCCAGTCCTGGACCCCAGCGCTGAACGTTGGCAAAGACTGCCGGATAATTGTTTGCGCACATATAGGCGATACCTTCCTGTTTCAGAGAAAATCCCGGGCCGGAGGAGCTGGTCATAGAGCGCATGCCACAGGCGTAGGAACCGAAGATCATATAGACTGCGGACATTTCATTCTCGGCCTGCAGGAAGGTCCTTCCCAGTTCAGGCATTCTGCTGGACAGATATTCTCCTACTTCTGTCTGCGGTGTAATAGGGTATCCTGCATAAAACTGGCAGCCTGCTCTCAGCGCCGCCTCGGCAATAGCGTGATTGCCTTTCCACATTTTTTTCATGTCGTTCACCTCCAACACCTACTCTGCGATTTCAAATACATTGTCCGGACAGACTGTATAACAGATCCCGCACCGAATGCATTTGTCATCATCAACAATAACGTAGTCGTAACCTTCCTTGTTCAGTGAGCCGGAAAGTTGCAGCGCTTTTTTCGGACAAGAGATAATGCAGTAACTGCAGCTCTTGCACCTTTCGACGTTCAAGTTCAATGTCGCCATAGTTTTTTCCTCCCGCAATTTTAAATGTGATGCTTATTTTTCACTGAAATAATGTTATAAAAATTTCAGTTGTTATTAAAATTAGAAATTAATATTTCAACTTCATTCTAAGCTTCGTCAATTCAAATGTCAAGTCAAATTAATTAATTTTCATTATTTTATAAATTTTCTGTTTTATTATATATTCGTTGCAATTGTTATGCTTTTTTGGTGATTTTTTTATTTATAATAATTTTTACGAAAATATTATTTCAATATAAAATACTATTTGCAACTTCATTTTCTTATATTTTATGAGGAAAACATCGTCAAATATGTCTACTTCCGCAAATTATTTACGACTAAAAATCGCTATAACTTCCAACCTGTTGGCGGCAAAAAACTGCTTTCGTTTTGTTGCAGCGCTATTGGAAGATTTGTGCAGTAAAAACCGTCATAAATTTCGTATAATGTATAATCGTATAGAAAATGTTTTTTCCTCTATTTTCGGGGAATTTGTGCTATATTCATAAATGAACACCTTCCTTTGAAGGTATATTTATAAATGAAAACGAACTAAGAGGTGAAAGAAATGGCGAATGGTAAAAGACTCGTCGTGGAACCCGCATGGTGCAAAGGCTGCGGATACTGCGTCGAGTTCTGTCCAAAAAAAGTACTGGTATTAGAGCATGAAAAAATAGTGGTGAAGAGCCCCGAGGCCTGCATCTGCTGCGGTCTCTGCGAACAGCGCTGTCCTGACTACGCGATCTGGGTAGAAAAGGAGGCGATGTAACATGGCAAACGAACAGAAGAGATTTCAATTGCTGCAGGGCAACGAAGCCTGTGTAGAAGGAGCAATTGCGGCCGGGATGAGGTTTTACGCCGGATATCCGATTACACCTTCTACCGAAATTGCAGAGCGAAGCGCAGTGAGACTTCCCCAGGTAGGCGGCAAATTTATGCAGATGGAAGATGAGATTGCAGGCATCGCTGCTGCCCTCGGTGCATCGGTGGCAGGAATGAAGGCGATGACCGCTACCTCCGGTCCAGGGTTCTCGCTCAAACAGGAAAATATCGGTTATGCGACCATTGCCGAAATTCCTATCGTGATTGTCGACGTCATGCGGTCCGGTCCTTCCACGGGACTTCCAACATCACCTTCACAAGGCGACGTCATGCAGGCAAAGTGGGGCACCCACGGTGACCATCCTGTCATTGCAATCTGTCCTTGTTCCGTTCAAGATACATATAACCAGACGGTCAGAGCCTTTAATCTGGCTGAACGGTTCAGAACACCGGTCATTCTGCTGATGGATGAAATCGTAGGCCACATGAGAGAGGGCTGCGAGCTGATTCCGACAGATGAACTGGAAATTCACAATCGAAACACACAGATGATCAGTTCCATGCCTTATGCCTTCGGCGAAGGTCAATACGTACCACATATGACCTCCTTTGGCAAAGGCAACCTCTACAACATCACAGGGCTGTTCCACGATGCGGCAGGCTTTCCGACCAACGATAACAAGATCGCCGGTGAAGAAGGCTCAAGACTGATGGAGAAAATCAAAGTCTACAAGTACAGCGGCATTTTGGAATTTGAAGAAGAAGAAATGGAAGATGCGGAGATCGGCATCGTCTGCTACGGCGGAACGACCAGAGCCGTCCAAGGTGCCATCGAGATGGCGAGAGAAGAAGGCTACAAAGTGGGCATGTTCCGTCCAGTAACCCTATGGCCTTTCCCAGAGCACGAACTGATAGAACGTGCAAAACAACTGAAAAGACTCATCGTCGTAGAACACAACTACGGTCAGGTCCTGCTCACTGTGGAAGGAATCATCAAAGGCGATACAAAAGTTGAATTTATCGGAAAAGTCAATGGGACTACCATTTCCCCGAAAGAAATCTTCAGAAAAATAGTAGAGGAGGAAGAATAACATGCCAAGCCAATTAGTACAGAACACAATGCGAACAAAGAGACTTCCTCATATCTGGTGTCCTGGATGCGGACATGGCATTTTGATGAGAGATGTCTGCCAGGCAATTGAAAACCTGGGCTTAGAGAGAGAAAAGGTCAGCATCGTCAGCGGTATCGGCTGCTCATCACGCGCCGCCGGATACATGGATTACAATACGCTGCACACCACTCACGGCAGGCCCATCGCTTTTGCAACCGGCATCAAAATGGCACAGCCAGACATGCACGTCATCGTCATCACTGGTGACGGCGATGCGACTGCCATTGGAGGCAATCACCTGATCCACGCAGCCAGAAGAAATATAGATTTAACTGTAGTCGTATTTAACAACAGCATTTACGGTATGACTGGCGGCCAGTATTCTCCGACGACGCCAACAGGCGAGAAGGGAACCACAGCTCCATACGGAAACATCGATGGAGATTTCGATATTCCAAAGCTGGCAGAAGCTGCCGGTGCCACTTACACAGCCAGAGGCGACTGCTATCATGTTCCACAGATGATCAAATTGATCGAAAACGGTATCAAGAACAAAGGCTTTTCAATCATAGAAGGCGTCAGCATCTGTCCGACCTACTATGGCCGTAAAAACAAGAAAGGCAGCGCAGTGCAGATGATGCACTGGCAGGAGCAGAACTGCATAGACATAAAGAAGGCAGAAAAGATGACGCCAGAAGAATTAGAAGGCAAAGTCCTCATCGGCGAAATGTCCCGCACAGTTCGCCCTGAATACACAGAACTCTATGACGAAATCATTCGCAAAGCTGGAGGTGCAAAATAATGGCTAAAGAACAACTCAGATTCACAGGTTCTGGTGGGCAGGGGGTCATCCTCGGCACCATCATCATCGCAGAGGCCGCATTCCTCGACGGAAAAAAGGTCGTTCAATCTCAATCCTACGGACCGGAGGCCAGAGGCGGCATGTGCAAGGCTGAGACCATCATAGATGAAAAGAATATTAATTATACGAAGGTGGAGATTCCTTCCCTGCTCTTATCCCTGACACAGATTTCTTTTAACAAGTATTCCAAGAAAATTGGTCCGGACACGGTCATCATCGTAGACGAAGAAATCGACGTACCGCTGAGGCTCCGTGCTAAGCACGAGGTTTTGTCCCTGCCGATTCTCTGTTCTGCAAAGGAAGTAATCAAAAATCCTATGGCGGCAAATATCATCGCAGTCGGTGCAGTCAACGAGGCGCTGCAGATTGCATCGGTGAAGTCCTTGGAAGAAGCCGTTCTCAATCACATTCCAAAAGGAACGGAAGAACTCAATATCAAAGCGATGCGCTTGGGCGCAGAGTTGGTAAAGCAATCCCGAGAAGAAGACAAAAAAGGTGAAGAGAAAAAAGCCCATGCATAAGTAATTAGAGAGGACGGATTAAATCCGCCCTCTCTTTCTTTTGATGCTTATTTACCTTTTCTCTTTACTTTCTTCGCCTTAACTCTCTGCGCACGCAGCTGTTCCTGCTTCTTGCGTTTTTCTTCTGCCATCTGTTCCTGCTCCTCCGCCGTATAATCATCGACGAAGGCTTCAGGATTCATCTTTGCTGCCAGCTTCAGCACGTCCTGACAGTCTTCTGGCGTAAACAGAAACGAGCGAAGGACCGCATCCTTTTCAAAGAGAACTCTTGCATTGGGCCGCTCTTTGATGTAATCAGGCTGAACCGCCGTAATCTGATCCCAAGTCCATCGGTTGGTCGTCGTCATGCCAAAGAGAGAATATTTGATGTCTACGCCTTCCTTCGACACAATGTGTTCCTTGCGATGAAATACTGCCAATATCAAAAGCACCGTCAGCACGATATATAAGTACTGCCCTCTTACAAACTCAAGATATAACAGGACTACGCACGCAGTCAGTATCAGTATCCGTTTATACAGTGAACGGGACTGTAGAATGCCTTTATATATCATAACAAGTTACTCCAAGGATTTATAGGTTCCGTTTTTCCGCCGTTCAGCAAGGTTTTCCATTGCCGTCTCATGAGCCTCTTCAGGCGCTGCGGCCGGATTGCCTTTTTTCAGTTTGCCAAAGAAGTTGGTAAACGTTCCATCAGCATATAGGATATTGCCGCCCCACCATGCAGTGAGAATAGAGATGATTGGATTCAGTATGTTGGTGAAGCAGAATGGTATGTATGATAAAGTATCCACGCCCAGCATTCTGGAGTGATAAGCGCCGCAGGAGGACCAAGGAATCATCGGCGACCACAGGGTACCGCCGTCTTCCATGGATCTGGAAAGCAGGTTTCTGCCCAGTCCTAAATCGTCGTATTTCTCCTTGTACATGGTAGCCGGTACAATCAGACCCAGATACTGGTCGCACATGGTCGCAATACAGAACATGGCCGTCAGAATCGTCGTGAGCACCATCTGGAACGGCGTATGCACTCTCTTAATGAATTTTCCAAGCAGAGACTCTACTGCGCCAATCTGACTGTAGATGCCGCCGAAGCCGATAGCGATCAAGGCAACGTTAATGGTCCACAGCATAGAATTCATACCGCCTCTGTTGAGAAGAGTATCAGCAAGTTCATTCCCTGTCTCTGCGCTGTATCCGTAATGCACCATGGTGATACAATCACTGAAGGAGGCCCCTTGGAAAACTACTGCAAAGACGCAGCCGATACCTGATACCAGCAGTACGCCTGGAAGGGCAGGCAGCTTCATCACTGCTACCACAATGATTACCAGGATCGGAAGCAGCAACACAGGGTTCATCACCTTGAAGTTTCCTTCAATCGCGTCAGAAAGCTGATTTACCATAGTCGGATCGTATTCGCCAACTTCGCCGAAAATAGCAACCGCCGTGAATCCAAGCAGTGCCAGGATGAACGCAGGAAATGTGGTCATGGTCATGGCTCTTACATGGTCGAACAGTCCTGTCTGCGCTGACGCTGCTGCCAGGTTGGTAGAGTCAGACAAAGGTGAGAATTTGTCGCCTGTGCAAGCGCCGGAAAGAACCGCCCCTGCGATCAGTGCAGGGCTGATGCCCATGGTCTCACCAATGGTCATAAAGGCAATACCCAGGGTTGCAGATACCGTATACGCTGATCCCAGGGATAAACCCACGATGGCACAGAGAATGCATACTGCCGGCAGGAAGATAACCGGAGTAAACATCTTCAATCCATAGAATACAAGCGCCGGGATCGTTCCACACCACTCAAAAGAGCCTACCAGGCAGCCTACAAAGATCAGGATCAAAAGAGCTTCCATGGACTGGCTGATCGAATCGATGCCTGCCGCAAGCATATTCTTGAACTTCTGTCCGCAGAACTTGCCCACAAAGCAGGCGGTGCAAGCTGCTAACAATACCGGTATGTGAGGATCCTGTCCCCAGTCTAATAAATAATTGCACATCATCAAACCCAGCAATACGATAATTGGGATACACGCCTCAAACTTATTGGGAAGGCGCGGTTTCTTTGCTTCTGTCATAATCTACCTCCTATCAAAAATAACGCTCGGCGCGAAGTTTTCGCTTCCAATTTTATTGTAATCCAAACGTCCGAGGTCTTTTATAACTATTTTCATGTAAACTGGTATTGTCATTACATTTACAAAATTCTGTTAATTTATCGCACAAGTCACAAAGACTTAACAAAATCTATATACTAAATTTAACTTTAATGGTTTATAATAAAGTGAAAGAAAGGAGATTTTATGGAAGAATTAAGAGCAAAAAAAGGATTTATATGTGATATGGACGGCGTCATCTATTGGGGAGGCCGATTGCTTCCAGGCGTAAAGGAATTCGTAGACTGGCTGTATCGGGAAAATAAGGAGTTTTTGTTCCTGACCAACAACAGCGGACAGACACCCTTAGAATTGCGGCTGAAGCTGAAAAACATGGGGCTGGATGTAGATGAGAGTCACTTCTATACCAGCGCCCTGGCTACTGCAAAATTTGTCAGCGAGCAGACCCATCACTGCAGCGCTTATGTCATCGGGGAACCAGGTCTGGTAGGTGCACTCTACCAGTGCGGCGTCGCAATTACAGACAAAGACCCTGACTACGTCATCGTCGGTGAAAGTCCCAACTACAACTACGAGGCCATCTGCAAGGCTGTCACACTGGTTCGCGGCGGTGCAAAGCTGATTGGTACCAATTCAGATCTGACAGGGCCATCCAGCAGAGGTATCATCCCTGCCTGCAGAGCGCTGATCTCTCCCATCGAAATGGCAACAGGAAAACAAGCCTACTTCATCGGGAAGCCAAATCCTCTGATGATGAGAACAGGACTCCGCTTATTGGGCGTCCATTCCGAAGAGGCCGCAATGATCGGGGATCGTATGGATACTGATATTATCGGCGGTGTAGAAAGCGGTTTAGACCCTATATTAGTGCTGTCAGGCGTGACCAGCCGAGACGAAATCGATCAGTTCCCTTATCGTCCGCGACTGGTTCTGAACAACATCGGTGAGATCGCCGATTAATAAAGCAGGCCGCCTACCAATACAAAATAATCAGGAATCTGTCCTGCTTCAATCCACTGCAAGTTGATACCCAGCAGTTTGCTGGCGGTCAGACCGACGTTTCCTCCCAGGGATTCGATAGAATATCTCATTTTTTCTGGGTACCTGCAAGGTTCGCCAGTTTTTCGCGTGCAATTACCTTCGCCGCAGATTTTGCAGTTTCCAGCGCTGAGGGATCGGCTCTGGGGATATTGTTTTTCCAAAGCGTAGAGATGATCGGTCAAATCTGCTTTTACCTCTGCCATGAGCGTTTCCCAGTTTTCTTTTTCTTCCTCCTCCAGGATCATCTTCTTGCCCACGACATAAAGATTCTCGAACCTCTTCCAGTAGTCGACCGGATCAAAGTCATAAGTAGGGCAGGACCACACCTGCTCGTAGTTCTCGCATACTTTGCAGCATTCTAAGAACTCTTCTACATTGACATATCCTTCGATAAACTCTTCGACTTTAATCGTCTTTTCAAATGTTTCAATCTTCATATACAAAGTTTACCACAAAACGTTTTTGTGGTAAAATAGTTTTAGCAAATAAGCAGGAGGTGGATCATGGCTTTTGGTATTTTTAAAAAGAAGAACACGGCGGATATCATATATATGAACGGACACATTTACACGCAGGACCCAGCCTTTCCATGGGCTGCCGCAGTAGCCTGCAGAGAGGGCAGGGTTTTAGCGGTAGGAGACTTCGAAGCGATGGAGGAAATCCGCTCTGACGAGACTGTCATTCACGACTTAGAAGAGAAGTATATGTTCCCGGGATTTATTGATGTTCACGGAACACCGGTTTTGAAAGTATTTGAGGACAAGTATTTAGTGATAGACCCGGTTTGGGATTTGGAAACGGTTCTTGCAGCGGTGACAGACTATGCAGAAGACTGTGACAACGAGGTGATTTTTGCTTATGGTTATAACGAGAATATCCTGGCAGATTACGAGGAACCTGCGGAAGCCCATAGACTTTTGGACGAAGCGGTTACAGACCGCCCTGTTGTCCTGCTGGGCATCAGCGGTGTTCATTGCTGGATTAATACTCTGGCCAGCGACATGGTTACCGAAGCGGCTGAGGATGAGGGGCTGGAATACATCTCAGCAGACTATATCCTGAATTACCTTTCTCCTTTTGATTTTGAGGAAGTAGAGCGAGCTGTCCTGCAGAATACAGAAGATCTTGCGGATAGAGGCATTACGGCAGTATTGAACCTATGCGCGCCGGATTACCTCAGTACACTTTATCAAGATTGTCTGATTACGATGATTGGCGAAAGCATGCCGTTTAAACAGCGCTTTATAAACAGCCTGTACGTCAATCGTCCCCTGAATCCAGAATTAATCCTTCACAAGCTCTCCACAGGAAAAACCAACTGTACAGAACTTGGAGGTCTCATCACTTATGACCATCTGAAACTGGAGGTCAGTCAGGACGAAGAACAAGCCTATTTCTCACAGGACGCATTAGATGCCATCTGCCTTGCTGCGGCTGAAAAAGGCTATCATATTCATCTGGATGCAGTGGACCAGGAATCTTTTGAAAAAGCAGCGAACAGCTTCCATCTTGTCAGAACCAAAGGCTGTAAGCGCAACACGCTCATTATCGCCGGAGAAGTCGCAGCGGAAGAAGACGCTCCATATCTTACGACCTGGCCGACAGATTACCTCAACGAATCTGTCTTCGGCCACTGCCGCAGCGTCAGCGACGCCATCGACCAGCTTACGGTAAAAGCTGCGGAAATCATCGGCCGAAGTGAGGACTTGGGCAGCATTGAGCAAGGTAAGATTGCAGACTTTACCGTCTTTGAGGAGAATCCTTTGGATACTGATTTAGAAGTATTTTCGAAGATGCACGCCGCTTTGACAGTAATCGACAGTCAAATAGCTTATGATGTAGATGAAGAATGCATAGAAGAAATGTGCGACATACTTTTGTCTATGCGGTTATAATCTTCTTCGTTTTATGTTATACTAGTATCAATATTTCTAACCGAGCGCGAGGAGACGGACATGAAAAAGAAAGTTTTGACCAATTTAATAATATGCATGTTAGTATGCTCTTCTATTTTCGTTGTCACAGGCTGCGGCAAAGATAAAGAAGAGACGCCAATCGTACATCCAATCAAAATTACCATCAGCATCGATTATCCTGCTAAATCAGGACTTGACGATGTGGAAGAGGTAGATTTCAAAATCGAGGAAGACTCCACCGTCCTGGATGCGATCCAACTTTACTGTAACGTCAACGAACTGCCAGTAACGGTTGAAACCACTGATGCGTCTATCCAAGGCATCAACGGCGTAGACAACGGAGATTACTCCGCTAAGAGACATTGGCAGTACAAGATAAATGGAGAACTATCTGAAACACCTGAGAACGAAAAAATATTGAAAGACGGTGATACCTTAGCGTGGGTCTTTAAAAAGTAACCTGCTTTGCGAGGGGATCATATTGAAATCGAAGAGAAGAGAGAGTTTAAACCACATCAAACTCTCTCTTTTGTTTCACCATATTTATCTCACTTCTATGATTCCGTCTCTGATAAGATTTATAAAAATTGGCGCCAGCTGCGGGTCAAACTGCCGTCCCGCCTCATTTGCAATAATATCCAAAGCTTTGTCAACAGCCATTTCTGCTTTATAACTTCTCTTTGATACCATGGCGTCAAAGGAATCTGCAATGCAAAGGATTCTGGCCATAAGCGGTATGTCCTTTCCGCCGATTCCTCTGGGATAACCCTGTCCGTCATATCTTTCGTGGTGTCCGATAACCGCAGGTATGACGTAATCCAGAGACGGCAGATGACGAATGATTCCAATTGAAAGGCTTACATGGGTCTTCATAACCTCGTATTCTTCCTCTGTCAGCTTGCCCGGTTTATTGAGAATATCTTCGTTTATGCCAATTTTTCCAATGTCGTGCAGAAGGCCTGCTTCATAGACGATGCTAATGCCTTCCTCATTCATGCCGTATGCCTTTGCCAGTTCCCGAGAATAATAGGCCACATTCTCTGAATGGCTGAAGGTATAGTGATCCTTGGCATCAATCGCAGCAGTCAGCGCATAGATTGTTGTC
>ERZ791934.2550-NODE-2550-length-11322-cov-11.559599_pt1 | contig 11322 bp, 9 predicted proteins | sample MGYA00510125_ERZ791934 | MGnify/ENA primary metagenome ERZ791934 (study PRJEB30046, sample SAMN00993240) | human gut metagenome | study: EMG produced TPA metagenomics assembly of the A metagenome-wide association study of gut microbiota in type 2...
AAGACGACGCCCTCTCACGGCGTAAACCCGGGTTCGATTCCCGGTCAGGTCATGAAAAAAGCAAGCAGATGAAACTGCTTGCTTTTTTGTTGTTCTATTCTTCACCGTTTCTTGCGCATTATTTTATTTCCATGCGCGTCCTTGTTTCTGCATCAATCAGGCTGCGCAGGGCTTCCAGCCGTTCATCCTGCTCAAAGTATTCCTTTCCGTATTCCAGATTAAATCCATAGTCAAACCCGGCAGGATTTCTTCCCTGGCTGTGCTGGATAATGGTTTCCGCCTTATCCAGGGCTTTTACAAATCTGGCTTCCGGGGTAATGCCCTGACTGTATTCCTCCCACAGCCCGGACACCTCCCCTTCCTCTCCTTTTGGCAAAAAACCGCATATCCGCTGTACATCTTCCCTTTCCTGGTTCAGTTTATCACCGGCGTCCGGCCGCAATGCTGCCGATATGTCTCCGCTGTACCGTTCCCCCAGGTCGTGAACAAGGCACATCATCAGTACTTTCTCCCTGTCCAGTTCCGGAAATTCCCTGCACATCACCCCGGCAAACAGAGCCAGGCGCCAGGAGTGCTCCGCAGTGCTCTCCTGCCGTCCCTCAGCAGTCCAGGCAGTGCGCAGAGTGGACTTAAGGCCCTCAGCCTCCTTTATGAAATCTGTGTATGCTTCCACTTCACTCCCCTTGTTACTGCCAATCCTCATAATATCCTCTCGTTCCTATCCCTAATACAGATTTTTTACCTTAAATTCCTTTTCCAGTTCCCTTCTCTGGTCCTTCTTGGCAATGTCTGCCCGCTTGTCGTAGAGCTTCTTACCACGGGCCAGACCCACCTCTACCTTCACCAGACTGCCTTTAAAATAAACCTGGAGAGGCACCAGGGTATAGCCCTTCTCCGCAATCTTGCCGTTCAGCTTCATGATTTCGTATTTATGCAGCAAAAGCCTTCTGACACGCAGAGGATCTTTATTGAATATATTTCCCTTCTCATAGGGGCTGATGTGCATACCGCACACATACACCTCACCTCTGTCAATCTTCACAAAGGCTTCCTTAACGCTGCATTTTCCCATGCGAATGGATTTCACCTCCGTGCCAAAGAGCTCGATGCCCGCCTCGTATTTCTCATCAATAAAATAATCATGGTATGCCTTCTTATTGTTCGCAACCAGTTTAATACTTTCCTTCCCCATGGTGTTTCCCTTTCTTTCCAGTCATAATTGCATGTATGACTTACAGCCTTACACGGAAGCTCCCTTACCCGCGCTCCTGTCCCAGTCTCTGGGCAGGATAAAATCCACTGTCCTAAGCAGACGGTCCGTGGACGCCACCTGGACCCGTATGGGCTGGCCCAGCTTAAATGTTTTCCTGGTCATCTCTCCCACCAGTTCGTAATGCTGTTCATCAAATATATAATAATCATCCCTCAGCTCGCTTATGCGGACCAGTCCTTCCACCGTGTTGGGAAGCTCCACATACAGCCCCCAGTTGGTGACGCCTGATACCACGCCGTCAAACTCCTGCCCGATAAATCTGGACATATACTCGCACTTTTTAAGCTTGTCCGTCTCACGCTCCGCTTCCTCTGCACGGCGCTCCAGAGCCGATGTCTGCATGGCGACCCCAGGCAGTATGGCTTCGTAATGACCGGCCCTCTTGTCTCCCAGTCCGCCCTTCAGGCTTTCCTTTATGATACGGTGAATCTGGAGGTCCGGATATCTTCGGATGGGCGAAGTAAAATGTGTGTAATACCTGGCAGCCAGGCCAAAATGGCCGGAGCACAGGGTGGTGTACTTTGCCTGCTTCATGGAGCGCAGGGTCAGCCTGGAAAGAAGCACCTCCTCAGGCGTTCCCTCTATCTTATCCAAAAGCTTTTGTAATTCCTTGGGATGAATCTCCCCCTGCTGAAGCCGGATGAAATATCCAAAATTATGGATAAAGGTTCCCAGCTGCTTCATCTTCTCCGGATCCGGATTGTCATGGGTTCTGTAGAGGAAGGGCAGGGATTGCCAGAAGTAATCCTCCGCCACAGTCTCATTGGCTGCCAGCATGAAATCCTCTATGATTTTTGTGGCAGCATTGCGCTCATATGGTTTGATCTCCAGGGGCTTTCCCTGGGCATCCAGGATAATCTTGCTCTCCGGAAAGTCAAAGTCAATGGCTCCCCGTTTCTTCCGCTTTTCCCTGAGTATGTCAGATACCTCTTTCATCAGCATGAACATGGGCACAAACCCCTCATACTCAGCCATGACAGCTTCGTCCCCGTCCGTGACAATGGCATTCACCGCCGTGTATGTCATTCGACGGTCCACATGAATCACTGTCTCCGCGATTTTGTGGTCCAGCACGTTTCCCTGGTCATCCAGTTCCATGATGCAGCTTAAGGCCAGGCGGTCTGTGCCAGCGTTAAGGGAACAGATTCCATTGGACAGCTTATGGGGCAGCATGGGAATCACCCTGTCCACCAGATAAACGCTGGTGCCCCGCTTTAATGCCTCCTTGTCCAACGGACGGCCTTCTTTTACATAATGGCTCACATCCGCAATGTGAACTCCCAGGATATAACCTCCCTGTCCGTTCCTGCACAGGGTTACCGCATCGTCCAGGTCCTTGGCGTCCTCGCCGTCAATGGTGACCGTGCGCAGTCCCCGTAAATCCAGGCGGCCGGCCAAATCACCGGTCCAGTCTGCCGGCGATGTCAAATCACCAATGCCGTAAGGTCCGTCCCAGGTTTCCTCATCCCTTGTCATACCAGGCACAGCCACTTCATCCGGACACCCTTCCACCTCGTCCATGACCTCCGGCGGAAACTCCTCCGGCAGTCCATAGGCCCTTACAATGGACAGTATGTCTGTTCCCGGATCATTGACATGGCCCAGAATCTCAGTCACTACACCCTCCGGCTTATGGTTCGCGTCTCCAAACTCCTTAATCCGCGCCACCACCTTATGCCCGGTGACAGCACCCATATCGCAGCCCTGGGGAATGAAAATATCCTTGGAAATCTTCTGGTTATCCGGAATCACAAACCCGAAGCCCTTGCTTTTCTGGTAATACCCAACCACCTCTTTGTTGGCATGTTCCAGCACTTTAAGCACCGAGCCTTCAGCCCTCCGGCCGCCTCCCCGGTCCTGGGATTCCACCACAATCTGGACCCTGTCCCCGTGAAGGGCCGCTCCTGTCCTGTCCTCAGGGATAAACACATCCTGCTCCATGCCTTCCACGGTCACAAAACCAAACCCCTTGGGATGTCCGCAAAATATACCGTTGACAGAAAAAACTTCCGGTTTTCCATATTTTCCCTTCTTGGAAATTCCGATTCTGCCCTCAGATACCAGATAGTCCAATACCTGTGTCAGTTCATCTCTCTGTGATTTGGGAATGCCTAAAAGCATGGCCAGTTCCTTTGCCTTCATGGGCACGTAGGACTTGTCGTTCATCACCTCTTCCAGCATCTTTGCCTTCTGTTCCAATATTTCTTTTTCCATATAACCTCTTTCTTATAAATGTCCTGCCTGTCCGAAAACAGGTCAAAACCCGCCTGAATGAAATAAAACACCCTTATATGAATACAAGGGTGTTTTCGTCACTTATCCTTCTGTTATCTTAATTACCCCATGACCTTAAGCAGCACGTTCAGGGCAATGGTAATGAGCATGAATGCAATGGCTCCATACCTGGTAAAGTGCTCCAGCGCACCTTCCATGGAACGGCCTCTGTTCTTACTCCAGTAACTGTCTGTGGAGATTCCGCCAATTGCGCTCCCCAGTCCGTTGGACTTACCTTCCTGCATCAGGATAACCACTGATATTGCAACACCAAGAATTACATATATGATTGACAAAATAACATGTATTACTGACATCCGCCTGCACCTCTCCATTTTCTTATAGTCAAACAAAAATATTTTACCATACTTTGTCCTAAAACACAACCTGTTTTCCTATATTTTTATAGGTAAGACATTGCAGAAGCTTCATTCAGGCATCGCATTTAAACCGCCTGGGAACAAATCATGGAAAGGCTGCCCTCAAAGATAACATCCCCGAATCCGGCAGGCACAATAAAATGCTGTCCCTTTGATACCGGGATGCCGTTTACACTTCCCTCTCCGTCCAGAATACTCACATTGGCAAAGCTGTCCCCATAATTCTCCGTCCAGCAGCCTGTCATGTCTATCTTGTCCACAGTATAGTAAGCGCAGGTCACAAGATGTTCTTTTCTACCGCTGTCCGTCTCCTTCACAACTGCCGGCATTGCATTTTGGTCCTCCTTAAAAGGCGCTTCTATCACATCAATGCTCTCCTTTATATGGAGCTGCCTGGGCTTCCCGCCGGACAGCCTGTCGTAGTCATAAACGCGGTATGTAATATCACTGCTCTGCTGGGTCTCCAACACCAGGGTGCCGCCCTTTATGGCATGGACGCATCCGGGATTAATCTGAAAAAAGTCTCCCTTACTGACAGGAATTTCCCGTATGAAATCCTTCCAGCGTTTTTCCTCTATCATCTGCTTTACTTCATCCTTATTGCCTGCATGGTGCCCAATCACAATGGTGGCATCCGGATCGCAGTCCAGGATATACCAGCATTCTGTCTTGCCCAGAGATCCGTTTTCATGCTCCCCGGCATAGGCATTATCCGGATGAACCTGTATGCTTAAGTCGTTCCTGGCATCAATAATCTTTACCAGCAATGGAAATTCCTTATGACAGCCTGCCGCAGCCCCAAACCACTCAGGGTGGCTCTCCCACAGGGAGCTTAAGCTCTGTCCTTTCCATGTTCCGCCTGCAATACGGCAATCCCCGTTCTTATGCGCGCTGATAGCCCAGCACTCGCCTGTGCGGCTGCTTGGGATATCGTAACCAAACACATCTTTAAGACGTGTTCCTCCCCAGATGGCCTCCTTAAAAACAGGTTCCATAAATAGTAATTCTCTCATGTCTCTCTCCTTATTTTTCCCCTTTTTGATGCAATCAATGCATCTTCTTACATCATACCCTGCTTTTTCCGGTTGTCAAGATTTAAATGGGACGGGGAAAGAATTTTCCGGACGAATCACCGCCCGGAAGCATCCCCTTTCCCATCTACCGCACTACATCTCCTGCACTGCATCTCCTGCACTGCATCTACCGCACTGCATCTCCTGCACTGCATCTCCTACGCTGCATCTCCTACGCTGCATCTCCTGTCATTGCAGGCCCCTGTGAAGTGCGCAGACAGCACAAATGCGTTTTCCAATCACCTTTTAACCTTCCAGATTTTCCTCAATACGCAGCAGCTGATTGTATTTGGCCACGCGGTCAGAACGGCAGGGAGCGCCGGTCTTAATTTGTCCTGCATTGACAGCCACTGCAATATCTGCAATGATGGAATCCTCCGTCTCACCGGAACGGTGGGATATAATGGTGCCGAATCCGGCCCTCTTAGCCATTTCGATAGCCTCAAAGCTTTCAGACAGCGTACCTATCTGATTCACCTTCACCAGAATGGCGTTTCCTGCTCCCAGCTCAATGCCCTTTGACAGCCGTTTCGTATTGGTGACGAACAAATCATCTCCTACCAGCTGAATACGTCCTCCCAGTTCCTTGGTCAGCATTTTCCAGCCCTCCCAGTCCTCCTCCTGGAGTCCGTCCTCTATGGAACAGATGGGGAACGCATCTACAAGACGGCGGTAGTAATCCACCATCTCCTGTGCGCTGCGCCGGATTTCCTTTCCCGCCATGCGGCTTTCTCCCGGGAACAGGTACATGCCGCTGGCTTCATCATAGAGTTCACTGGACGCCGCATCAATGGCAATCTTCATATCGGTTCCCGGCTTCAGTCCGCTCTTTTCCATGGCTCTCACCAGAAATTCAAGCACAGCCTCGGAGTCCTTAAGGTCCGGCGCAAATCCGCCCTCATCCCCTACTCCTGTGCTGTAGCCTTCTTCTTTAAGAAGCTTCTTTAAGGTGTGATAGACCTCCGCACACATCCTCAGACGCTCCGCAAAACAGCAGGCTCCGAACGGCATAATCATGAATTCCTGCAAATCAACTGTATTGTCCGCGTGTTTTCCTCCGTTTAGAATGTTCATCATGGGAACAGGCAGGACGGATGCATGGATTCCTCCCAGATACCTGTAAAGAGGCATCCGAAGCCCATTTGCAGCAGCCCTGGCCACGGCCATGGACACGCCCAGAATAGCATTGGCCCCCAGCTTTCCCTTATTCTCTGTTCCGTCCGCCTCCAGAAGCAGACGGTCGATGTGTCTCTGGTCCAATGCGCTTTCAAAGAGAACTGCTTCGCTGAGCACAGTATTCACATGCTCTACAGCTCCCCGGACTCCCAGTCCGTTGTACCGATTCCCGCCGTCCCGAAGTTCTACGGCCTCGAATTTTCCGGTGGATGCACCGGAGGGAACGGCCGCCCTGCCGGTGGCGCCTCCTGTCAGGCACACTTCCACCTCCACCGTAGGATTCCCCCTGGAATCCAGTATCTCTCTGCCGGTTACCGCCTCTATCTCCAGTTCGTTTACCATAAAAAAATGACCTCCTCATATCAATCTTATCATTGATATAAGGATAGCCATTTTTTAACATTATATGTATGGAATCAGTCATTTTAGCAGGCTCATCCATCCTTAATTTATCCTGGCCCCATCCGCGCCCACTGTAAATCCATCCGGTGTGACCGCAGATACCAGCATGGCCCCTGACGGGTCGCAGTAATACAGCTTATCTTCCCAGGATATCCAGCCGGTCTTCATATATCCCTCCTGGTCAAAGAAATACCACTTGTAATTGATATACTGCCAGCCGTTTGACGTGTAAGTTCCGTCTCCCTTCTGGTACCACCAGCCCCGGTCATCCCTGAGCCACTGGCCGTTCACCCTGGTCAGGTCTTCCTCTGTAATCTCAATATAGGGAGATTCCTGCCATTCACCGGCATTGTTCCTGGAATCCATGGCCCTGACTTTAAAATAGTAGGTGCCTGCCTTTGGGAACTTGCCGGAAAAATCATAGCTGTTTTCCTTTACCGTATAGGTGGCTCCGATGCCGTCCTCATAAGAATTGCCTCCCCTTCGGCACAGGCGGACCTTATAATTCTTAGCCAGGCTCATATCGTCCCAGTGGGCCACCCCGTTATCTTCATCCCACATCAGACCGCTTACATCCAGATCCTCATCATCCTCGTCCAGCTTATCCAGCCTTACCACCAGGACCATCTCTTCCTTATCATTCTTAGTGGAACTGGATACATACTTGACCGTATCGCCGGAAAATGAAAACGCGCTCTTTCCCGATTTCTTAAAGTAATAATCACTGTCAGCGGAAAGCCATATCTCCACTTTCGGCTTGTCCCCGCCTACCCAGCTGTCGCCCTCATTGACAATATCCACGCTCTCAATGGAACACTCCCCATCCTCCAGGCTCACGTCCACGTTTCCGCCTATTTCTCCTGCCTGGATATCCGATGTGAAATTAAGTTTAATTTTCCCCACTGGTGTCCTTTCCTCTTTTGCAAAGGCTGTAAAGGACAGGGTGCAGGCCATAAACAGAGCTGCACCTGCCAGCACGGCATATGCTCCTCTTTTCCTCATTTGAACCTCCTCCTTCCCGCTTGCGTCTGTTTTCCTATTATAGCACATATCATCGGCTTCTGTCATCCTCCGGCACACCAAACTTGTTCCATTTTCATATAGTATAGTATGCCGGGGCGTTAATGGACATCCGGCCTATAATGAAACAGATATACAGGGGGATTGCTTTTGATAACCATTAGTCTTTGTATGATTGTAAAAAATGAGGAGGCTGTTCTGGAACGGCTCCTAAGGACCATGTCCACTGTGGCGGATCAGATTGTTATTATGGATACCGGCTCCACGGACCGGACAAAAGAAATCGCAGCCCGCTATACGGATGAGGTCTACGATTTCCCGTGGACGGATGATTTCGCCGCTGCCAGGAACGCCGTCTGCCAGAAGGCGGTGTCGGACTACTGGATGTGGATGGACGCGGACGATGTAATGGAGCCTGAACAGGCTGCCCGCTTAAAGAATTTGAAGGAAACCCTGGACCCCTCTGTGGATGTGGTGATGATGAAATATCTCACGGGTTTTGACGAAAACGGGAGAACCTCCTTTTCCTATTACAGGGAGCGTATCTTAAAAAACCACAAGGGATTCCAGTGGCAGGGCCGGGTGCATGAAGCTGTCCCCCCTGCCGGCAATATCCTATACACCGATATTGAGATTCAGCACCGGAAGGAGGGCGCCGGGGATAAGGACCGCAACCTTCGGATATACGAAACCATGCTGAGCCAGGGAGAACCTCTGGAACCCAGACACCAGTTCTACTACGCCAGGGAGCTGTATTACCACGAACGCTATGAAGATGCGGTACGGGTGTTCAGGGCATTCCTGCAGGAACCGGATGGATGGGTGGAAAACAAGATAGACGCCTGTCTCCATCTGGCTCTGTGCGAGGAGCATCTGGGACATACGGAAAAGGCCGTGGAGGCACTTTTAAAGAGCTTCTTATATGACAGTCCCCGCGGTGAAGCCTGCTGTGAACTGGGGCGGATGAAAATGAAGGAAGAAAAATACAGGGAGGCTGCTTATTGGTATACCCAGGCATTATCCTCCCGGCCTGCGGAACAGACAGGAGCTTTTGTCCGAAAGGACTGTTACGGCTTCCTGCCTTCTATTCAGCTGTGTGTATGCTATGACCGTCTGGGCGACCACCGAAGAGCATGGCACTATCACTTGAAGTCACAAAAGCTGAAACCTGAACACCCATCTGTCAGGCAGAACCAGACCTACTTTGAACACAAACTGAAACATCCGGCGGAAGGGCAGCCTTCCGCACTATAAAATAAGGAGAGGTAATTATGTATTTTAATTTTTCCAACGGAATGAATCGAAATGATAATATAGAACAACGCAGACCATGCGGATACCCCGGAAACAACGGTTTTCCAGGTAATGGCGGCTGCCCCGGCGACTATGGTTTCCCAGGTTCCGGAAGATACCCGGAAGATGATTGCCAGGACAGCGACGGCTGTGGCAGCGACAGCACAGCCCAGACAGATAACAGATGCCCAGGTAACGGCGGGTTTCCAGGCGGCAATTTTCCAGGCGGCGGGTTTCCGGGCTGCTGCCCAGGACCCAGAGGACCACAGGGGCCTGCCGGACCAACAGGCGCTCAGGGACCAATGGGACCCAGAGGATGCCCCGGAGCACAGGGCCCTACCGGACCAACTGGTGCCATGGGGCCTCAGGGCTATGTAGGCCCCACCGGGCCGACAGGGCCTCAGGGACCCAGAGGATTCACCGGTGAGACAGGGCCTCAGGGACCCCAGGGACCAATGGGACTTCCCGGACCACAGGGCATAGCCGGCAGCACAGGCGCCACCGGAAGCCAGGGACCACAGGGGCCTCAGGGAGTTACCGGACCTGCCGGACCTCAGGGCATCCAGGGACCCCAGGGAGCTACCGGACCTGCCGGACCTCAAGGACCCCAGGGACCTCAGGGGCCGCAGGGACCTCAGGGCAGCACCGGAGCCGCAGGGCCTCAGGGACTGACCGGAGCTACCGGACCCATCGGACCGACGGGGCCAACCGGACCTCAGGGTATCCAGGGCATCCAGGGGCCACAGGGACCTCAGGGAGCTACCGGCGTTACCGGGCCTCAGGGTATCGCAGGAGCAACCGGACCAATCGGAGTAACCGGGCCGACCGGAGCTACCGGGGCAATTGGCGCAACCGGCGCAACTGGAGCAACCGGGCCAACTGGCATAACCGGGCCTGCCGGAACCACAGGGGCAACCGGCGCGACCGGCTTAGCCGGGACCACCGGACCAACTGGTGCTACCGGACCTACAGGCGCAGCTGGTGGGATTGCAGCATACGGCGGAATGTATAGAACAACCACAACGCCAATTTCTATCGGTATTGCATCTACACAACAAGTAGCTTTTAATAATACCATGCCATTATTAAATACAACCGTAGCTGCCAATGCTATTACCGTAGCTAATACCGGTATATATGAGATTAACTGGAAGTTAGTATCAACAGCATCAGTGGCAGTGGCATTAACTTTAGCTATACGCCGTAATAGTGTTCCTATTGCATCAACCACCAGTACAAGAACATTATCACTTGGTGTTGAAAGTTTATTTGAAGGCAGCGTTATTTTCAATTTAACTGCTGGAGATGTAATAGATATGGTTTTGTCTTCTGCACTGGCCGTAACATTAACTTTATCAACAGGAACAAATGCAACATTGACAGTAAAGCAGCTTAGCTGATAATTGTTTAAAACACCTTTGTGTTTTAAACAATGTAAATTGATGTGATTATGCTATATTTTATTTTATCCTCATTTATGGGACATAACAATTTTCCTATTATGTACGGCCTGCTGCACCAAAAGGACCAATTGGGGCACAAGGACCTGCTGGAACCACAGGGGCTGCCGGCGCTACCGGCCGGTAGTCACCGCCCCTAGTCCGCACGCCCGGAATACCACAGCTGCCCTGCTCATGTCCTCATGTATTCTTCTTAATAACGCACCCATGGCAGGAAGCATAGAAGCACCCGCCGTTGCAACCGGAAAATTCTCCGTCACCCGGCCGGCATAACGCAAATATACGCTCCGTCAGTTGTTCGTTTCTTCTTATGGTAGATTTGGTCCTGATAAACGCGATATGATGTGCCACGTCAAGTGAATTAGGGCCGAATATACCGCAAGTGGGGCAAGCTTTGTCCCAAGGAGACACCTACGGCCGACTCCTTAGGTCAGATGGCGGGAATGAATTTTAAGACACGCTTTAAAACAGATTCCGGAGAGCGGATTCCGGTTCAGGACCTATCTATCCATTAAAATAATAAGGAGTGACCATTATGTATTATGACTATCCAGACAATATAAATCCACAACAGGATGGCCTTGAACCATATTCTGCCGAATTCCGCCAAAATGGCTGTAATAATGGCAGGAACAGATGGTGCTGTGACCCATGTACACCATGTGCGCCGCCCACATGCTGCCCGTTCCCCGGACCGACCGGACCTATGGGTCCAACCGGATTACAGGGTCCAATGGGTCCCAGGGGATGCCCCGGTATGCCCGGTCCCACCGGGCCAACAGGCGCAATGGGACCTCAGGGCTATGTAGGACCGACCGGGCCCACCGGCAGCACCGGACCTCAGGGCATTCCCGGCATGACCGGGGCTACAGGGGCGGCCGGCCCCACTGGTTCTACGGGAGCTGCCGGAGCTCAGGGGCCTGCCGGAGTCACTGGCGCTACGGGAGCTGCCGGAGCTCAGGGGCCTGCCG
>ERZ791934.2560-NODE-2560-length-11262-cov-2.913001_pt1 | contig 11262 bp, 11 predicted proteins | sample MGYA00510125_ERZ791934 | MGnify/ENA primary metagenome ERZ791934 (study PRJEB30046, sample SAMN00993240) | human gut metagenome | study: EMG produced TPA metagenomics assembly of the A metagenome-wide association study of gut microbiota in type 2...
CAGAAGCGTTCCTACCAGCTGCATTTGCAGCATCCGCTTTTTCTGTTTCTGAGGGAAATCGTAGATACCGTTGGCCTTGTAGAACTTGTGGTCCGCCTTCATGAGACCCCGCATCACATAGATCAGGTCCCGGAAGATTTTCATGCCGCCCACACCATAGAAATTGGCCGGTCGGGTGAGCTTTTTCACTAGGGCAAAGGTGAAGTTTTCCGCCAGGGCCTGAATGTCTGCGGCGGGATGTTCTCCCTCGTCGGTGGCCACACCGGCCAGATAATTGCCTCCCACCTCACTGCGGCCCTCTATAACCATACGCAGGTTGCTCTCGTACCGATACTCCCCGCTGATGAGATAGGCGATGGGGGTGCCGTGGGTGACGGTGCGGTGACCGTTGCAGAACTGCCGGTCATCGAAACACTTGAAGCTGGAGTGGGTGTAGTGGTCGGAGATGGTGAAGGCGTACACAAAGCCGTCGGCGGTTTGAATGGTCTCCCGGAGGAAGCGATCAAACCCATCCTTGTGTACACAGCTGCCAGTGATGGCACAGCCAAAACAGCCCAGGCACCCTCCCGAGAAGGGGAACTGGCGCAGATTGACCACTCGGCTGTGAAAGGGCAGAGCGGCGCGGAAATCAGCGATCATGTTGGCCAAGTTTTCATCCTCCGGGGCGCAGTTGGTGACGATGACCACGTCCTTGTCCGAGCGCTTGGGCGCCTGGGGAAGGGAGGGTTGGTAGATCGTCTGGGCCCGTGACGGCGCCTTGGCAGGGGGCGTAACAAACAGCCCGTGCCGGCAGGCGAAAATCAGCTGGTCAAAAAACATCCGGGCGTCCTTTTGGCCCTGGGGGGTGAGCAGGTCTTCCATGTCCGCCGACAGACCACGGATCACTTTCATGCCCAGGTCGAAACAGTTTTCCTCCACGTAGCGATGGGCGGTCACATCGTAGAAATGCTTGGAGGTGGTGATCTGGGAGGCAAACTTGCCGGACAGATCGACGCCGTCGGCTTTGATCAGTTCAATGAGACGATGGAGCTGGTAAGGGGCGATGAAGGTGTAGACGGGGTAGCAGAAGAGAATGAGCTCGGCCTCCTCCAGGGCGGCCCGCACGGGAGCAAAGTTCTTTTCACAGCCCCGGATGCGCTGACCCACCGGTAGAAAGGTAAAGGTGTGTTCCGGGTGCAGAGCCTGCAAGTAGAGGGCCGTTTGGACGGTGGTGGAATGTTTCCCCTTGGGGCTGGCGTTTAGGACAAGAATTTTCATTGCGTCTCCTCCAATTCAAAAAGCAGATGGCGGTACCAAGTTTCTTCAAACTCCGCGGCGGCGATGCCGTATGCAATGGTGTATCCCTGAAAACGAAAAATGGGGCCCCAGTCCCGACCGGGGGGCAGAGGCCCCTCCTGGATCTGGCGGAACCGGGCCTGGATGGCCCGCAGGACGGCTTGGGTCTCTTCCATCTGGCGAACGTAATCCCGGATGGCGGCAAGGCGTTCCTCTGGTTTTGCCAGGCCCAGGAAAAACAGCCGTGCCAGTTCCATGTTTTTCACCCTGTCTGCCTGCATGGGCTGGGCCACCCAGGCGGCAAAGGCGGCCTGACCCGGTTCCGTGATGGAAAAGACTTTTTTCCGCCGTTTTCCCTCCGTACGCTCCTTGGCGGTGACATACCCTTCCCTCACCAACTTGGCCAGGGCGGTGTGCACACTGCCGGCGCTGTGGGAACAGATGAGGGAGAGATTCTGCTTGATAAACTGCTGCAACGCATAGCCGGTCATGGGGGCGAGGGTGAGCAGGCCCAGAATGAGATACTCCATGGGGCACCTCCCAATGTATCGAATAGAGATATTATACGTCAGAAGAAAGGCGCCGTCAACGGAGCAGGGGGCCGGGGGGCAAAATAAGAGAGAAAACTTGAGAAAACCCCTTGACTCTGCCGCTGCGTCAACTGCTATCCTGAAGGACAAAGGAGGGATTTCATGGAATATTCCATTCAGAACCTTGCGCACATGTCCGGGGTGACCACCCGCACCCTGCGCTGGTACGACCAGATCGGCCTGCTCAAGCCCAGCCGGGTGGCGGAGAGCGGCTATCGATACTATGGCCCGGCGGAGGTGGATCGGCTTCGAGACATCCTCTGCTACCGGGCCCTCGGGGTGGAACTGGCCCAGATCCAAGCCTGTCTGGACGATCCCGCCTTTGACCGTCTGACGGCCCTGCGAGACCATCTGGCGGCGCTGGAGGAGAAGCGGGGACAGCTGGAACAGCTGATCCGCGCGGTGAAAGAGACCATTCGGGCAGAAGAAAGGAAGGAACCCATGAACGACATGGAAAAATTTGAGGCATTTAAAAAGTGGGCTGAGGAACACAACGAAGAAACCTATGGTCAGGAGGTCCGGGCCAAGTATGGAGACCGCGCGATGGACGAAACCACGGCTGCGGTGCTGGGTTTGACCCCAGAGGCCTGCCAGGAATGGGACAACCTGGGGCAGGAGATCCAAAAGCGTCTGGAGCGCGCCGTGGAGATGGGCCTGTCCCTGGACAGCGAGGAGGGGTAGGCCATTGCCCGCTGCCACTGCCGGTGGCTTGCCTTTTCCGGCAATGGCTGCGACCCGGCCATGCACCGGGGCATTGTGGAGCTTTATGTGGCAGACCATCGGTTCACGGCTTATTACGATGGGAGGGTTTCTGGCTGCGCCCGCTTTCTGCGGGATGCTGTGGTGCATTGGATTGGCTGAACGAGGCATGTGGCCCCCGGGAGTTCCCGGGGGCCACATGGCGACGGTTTCTATTCAACAGGGGTTGGTGTTTTCCGGCGGCTCGGCGCCAGAGGGACTGCGTGAAGCTGGGGAGGAATCCTCCGCCAGCTTTTGGCGCAGATCGTGGAGATATCGTTTCTGCTGCCGTTTCAGATAGCTGGGGGCAAAGGGGCGCATCCACCAGCGTTTCACCGTGATCCGTTCGGTCAACGTCAGCTGGGTGGCATTCCGCTTGGCGGAGAACCGGCCCTCCCAATAGCCGGAAAGGGCGGGGCTGTCCATGGTGAAGGCCCAGCGATGGGGGGCATCATGGACCGTAGTGGCAAACACCGTCACATGCCCGCTCTTGGTGTGCTCGGCAAAGCGGTTGTCCGAGAGAATTTCCACATGGTCCAGGTCGCTGCGCCAGCCAGTGTCCACCAGGTCGGTGACCACCCGCCAGACTTGTTCTGCCGGGTAGGGCAGAAGGACCGTCTCTTTGGCAATGACCATTTCGTTACCTCCTCTTTGGTTTCCTGCGCAGCTTTAGGCAGATACCCTGCTGGTCTGCCGCTGCCTGGAACAGAGCGGCGGCGGTCCGGGCACGCTCTCTAATGGGGCGGTCTGCTAGCTCAGTGCGACTGTGAAGGGTATCCATCACGGCACGCACGGTGTCATATGGCAGAAGGGATATTGCCGCTGAGAAGAACGTCTTCCGGCGGCCGTCGTTGTAACAGGCGAGCAGTTCCTCTAAAGCCGCCCTCTTTTCCCCCAGTTGGGCAAGGTAGGCATCCAGCCCCATGGCCTGGGCCTGGGCAATGTCGAAGGTTCGGTTGCGGTGGGGGAGGAAGGAATCGAATTCATCGAACCCATCGTAGAGAGAACAGGGGTACTCCGAGCACTGCCAACAAAAGGACACGCCGCCGTGGGCAAGTGAGCAGCGGGCCCTGGGGCAGCTTTGGTTTCCCGGGCCGCCCCCACAGCCTGGGCAGTATCCGCCCAGGTGCATCGTGCACAGGCCGCAGTTGAGGCCGCACAGAGAGAACAGAGGTTCTTTCCGCTGAAATCCTTTCATGGCATCCTACCATTCAAAACCATGGGGCTTGCTCCTGGCGGAACACGGGCATTGGCCCTTGGGCATAGGGGTCATAGCGGTCTTCATGGCATCCAAATTCCTGCAGATAGCAGATTTTTTCTTCCTCATCCCAGCGCACGAGAGATAGGCCGTCGAAGCTCTGTACGGTGCCGTTTGCCAGGACACAGCGGAAAGACCACGCTGCAATGGTCTGGTTCTCCTTATGGAAATACTGCTGGATTCTCCAGTGTTGGACGGTCCCGCGGGTGTTCCATTCGTCAAACCAAAGCAGGATCTTCTCGCGTCCGTGGTATTCCGGCCCCCAGCTTTCTATATAGACTGCGTTAGAGGAAAAGAGTTCCTTTAAATCGGTGCGCTGTTTCTGGCACCACATGGCAAACCATTGGCGGATTTTTTCTTCCCGCTCTTTCTGCATCCGTTGTTCCATCGTTCCATCCTTTCTTTTGGCTGCCTGGGAGAGGTTCCGCAGCATGAGATTGTCGCTGTCCCGCTCTGCCACGATTTCAAAGCCGGCCCTCTCGTAGAGATGACGCGCGGGGTTTGCCCTCTGCACGGACAGGGTGACTTGAGAAATACCCTCTTCCTCCAGCAGAGACAACAGCTCCGCAAGGAGCTTTGTCCCGATACCACGCCCCCGATACCCCGGCAAAAGGGAAATGGCCAGGCAGGAGGTGTTCTTCTTCCCGTGCCCACAGTCCTTTGCGATGCGGGTCCAGGCGGCTCCCACCACTTGCCCCGCAGTTTCTGCCACAAGGCAGTGGTCCCCAGGGCGGGACCCAAAGGCATCGATATAGCCAATCAGTGCCGGGTGATCCACCACGGACCGGGGCGGCGGAGGGGTCCCCGGAGGAAGGAAGATGGCCAGGTAGAGAAACTCCCGCAAAAGGGGCGCCTCCTTTGAAGCCAGCCGACGAACGACGAAAGGGACCGGCGTCATGTGGCAGCCTCCTTCACAGGATGGCGGAGGACGGTCCTCAGCCGCTCCGGCCGGCACCGCCGTGGGTCGCTGAGATAGATTTCGTGATGCCAGCGGCCCGGCCTAAAATCCATGGCATAGCCGTTGTCCCTGGCATAGGCATCCATGGCGGCGATGGTGGCTGGTTCCTGGTCATAGGGGCCCAGGTGCATGCATTGCACGCAGGGCCCTTCCTCCCAGGGAAAGAACTCCACCGGGGAGAAATCCAAGTTCTTTTTTGCCTCGGCCTCCGCAATGGCCCAGGCGAAACTCTCTCTGGTGACAAATTCCGGCAGGCGGATCAAGGCAATCCATTGCAGGGCTTCCTTGCGGGTGTAGTCCATGCCCTGGACCCCGTCCTGCTGCCAAAGGCCTTCCAAGGGGGGCACGACGTAGTCAAAATACCCGTCCAGTTTGTGGCTGCCCAGCTTGCTCATCTTGATGGTGTAGGCCACGGCATACAGCAGGCCGACGGCCTGCTGATAGGCGCCCCCCTCCTCGTTGGGATTTCCCTGTCCCCGCACCGCCAGGAAATTCATGGCTGGGATTGTGACGATCCCTGGCTTTTTGGGGGGAAGGTACCACTCTTTGTACTCTTTTTTGTAATCGAAGGGCATGGTTTCTTTCGTCCTTTCTTTTGGGGCGTATGGCTCAGGGCCTGGCAGGTCACCTGAGCCAAGGCGGTCAGCAGGGCGCGGTCCTCCAAATCCTCAATCAAAAAGGCGTCTTTTGCCCCAGCATAGGGCGGGGCTTTGGGCAGCGCGGGAAAGGCGACCTCGCCTTGGGGAGTGACCTTGAGGAAAAGCTGGTCGTCGCAGACCATGGCGAAGAATACCTCGTCGCAGTAGAGGCCATACTCCCCAAACATTTTTTTGGCGCGGATGGTCCCAGCTTGCTGGAGCTGTTCGGTGACATAGTCTACAAAATCTGTATGAGATGCCATATCGTTTTCTCCTTCTGCTGTCTTGGCTGCGGGATGTTTTGCTATGAATTGGGGGACCGCCCGGACGATTCCAGGCGGAAAGGGGACTGTGCTGCGCCTATTATAACACAGGAACCGGACAACAGGGTGTCTTGTTTCCTAAGAAAGGAACGGACAAAAGGACTTTCTTAGCACAAGGAAATCCTGCCGTCTTGCTACTGCGAAGGAATGGGGGGAGCCAAATCAGAGCCCAGCACCAAATGCGTCCCCAGGGCATAGGATGCTGTGAGCGCGAGCTTAATACAGATCAATAAGGAGCAAACTCTTATGGGTATGCCAGTGATTACCCCCAGCACCACCACCAGAGAACAGGCGGTCACCGACATCATTGAGTCCGTCGCTCTGCAGGAAACCGCCCTGTCCCACATCCTCAACGCCGAAGGGGAGAAGATTCAAAAGATGGTGTCCCTGCCGGACGTCACCCCGGAGGTGCTGCTGAGCACCAACAAATCGGTGGAATCCATGGTCAATGCCGTAACTCGGCTGGAAATGATTCTCCAGACGAAACTCTCTGCCTTTGGAAACTGCCTGTGTCAGGACAGCGCCGCAGAGGGGTAACCCAAACATTGTTGAACGGCAAAACGGGGCTTCTCATGGGAAGCCCCGTTTTTCTGTCACGTCCTCCCATTGGGAGACATAGAGTGAACTGTGCGAAGAGCGGCTTGCTCTGGCACGAGGAGGAAAGCGATTATGGCAATCAATTTTGGCCTTGCCAATGACTATAATGTGTTCGTATTCGGCAGCATGAGCATGAGCAGCACCGATGCGGAGGGCCGCGTTGCCGTTGGAGGCAACGCGGCTTTGAGCAATTACGGTGTCGGTGCCGGCATCACCCCCCTTCCCCCGGCCAATACCGACCCGACCTTTGTCATCGCCGGGGACGTCAATGTCTCCGGCGGCTCCAACGCCAGTGGAAACACCGTCATCAGTCCCAGCAGTACGGTAATCAGCTATACGATGGGAAACCCTAACGGGGCCCTGCTCACAGGAACCCCCATTGATTTCGCGGAAGCGGAGCGATATTTGAAGTGCGCCTGTGCCTTTTGGGGTGCTTTGGAGGAAAATGGAACCGGGGAAGTGCAGTACGGCCAGCTCAACTTGACGGGAACCGATCCGGTGCTGAATATCTTCCGCATCGATGCGGCCAACGTGTTCGGCAGCGGACTGTCCCTGGCCCAGCTGAACGGCATCAACATCATCGCCCCCATCGATGCGACGATTTTGATCAACGTGGAAGGCACCAGCATTCAGTATGGCAGCTATCAAATCTTCCGCAACGGAACTGGGGCCACTCGGGAAAATGCCCGGAAAATCCTCTGGAACTATCCCGACGCTTTGACCTGGTCCAATGGGACCACGGCCATCTATGGTTCCGTTTTGGCCCCCTATGCCGCGGCGTCTACCACATTCAGCCAAATCAACGGCAACATTATCTTCGACACCTACAGCGGAAACGCGGAGAGCCACAACGAGCTGTTTGTCGGTGTTTTGCCGGAGCCGACGGTTTGCCTCTTGCCGACCACCAGCACCACGACCACCACCTCTACGACGACCAGTACGACCACCACCTCCACCACAACCACCAGCACAACAACGACAACCAGCAGCACCAGCAGCACGACCACCTCTACGACAACCACCAGCACCACGACCACCACGTCCACCACCTCTACGACAACTACCACGACTGCGGCCCCGCACCTGCGCAGTCAGGCGGTTTCGGATCTGTTGGAATCGGTTGCCCTGCAGCAGGCAGCCCTGGCCCATATCCTGAACGCGGAAGGGGAGAAGCTGCAAAAGGTGTTGTCTCTGGAGGATCTTTCCCACCAGACCATCTTGCAGACCAACCAGTCCGTGGAATCCATGGTCAATTCCATCACGGGCCTGGAGGAGATCTTGCAGCAAAAGCTGGCCTTGTTTGACGATTGCCTCTGCCAGCAGGAGGAATAATCCGAGGAATGGGGCGCGGCAGAATTCTGCCGCGCCCCATCGGTCAACCAGAAAGTGAGCGTGTTTGTATGAAGGTTGCTATCTTAACCATGTTTTCCGGCCTGTCCGCCACCTATTCTCTGGTCAATGTGGTGGAAGACCAGATCCGCATGCTTCTACAGGCCGGCATTTCGGTCAAGGTTTTGGTCAGTGAGACTTGCCCAGACGGGGAGCGGCGGGGCGCATTTTTGGATCAGAGGATTGAATGGGTCAAAATCACCAACACCTGCCATGGGGAGCCCATCGTCTGGCACGATTACACCGGCGCTGTCGGAACAGTCCACGATACCTTTTTTGAGGAAGCCCACGCTATCGCAGAGGATTTCGTGCGGCATCTGCAGGACGTGGATGTCTGCCTCCTCCACGACATCCTCTATCAGGGTTGGCACCTGGTGCACAACATTGCCATTCGAAAGGCCCAGGAGAGACTGCCCCACGTGCGCTTTCTGGCGTTCACCCATTCCTTGCCCCTCAACCGCCCCCGAGAACTGGCCTATCCCTTCTCTGCCCGATACACCGGCATGCCCAGGACAACGTTTGTCTACCCCACCCACTCGGGGCTGTCCGCCCTGGCCAGACAGTATGACGTGCCGGAGGGCAGGTGTGCCGTGGTGTATAATACCCTTCCGCTGCTTTCGAGCATGAGCCGGGAGGTGCGCCATGTGGCAGAAAAGATCGACCTGATGGGAGCGGAGATCCTGGTCATTTACCCAGCCAGATTGACTACCGGGAAACGCTTTGAGAAGGTGGCGGCGTTGGCTGGGGCCATTCACTCTAAGACGGAAAAAGACATCAAGGTGGTCTTCTGCGATTTTCCCAGCGGAGTTTATCAGAAAATGATCCGTATGGAAGGAAAGCGATACGGCCTGGGTGACGAGGACCTGCTGTTTACCTCTGACCTGGGTTATGAGGAGGGATTTCCCAGACAAGGAGTCTTTGAACTGTTTCAGCTGTCCAATCTCTTCCTCTGCCCCTCCTATTCAGAATCCTTTGGCCTGACGGTGCTGGAGGCGGGCAGCCGAGGAAATTTCCTGGTTCTAAACGAAGCGGTTCCCGCGCTCAAAGAGGTGGGCGAGTCCCTGGGAGCGTATTTCATGCGGTGGGACGCCAGAAATTTTGGGTATGACACCCAGGAAACCTACCTTCCGTCGGAGCGCGCCTACTACGAGGAACACGGAAGCCAAATCGTCAACCTGATGCGGGAAGACCGAAGCCTCAACGCCAAAACGATGATCCGCAGAAAGTATCAGCCCCAGTGGATTTTCCGCAACCAGCTGCTGCCGCTTCTGGAGCCATAACACTCCGCGATTCCTTGAGGAAACCCCCCCCGAACCTGCCCCTTTGGGGCAGGTTCGGGGGGTGTTTCGGTTTCGTTTGGGGTGCGCGGGAATGGGGACTCCATGGCGGGCAGGGCCAGAGGAATGGCGCTCAGAGGACCGGCAGGCGAAGAGTAAACACGCTGCCTTTGCCAGGCTGGGAAGTGACGGACACGGAACCTCTATGCTCCAGCGCAATGACCCGGACGAGATACAGACCCAGGCCATCGCCGCTGGCGTCGTTGCGGCGTGTAAAGCCCCGCTCAAATACATGGGGCAGGTCCTCAGGGGAGATCCCCGCGCCGGTGTCCCGCACGGTAATGACGGCGTCCTGGCCTTCCAAAGTCATGCCAAGGGTGACCACGCCGTCCGGGGGTGTAAAGGAGAGGGCATTGTAACAGAGATTCTCCAGTGCAATGCGCAGGCGGTCCCAGGTTCCCTTGATCAAAACAGGGTTTGCCGGAAGGCTCAGGCGGAAGGAAAGACCGGACATCTCCATATCCGGACGGTTGGACTGGTAAAACTCCTGCAAATGGTGGGTGAGGTTGATTGCCTCGGGTGAATGGAGGTCCCGCTCGCCCCGGGAAAAATCCTGCAGAACCTCAAACCGATCGCCCACGGCCTCCACCCGGTCCATCAGTGCGTTTAGGTATCCCGTGGTCTCCGGGTCCAGAGCCACATTGCCGCTGCGGACCAGTTCTGCATAACTACGCAGGGCGGAGAGGGGATTCTTCAAATCGTGGAGCAGGTTGGCCAGCAGTTCCCGCCGTTCCGATAAGAGGACGGCCATGCTGCTGGTCTTTCGCTCCACTTCCTCCTGGAGATGCGCCGTCAAGCGGCGGTTCTCCCGTGACAGCAGGACATTCCGCCGCACCATCTGCGCAGAGAAGCCAAGGGCCAAGGCATAGCCGCCATATTCCTCCAGCCAGGCGCCGCAGATGGGCTCAAACCGGTTGGCCAGGAGGACCGAGGCTGCCACAGAGAGACCATACAGGCCGGCGGCACACAGAAGGTAGTGTCCAAACGCCCGGCTCTGGGCAAGGGTGTGGGCGCCGAGAAAGAGCAAATAACACCCGGCGGCCAGTTTCCAAAGAAAAAGAAGCACACCGTAGAGGTTGATGAAGCAGGGGGCGTATGGTAGAATAAACAGCGGAAACACCACCGTAAAAACGCACAGGCCAACCGCGGCGGGGACTGCCCCTCGCCGGTGATACCGGTGTTGGTCACAGCCGGAAAGCGCGCCTGCCAAAAGGATTGCGCACAGCAGCACCAGATTGCCGCAGATGTCCTCCATGGCATAGAGAGGGCGCACCGACGGAACCCCCAGGGAACGGATAAAGGGATAGGTGATCCGCAGGGCGAAGGCCAGGCTGAGAATGCCCATCCACCGGGTCAGCTTGTCCCGGCTGAACAGCCACTGGACCAGATGGATCATGGCGATGGTTAAAGCGGTAAAGCACAAAAATCCATAGACTATCAAGCGGGCAGTCAGCATCTTGGTGATGGCACTGGGAGAACCCACGGCCGGCGGATAATACATGCCCGAATAATAGTGCGTATAGTTGGCGCAATGTATGATAATTTCTACACTTCCCTCGATGGTGAAGGCGTATACCCCATCCATAACGCTGGGCCGGTAGGGATCAAGGCTGCCCTGTTCTCCGACGAGCACCCCGTTGATGTAAACCTCTCCCGCACACAGCAGTTCCGGCAGGTAAAGGGCCAGTTCTGTCGGTGCGGATGGGTTTTCCAACACCAGACGATAGGTCGCCGTGCCGTATGGCGTGCCAAGGTGGGCGGAGAAATTGGGATATTCTCCGATGTAGGTGTACTGCGCGGCTTCCATACCGTTGGCAAAGTCCTCCGGCTGCAGCAGCTGGCCCGGGTAGTATTCCCAGCCATCCACCAGGAAGGCCGCCTGTGACAGGTCCTGTCCCAGTACGTTGTAGCCATAGCCCCCGGGAAGCGCCCGGGTGTATTTGTTGTCTGCCTGGAACAGCAGCCAGCAGCATGCTAGGCCCGCCAGAAAAACCACTGCCAAATACAGCAGTTTTTTCGCATGAGTTTTCATAGAAACACCTCACGGAAGGAGAAAAAGATGAAAAGAAGAACGCCTTGGATCCTTGTGCTGAGCCTTCTGCTGCTAAGCTGGAGCAGCAGCCTGGCCGCCGCAGCCCTGCCCGCGCTGCGGCAGAGCC
>ERZ791934.2561-NODE-2561-length-11256-cov-5.169985_pt1 | contig 11256 bp, 7 predicted proteins | sample MGYA00510125_ERZ791934 | MGnify/ENA primary metagenome ERZ791934 (study PRJEB30046, sample SAMN00993240) | human gut metagenome | study: EMG produced TPA metagenomics assembly of the A metagenome-wide association study of gut microbiota in type 2...
CTCAATCGTTAAAATTTTATTGATGGGTGTGGATTGGAATAAGCGGTGGAATTCCTTCCCGATCTCGTTGAGCAGCGCAACGTCGATTTGATGGTTTAAAAACATATCGACTTTTAAAATATCATCGCCCAAAACTTTGCCGTCCCGCAGAATTCGCTCTTCCAACAGCTTCATAAACGCTTGCCCATCCCTCTCAGTTCATCGGAAGGCATGTCCCTCCGATGATCTGCCGTAATTAAGGCCCTCGCAGCATTTCCCAGATGAAACCGAAAAAGCAGCCGATGGATTACCAGCTGCTATCTTGCTCCAATTTTCCTCATGCCGCAATCGCCTTATGATATCAAAGATAGTTTATAATAATTGCGGAAATAAATCAAGTATGTGTCGGCCTTTTTTCAGCAAAGGGCGACAATTTTGAGGTTTTTAACGTTATCACTGCAAATATGTATTGTTCAAAGTTTTTAAAGCCTGCGCTCTTTATGCGAACCGTTCTTGTGCTTCCAGCAACACTCCCGTTTTTACGGCCGGTAAGGAAATCCAGTTAAATCTATGAAGTTAAGTGAAAGAAAAAAATTTTTATTGCACTAACGATATAATATCCCTTCTTAGAAATTTGGCACAGGGAACCCCAAAAACAACTATGATATACAATAAATAGAGCAGCCCGAAAGAGATGGCAATATAGAGTGGAATCCATCCGCTGATCTGAAACTGAATCTGAAGCCAAATACAGCAAAGAGCAAAAAAAGACAAGGCAATCATCAACGCGAAAAAACCTCGGAGCAGTCGCTCGCCAAGCAGCAGGTTGCGAATCCGTTTTTTTTCTATATGAAAGATTTGGAGGTAACCAATTTCTTTTCTTCGATAATAGAGCTCTAACTGAATTTCATTTTTAAGAAACAGCAGCGCGATAGCGGCGGCGATCAGAACGGCTGCCAGAATGACATAGAAAACAATCTGAACAATTTCCTGTGCATCGAGTATTTTGGCATCCCATACAGAAATAGCGCCATTTAAATCGGAACGTAGGTTTTGGTAATATTCGGGATGTTCATATAATCCGTCCAGCCGGACCATCTTTGTTTTTTCCGGTATTTCATAGCCGTTTTTTTGAAGCGTATCATAAGGAATAAATACGAGATTTTTTGCATCTTCCTTTTGATAATAGCTATTACAAAATACAAGATTTTGCTGGTTATTATTGGTCAGTTCTGATAGAACACCGGCAATCATATAGGTTTTGCCGGAGAGGATAACCGCTTTGCCGACGCAGGAAGCATAATTTGTTGTATGCAGCTGTTGTTCCGCATAGGGGCGGCTGATGATAATCTCATTTTCTTTTTCAGGAAATGCTCCGAATTCAATCACACGATCATAGCTTAAGCCGCTGTTTTCTCTTTCCAGCAAGGGCATACAAGTGACGCCTGGCTCAGAAAGCGTATAGTTTCGGTAAAGGACAAAGGGGTATTTATTTTTAAGATCTTCATATTCATCATTGACAAGAGAGAAAACGTTGGAGGGATACTGCCGCGCGACAATTTTGGTATATTCCCGTCCGAAATTCTGCTGTACAGAAATACATGCCAGAAGGAGAAAGAGCATCACTGCCGTAGGGAGCAGACGGAAAAAACGGAACTTTTCCCTGTTCCTGCGGTAAACAAGCCGGGCAGTGGCAAAAGGGCTCTTTTTTGCAGTAGGCTCAGGGGAATGGTTGGAGACAAGTGGATGGCCAGAGGATTTTTGCTCCTGCCGCACAGTGCTTTCGATGCTTCCGTATTGCAGATAGATGATTTCATCCGCGATCTCATCAAAACAATCCTCATGTGTTGCAATAATAATTGTGGAATCCGGGGTTTTAATATCCAAAAAGGCCTGGGCAGATAGAAGAGAATTTTCGTGATCCAGCGAGGCTGTGGGCTCATCTGCGAGCAGCAGCTTCGGCTGGTAGAGCAGGGCGCGGATCATGGCAATCCGCTGCCGTTCGCCGCCAGAAAGCTGTTCCGGATAACTGGAGAGCAGAGCTTGCACGCCCAATTTTTCCGCATAATAGGTGATGATTGCGGGCTCATTGCAGATCCATTCCAAATTTTGCTGAACAGTCAGGTGAGCGAGCAGCAGGCTTTGTTGAAATACATAGCCAATTTGGCGGCGAAAAGCATCCAGTTTTTCAGGATCATCGGATGGAACAGGCTCAGAATCCCACCGATACACGCCAGTATAATGGGTGTCCAATCCACCTAAAATGTTGAGCAGCGTGGATTTGCCGCAGCCGCTAACGCCTTTGATCACATAAATTTTTCCGGGCAAAAAGGTAAATGATAGGTTCTTTAGGACGGGCTCGTCGTATGCCTTTGTGATATGCTCCAACGTAATCATTCAGATCAAATCCCTGTGTTCTAAAAATAGTTGATACCATCCGCTTTTCAATGCCTTGCGCAATGCCCCTGCCGCGAACAACTGGCTGGAGAGCACCAATAGGAGAAGAAATCCCATTAGAATAATCGGATTAAACGTAAAGATTTGGAATGGCAGCCATTCAAAATGCAGGTTAAGAAGGTTTATGGCCAGCATAAGCGGCACGCCTACCAAAACCGCGTATAAAAGCAGCTTCATCATTTCACAAAGATTACCTGTGAGCCAGCAGCGCCGGATTTCCCTTTTGGTGTAGCCATAATATTGATAGATAGAGAGGATATGCCGGTTATAGCTGATTTCTATTTTTTTTGTTTGGAAATAGAAGAGCAGCGTAATCGGGATCATGAGCAGCGTAATCGGGAGCAGAATGGCAAACAGCCGGGTGAAGGTCATCTCGATTTCGGGGTCAATGCTTCCATATTTGATATTGATTTGGGGATATTGCCGCGTAAATTCCTCATAGGCGCTTTTCATATCCCGGTAGCTGTCATAATAAAGAACATACGTCCGATTACCAAGCCCACTATAGAAAGAATCATTTTCGATATAACGGTCGGTAAAAGCGCTGCTGAGAAAAATCGCTTTTTTATCCTCGTTCAGAATGATTTCCCCTGCGCGCAAATATTGTTCCTCTGTTTCAGTAAACGGGGCAAAAACGCCGGCGATTTCAAAGGTATAAACGCCGTCTGCCAATGTAAGCGTTATGGTTTCGCCAATCAATTGCTCCGGTTCTCCCAGCTCTTTTGCCTTTTCATACGATAGCATCACCTGATCCGGCCTTGTGAAATAGGAGCCGTAGGCGATATGGTCTGCAAAACGGAACGCACCGGGCTCAGATGGAAGCGTGTCGGACGATAGGTCATAGGTTTCGTTGATCATGAGCCCTGTCACTGTGTAGGGGGCGGATTTGTTGTAGCACAACACGATATCCACCAGGTTTTTATTGTGGAAAAGCGCTTTTTTTACCGTCTCGTTCTGTGGCGCTTTGCACCATACTGTGAGCTGATTCAGGCGATAGGTGTAGCGGATATTGGATTCCAATTTATTGGCGGGGAAGTCCCCCAGGCAGACCGCCATCAGGGCCAACAGAACAACAAGGCCGAGCTGAAGCAGGTTCTTTTTTCTTTGTTGGCCGGAGCGAAACCATTTGAAAAAGAAGGGCCGAAGCTTGCGGCGCGCCTTGATTGGTTCGCGCATCGGCGTTTTTGAGGCCGGGGAAACGGGATCGGCAGTGGAACCGCCAGTTTCCTGCGGAAGCTGGTGAAAATCCAGCACCCTATCCGCATACTGGCGGGCCTGTGGGTCGTGGGAGCTGCAGAGGATCAGCTTTTCCGCCTTGATCTCGGCCAGCGTTTGAAAAACCAGCCGTTTGTTTTCCGCATCCAGCGAGGCTGTGGGTTCATCCAGTAAAAGAATTTCCTTGTCGGCCAGCAGCGCTTGCAGGATGGCGATGCGCTGCCGCTCCCCACCGCTCAGCGTTGCGGGCAGCCTGTGCTGCAAATGTGCCAGCTGGAATTGCTCAAGGGAACGCTGTATCCGGCCGTCATCCGTGGAGCAGAGCTGCAAATTTTCCAGCACGGTGAGATAGTCCACCAGATAGACGTCCTGTGTGATATAAGCGATTCGGTCTTTTATGGTATCCCATTTTACCTGCCCGGTAAAAACGTCTGTGCCGCAGCGGATTTCGCCCTGGTCGAATGGGACGATGCCGCAGAGAATATTGAGCAGTGTTGTTTTTCCACAGCCGCTTTCCCCAAAGAGCAAAACGAGGCCATACTCCGGGAAACGGTAGGAAAAATCCTTCAGAACGGGCTTCTGGCCATAGGTCTTTGTAATTCCGTGGCATTCAATCATGAAGCGCTGCCTTCCTTATTCGTGTTTTCCACCTTTTGGAGCAGTGTTTGCAGCCGCTCAAACCGGATGCCGCCGAGCGTTTCTTTGTTTTCCTCTTCAGCGGCCAGCAAATTCTGCTCTTTTAAAATTTTTGCTTCAATCTGTTCGATTTTTTCTTGAATCTTTTTCTGCTCTTCAGTAGCCTTGCCTTCCTTTACCAGGTCAGAAAGATGGATATCGTCTTCATAGAGCAACTCGATGTCGAGCTGCTGGATATTCCCTAGGCATCCAAACTGGCCGACCTGCCAGCGGTAACCGCTTAACAGGCTTTCTTCCTGCTTAATGCTTGCTTCTGGTAAATATCCGTATTTCCCCTCCGGTAAATTTTCACTGGTGATCATTTGGTTGAAGAGAGAAACTACGTCGTCCCGGTCAATATAGTTGAATTTTAAGCCGTCCAGATCGGCGGCTGTAATGGGCGCCTGAAATGCTTTTCTTTGCAGGAAATCGGATAGCGCGCGGATTTCCTCATCGGCGTTTTGATTACAGGCAAGGTATGGCATGTCTGCTTCAAGGTATTGCATTACCTCGCCGGTCTGATGGTTGATCATGGGGATATCGTAGCCGTCCAAGTGTTTGTATTTCAGGTTATAAGCGCCGTAGAGATAGGAAATATTTGGTTCGTCTATATATTCTTTCGTCCATTCGTAGTTGAAAAAATAGACCCAGCCGTCCTCCGTGGTACGGGTGGCGCTTTTGGTGTAAAAATTTGGCTGTGTTTCAGCCGGTTCTTTCGTGTTGCACCCAGAACCAATCATAACAAAAAGGAAAAGGAATATAGAGAGCACTGCAACGATTCTTTTCTGATACACGGGTTCATCTCCTTCCGGGCAGATATCCCTCCGGCGGCTTGTTACAAAATAAGCCGCCGGAGGGAGGGCTTTATCATAGCAGTTTATTGAACAGGTTGCTTAGTCGACCCAGATGTTGTATTTGACGTGGCCTGAGCCGACGGTTGTGGAAGTGTCATCTCCGGGGATGGTCCGAACGCTGAACTTAAAATAAGGCTCAAGCGTGTTGTCGAATTCAAGGTTCCCGGTCGTTTCAAATCGGATCCAGTCGAATTTCGTCAAACTTCTGCCCGTATAGCTTCCCTGATAAATGGACACATGGTCGTCGTTGACGGGGTCGTCCTCGTATAAATCGACGTCCATTTTTCGACTATTATTACTCACCAATTGTTTTGGCAAATCGTTGCCCGTGTATACATAGAGATGCGTCATATTAACGGTTGCCGGTGTTTTTGAAACCTGCAGGGAATAGGTTGGCGTTTTATATGTTGCGCTGAGTTTAAATGCGGGCAGATCCTTTTTACCCGTTTCGCTGTTTCCAAGCGCAAAGGCGCACATGCCAGAGCAGGCAATGATGGAGACCGCAAGGAGCAATGATAAGACTCTTTTGATTGTTTTTTCAATTTGATCATCTCAGTTAATAAGATGAAACTTCAAATGCATTTGTCACTTATAATTTTATCATATATAAAGAGATCAAAATTGTCAACTATTTTTTGTCACATTTACAATTTAATTAGTTATAAAACTGTATTAATGGGGAAAATTGCAACGGTAAATCCTCGCTTTAAAAAATACGCCCTGCTGGTGATCCCAGCAGGGCGGCTGATATACAGCTCTTTTGTTGTGCAGTGGTCAATCCAAAAAATCCTTGAGCTTTTTGCTGCGGCTCGGGTGGCGCAGCTTTCGCAGTGCTTTCGCCTCAATCTGGCGGATGCGCTCGCGGGTGACGTTAAATTCCTTGCCGACCTCCTCAAGCGTGCGCGGATGGCCGTCCTCCAGACCGAAGCGCAGGGCAAGGACCTTTTCCTCGCGCGGCGTGAGCGTTTTGAGCACGTCGCCGAGCTGCTCCTTGAGCAGCAGCATGGAGGCCGCGTCCGCCGGGGCGAGTGCGTCGTCATCCGGGATGAAATCGCCCAGGTGGCTGTCCTCCTCCTCGCCGATGGGCGTTTCTAGGGAGACGGGCTCCTGTGCAACGCGCAGGATCTCGCGCACCTTGTCAACCGGCATGTCGAGCTCCGCGGCGATTTCCTCCGCCGTTGGGTCGCGCCCGTTTTTATGCAGAAGTTGGCTGTTGGTCTTTTTTACTTTATTAATCGTTTCCACCATATGCACGGGGATTCGGATGGTGCGCGCCTGGTCCGCAATCGCGCGGGTGATGGCCTGGCGGATCCACCAGGTCGCATAGGTGGAGAATTTAAAGCCCTTGGTGTAGTCAAATTTATCCACCGCTTTGATGAGGCCCAGGTTGCCCTCCTGGATCAGGTCGAGAAACTGCATGCCGCGCCCCACATAGCGCTTTGCAATGCTGACAACCAATCGCAGGTTGGCCTCCGCCAGCCGCTGCTTGGCGACCGGATCGTTTTCGCTGATGCGAATAGCGAGGTCAATTTCTTCCTCGCTGCTCAGCAGGGGAACGCGGCCGATCTCTTTGAGATAAACCTTGACGGGATCGTCCATCGCCACATTTTTGTTATCGACCCCAATAGAAAGGTCAGGGTCTGCCGCCTTTGGCATATCCGGCGTGTCAAACGTAATCACATCCAGAGAAGCGTCGCCGAGGTCGTCGATAATTTCAATATTCTGGCTTTCAATCGTGTCATAGAGCTTGTCCAGCTCCTCCACGTCCATATCCATTTCCACGATGGCCGCATCAATTTCATGCGTCGTCAGGCGGCCGCTCGCCTTGCCTTTATCCAGCAAGCTTTTGACCGACTGCTTTTTCTCCGTGTTTTCCATATCCATACCATCCTTTCATGCGCGTTTGAGGCCAAGGCTTTGCGCCTGCAAACGGCACCCTACACCCTATGTATTTTGCGTGGCGCCCTTCTTTTGAAAAAGCGCGCGGAACTCCTCATCGCTGGCCGAAGCCGGATCCGCTGTTTCAAGCTTAGCTTTTTCCTCAGAGAGCACTTTTATACAATCGCCGCATTCTGCGACGGTGTTGCTGATTGCCGCGCCCTGCGCGAGAATGCCTGCAACCGCGCCCATTTCCACAGGGGTGAAGCGTGCGGAGAGCAGGGCGAGCTCCGGCGTGTGCCCTTCCTGGATTAAGGCGCACACGGCGATGAAAACGCGGCGGTTGAAATCCGTGAGAAAATCCTCCGGCGTGATCTGGCCTTCGATTTTTGTAAGAAAATCCGGGTTGCGCATCAGCGTGGCGATCAGCGTTTCCTCCGCCTTTGCCGCGCGTAGATGATGGGCGCGCTCCGGGTTGGCCGCGTTTTGCGGGGAAGCCTCCATTTGCTGCACAGCGCGCATCGCAGTTTTTTCCTGCGTCCGGCGGCGAGAGCGAAGCGCCCGTTCCAGCTGGGAGAGGATTGCCTCCTTGCCGACCTCCAACTCGGAGGCGAGCTTGCCCGCGTATACGTCCCGCTCAATGGGGCTGTCCACCTGCGCGAGCACGCCTATGGCGGCGGTGAGAAAGCCGACCTTGCCGTCCGGCGTAGAAACGTCAAATTTATCCCGCTCCCGCAGCAGGCGGTATTCCACGTCGTTAGCCGCTCCTTCAAGGAGGTCGCGTAGCCTGTCAGGCCCGTATTGACGCAAGATTTCATCCGGATCCTTACCGCCCGACAGGCGCAGCACCCGCAACTTCATCCCAATCTCGTTGAAAATGCCAATTGCCCGGCGGGTAGCCTCCTGGCCCGCGCCGTCCGCATCATAGGAGAGGATGACCTCATCTGCATAGCGGGCAAGCAGCCGCGCCTGTTCGCGGGTGAGCGCCGTGCCGAGGCAGGCCACCGCATTGGTAAAGCCGGCCTGGTGGTAGGCGATTACGTCCATATACCCTTCCGCCAAGATCAATTTGCCCTGATTGGCGCTTTTGGCAAAATTGAGCGCGAAAATCGCCTGGCTTTTTTTATAGACGAGCGTGTCCGAAGTGTTGACGTATTTCGGCTTGGAGTCATCGAGCACACGGCCGCCAAAGGCGATCACATTGCCGCGCAGGTCGATGATGGGGATCATCATCCGATTGCGGAAGTTGTCATAGCAGGAAGTGCGGCCGTTTTTATCGCTGCGGCGCGCGAGGTTGGCGTTTACGAGCTCTGCCTCGGAGTAGCCCTTCTGCCGCATGTGGCGCAGCAACCCATCCCAGCGGTTCGGCGCGCAGCCGAGCCCGAAATGGCGGATCATTTTCGTCGTGAGCCCCCGGCCCTGTAGGTAGGAGAGCGCCGCCTCCCCCTCGGGCGTAAAGAGCGTTTCGTGAAAATAGCGGGCCGCCTCCCGGTTGGCCTCCAGCATGCGGCGGCGCTGCTTCATCAGGGTGTCGTCATAGCCATCCTGCGGCAGGGCGAGGCCCGCACGGTCGGCAAGGCTTTTCACGGCCTCCATATAGTCGAGGTTTTCCATCCGGCGCACGAAGGTGATCGCATCGCCCCCCGCGCCGCAGCCGAAGCGCCGCTTCACCTTTGCCGGGCGGTGCCATCCCCTGGCGCGCCGGGATGCCATTCCCATCCTGCTCATCACCTGTATTTACGCCGTCACCGCCTTCGCCCACTTGGGCTCCCTCCAGGCGCCCCAGAGCGCCTGGGACTTCGGGGACGGGGAATCGGCCACCTTCTCCCTGCCGGAGAGCGTCCAGGTGTCCAGGCTGTGGTACTACCCCAACCTGGGCACCGGCAAATACCAGGTGGAGATCTCCGCCGACGGCACCCAGTGGCTCACCCTCTGGAGCCGGACGGAGACCGATGAAACGGGCAGTGAGGAGACCGTCTACTACTGGGCCGACCCGGAGGGCTACGGCGAGAGCTACGCCATGACCCAGAACTACAATCAGCTCTTCAAGTGGAATGAACTCACCTTCGAAAACCCCCAGTATATCCGATACCTGCGCATCACCGGCCAGGCCAATAAGGGCCTGCTGGAGCTGGGAGAGGTGGCCCTGTTCGACCTGGAGGGGAACCGGGTGAATCTGTCCGCCTCGGCCAGCCCCCTCTTCGACGAGCAGGAGACGGTACCCGAAAAGACCACCTATTACGACTCGGCCTACTTTGACGAGATCTACCACCCCCGCACCGCCTGGGAGCACATCCGGGGCATTGAACCCTATGAGATCTCCCACCCGCCCCTGGGCAAGCTGATCATGGGCGTCGGTATCCGCCTGTTCGGCATGACCCCCTTCGGCTGGCGGTTCATGGGCACCCTGTTCGGCGTGGGGATGCTCCCCCTGCTGTATGTGTTCCTCAAGAACCTGTTCGGCCGCACCTCCATCGCCACCTGCGGCACGGTGCTGCTGGCCGCCGACTTCATGCACCTGACCCAGACCCGGCTGGCCACCATCGACACCTACGCCTTCTTCTTCATCCTTCTGATGTATTATTTCATGTACCGCTACCTCACCCTCCCGGCGGGCGCCCCCTTCCGCAAATGCGCCCTGCCCCTGTTCCTGTCGGGGCTGTTCTGGGGCATCGGCGCGGCCTCCAAGTGGACGGTGATCTACGGCTGCACCGGGCTGGTGGTACTCTACTTCATCGGCCTGTACCAAAAGCTGCGGGACTGGCCGGCGGACGGGGAGACGGGGGCGCGGCAGCCCGGGCGGCTGAAGTGGGCCTTCCAGATTCTCGCCTTCTCGGTGCTGGTGTTCGCCCTGATCCCGGCGGCCATCTATACCCTGTCCTATCTCCCCTACGCCTGGGCGGAGGGAGACAGCAGCCTCACGGGCCTCGTCGGTGCCATGTGGGAAAACCAGAAGTATATGCTCTCCTACCACAGCGGCGTCACCGACACCCACCCCTACTCCTCCCGCTGGTATCAGTGGCTCTTTGACATCCGGCCCATCCTCTACTATATGGACAACTCGGTGCCGGGGTACACCACCCGCTTCGCCGCCTTTGTCAACCCGGTGGTGTGCTGGGGCGGCCTGCTGGCCGTCCTCGCCTGCGCCGTGCAGGCGGTGCGGCGGCGGTGCGCCAGGGCCCTGTTCATCGTCATCGGCTACCTGGCCCAGCTGGTGCCCTGGTTCTTCATCGGCCGCATCACCTTCGCCTATCACTACTTCCCCTCGGTGCTGTTTCTCATTCTGGCCCTGTGCTATGTGTTTTACAGCCTGTCCGAACAGGAGGAGCTCATCGCCTGGAAGCCCGCCATGTACGCCATCACGGCGGGGGCCGCGGCCCTCTACGCCCTGTTCTATCCCGTGCTGGTGGGCATCCAGATCCCCTCCTGGTATGGGACCTGCCTGCTGCGGTGGCTCCCCTCCTGGCCCTTCTAATCCCCCGCCCAGCGGCACTTGTGAGGTAATTTGTATGTATCTGTCCGACTATCACACCCACAGCCGGCTCTCCTTTGATGCCCACGCCCCCCTGTCCGAGCTGGCAGAGGCGGCGGCAGACGCGGGCCTGGATGAACTGTGCGTCACCGACCACTTCGACTTCCTCGACGAAAATGGGGTTCCGGCGGAGGGCTACGACTGGGCCCCCGCCGTGGCCCAGCATCAGCAGGCCCTCCCCGCCGCCGGGGAGCGTCTCACCCTCAAGCTGGGCCTGGAGCTGGGCATGCCCCATCTGAATCCGGCCGCCGCTGCGGCCATCTGTGCCCGCCCGGAGGCCGACTTCATCCTGGGCTCGGTCCACAACCTCTCGCCGGAAAGGGGCGGCACCGACCTGTTCTTCCTGGATTTCTCCACCGTCCAGGCCTGCTATGATGCCCTGGACGACTACTTTGCCTCCCTGGCTCTGCTGGCCGCCACGGATTTTTACGACGTGCTGGCCCACCTCATCTACCCCCTGCGCTATATGCAGGCCCCCGTCACCCTGAACCGTTACCAGGACGCCATCCGGGCCATCCTGTGCACGGCGGTGGAAAAGGGCAGGGGCATGGAGGTCAACACCTGCCGGGGGCGCACCCTGGAGGAGTGGCGGCCCATCCTGGCCCTCTACCGGGACTGCGGCGGCGAGCTCGTCACCGTTGGCTCCGACGCCCACACCCCGGCGGA
>ERZ791934.2562-NODE-2562-length-11254-cov-3.358246_pt1 | contig 11254 bp, 12 predicted proteins | sample MGYA00510125_ERZ791934 | MGnify/ENA primary metagenome ERZ791934 (study PRJEB30046, sample SAMN00993240) | human gut metagenome | study: EMG produced TPA metagenomics assembly of the A metagenome-wide association study of gut microbiota in type 2...
CTGGTGACGGTGTACACGCCCAATTCCCAGCGGGATCTGGTGCGGATTGATTACCGCATGGAGTGGGAAGACGCCTTCCGCCGGTATCTGATGGAACTGGACGCAAAAAAACCGGTCATTGTCTGCGGCGATATGAATGTCGCCCATCGCCCCATTGATTTGAAAAATCCCAAGCCCAATATCGGAAACGCCGGGTATTCCTATGAAGAACGGGGAAAATTTTCCGAGCTGCTGGCCAGTGGCTTTGCCGACACCTTCCGCACCCTGCATCCGGAGGAAACCGGCGCTTATACCTGGTGGTCCTATATGGGGAACGCCCGGGCCAACAACACCGGCTGGCGGATTGACTATTTCCTCACCTCTCAGCGGCTTCTTCCCTGTGTCAAAGAGAGCCGGATTCATGCAGATGTAATGGGAAGCGACCACTGTCCAGTAGAACTGATTCTGGAATAATCGAACTTATTTGCATAAAATTTATATACATCAACCCAAAAAGATGTATAATAGAGATAGAGGCTGTGTGTATAAAAGGAACCAAATCCTTTTCTTTTGCGATAAGGAGGTATTTCCATGAAACTGTACTTTTATGGAGCTGACAAAGAAGTCACCGGCAGCTGCCACTGCATTGAGGCCTGCGGCAAAACCTTTCTCATCGACTGCGGTCTGCGGCAGGGCGGAGACGACGACGGAAACGATGAATTCCCCTTCAAAGCGTCACAGATTGACTTTGTACTGGTCACCCATGCCCACATCGACCACAGCGGACGACTTCCTCTTCTGGTACGGGAAGGATTCCGGGGAAGGATTTTCGCCACCGGTGCTACCTGTGACCTGCTGGAAATCATGCTGATGGACAGTGCCCGGATTCAGGAAATGGACGCAGAGCTGGAAAGCCGCAAGGGCCGCCGTGCCGGCCGGGAAGAATGTGAACCTCTTTATACGGTTCAGGATGCGGAAAACACCTTTCCTCTGCTCACTTCCTGCCGTTATGAGGAGACCATTTCTCCCGCTCCCGGGATTTCCTTCACCATGACGGATGCGGGCCATCTGCTGGGTTCCGCCAGCATCACCCTGCGTCTGACAGAAGGGGATGTGACCAAAACACTGGTTTTTTCCGGCGATATCGGAAGCCCCAACCGCCCCATTATCCGGGACCCCCAGTATCTGCATGAAGCGGATTATGTGATTATGGAATCCACTTACGGCAACCGGGAACATGAACGGGTAGATGATTACCGGGTAGAACTGGCTACCATCATTGACGACACCCTGACAAAGGGCGGAAACGTGGTCATTCCCAGCTTTGCGGTAGGACGCACCCAGGAACTTCTGTATCTGCTGCGGGAAATCAAGGAACAGGGACTGGTTCGCCATCATCCCAACTTCCCGGTCTATGTAGACAGTCCCCTTTCTGCCCGGGCCACCAATATTTACAGCGGCGATCTGACCGGTTATGCGGATGAAGAAACCATTGAAGTGCTGAAAAGCGGGTACAATCCCATTCGCTTCCCTGACCTTCGCCTGTGCGAAAGTGTGGAGGAATCCAAAACCCTGAATGCGGACGGCGTGCCGAAAGTTATCATTTCTTCCAGCGGCATGTGTGAAGCCGGACGCATTCGCCATCACTTGAAGCATAACCTGTGGCGAAAAGAAAGCGCCATTCTGTTTGTGGGATATCAGGCGGAAGGCACCCTTGGACGCCGCCTGATTGACGGGGTACCCAGTGTCAAGCTTTTTGGAGAGGAAATCGTAGTGATGGCCAGAATCTACAATTTCCGGGCCCTTTCCGCTCATGCGGACAAAACCGGGCTGCTCCGGTGGATTACCTCTTTCTCCCCCATCCCCCGCCGGGTATTTGTGGTGCACGGCGAAACGGAAGCCGCCGGGTCTTTTGGCGCAGCTTTACAGGCCATGGGATATCAGGCCATTGTCCCCAATTATCTGGCAGCCTATGACCTGCTTACTGACCGGGTCATCAGCGAAGGACTGGAACCCACCGAAAAGCGTTCCCGCCAGAAACGCCGTGCCGCTTCTTCGGTCTATGCCCGTCTGGTGGCTGCCGGGCGCAGGCTTTTACAAGTCATTGCCCACAACGAGGGCGGCGCCAACAAAGATCTGGCCAAATTTGCCGACCAGATTATCGCCCTGTGCGACAAATGGGACCGTTGATCTCAATTTTCAAAAAAGACAGCCCCGCCGGAACGTGTTTTCTGCACGGCCCGGCGGGGCTTTTGGTTGTTTTCCTATCCGAAAGAGATTTATGGCTGCTGATTTTTAAAATACGCCTGCTGCTTCAGATACCGGGCTTTCAATTTCAAATAGCGCCGGCGGGAACGGATGAACAAAGGCAGCCATATGAGCAGAAACACTCCTCCTGAAATTACGGAAAGCACCCAGCCATCCTGCCTTCTGCTTTGGAGAAAATTCACAGCCGTTTCTTCTTTTACCAGAATTTCTTCCGAAGTACGAAGAGTCGTAATTCTATCTTTAAAATACCAGTGATAATATTGTATGTTCAGTATATCACCCGCAGAAATTTGTTCAGGAGAAAGGTCATAAGGATCGAAAAATTTCTGTCCATCTATGCTGTAGAGATAGTGACAGACGTGACTCCCTCCCTTTCGATGTTCTTTGATATATTCATCATGGCTGAATACAATCCGCGCTTGTTTCCACGCCGATGGATCTTCTTTGACCACCAAAGAAATGTCGATAATGATCATAAGCAAAGCAAAGCCTAAAAGCAGCGCACCAATTCCCGCCCACACAGGCTGCCCATATTTAGCGCTCCGATATTCCCGGCTGTGAATTCTTTTTTCTCCCGGCGGCAGTTTTCGCGCTTTCTTTTTCAAACCATTCCCTCCCCTGACAAAAAAGCGGACATTCCCATGGAACATCCGCTTTTTCACGTTTATTTACACATCCAGCAGGGTAATGCAGTGACGGGGACAGGCTTCGGTACATTTGCCGCAGCCAGTACACTTCACCGGGTCTACGGTGGCGTGGAAGTTCTCCACCTTCACTGCGCCAGCTTCGCAGACCTTTACGCACTTCATGCAGCCGATGCAGCCCACCTTGCATACCTTGGTGGTAGCAGCGCCCTTGTCGCAGTTGGCGCAGCGAACCACAGCCTGCTTTTTCAGAGGCACAAAGCTGATGAGCCCCTTGGGGCAAGCCGCCACACACTGGCCGCAGCCCTTACATTTTTCTGGGTTGATGCTGGCCACACCGTTGCAAACGGTAATGGCGTCATACTGACAGGCTTTCATACAGTCGCCCAAACCCATGCAGCCGAAACGGCAGGAAGTAATGCCGCCAGCCAGCTGGGCGGCAGCGGCGCAGCCGATAATGCCGTCGTATTCCATCTTGTCGGTGGTGTTGTCATAGCTGCCCATGCAGTGAACCAGCGCGGTTTTGTACTCCACTTCCACATCGCCGGAGCCCAACAGCTCGGCAATGGCTTTTGCGGTTTCGGCACCGCCGGGAGAACACAAACCGGGCTTGGCTTCGCCTTTGGAGAGGGCAGCAGCATAGCCGCTGCACCCGGAATAACCGCAGGCACCGCAGTTGGCACCGGGCAGAAGCTCCTGAATGGCCTCCGCTTTTTCATCCTTGGGAACCGCCATGACAATGGAAGCAATGGCCAGAATCAGACCAGCCAGCAGGCCGATGCCCGCCACAATGAGGATAGGCAATAAAATCTCGTTCATAATACCGCTCCTTTCTCTCAGCCCAGCATACCTTCCACCAGGCCGTTAAAGCCCAGGAAGGACACCGCCACCAGAGAAGCGGCGATCAACGTGATGGGAAGTCCCCGCAGCGTCTTGGGAATGTCGCACAGCTCCAGACGCTCCCGGATCCCGGCAAACAGCACCATCGCCACCAGGAAGCCGATACCGGCGCCGAATGCGTTGACCAGAGACTCCACATAGCCGAAGGTGGGGTCAGCGGCGCCCTTTTCCAACACCAGCATGGTGACACCCAGCACAGCGCAGTTGGTGGTAATCAGCGGCAGATACACGCCCAGAGAGTTATACAGCGGGGGCATATATTTCCGCAGAGTGATTTCCAGCAGCTGTACCAGTGCGGCAATAATCAAAATAAACACGATGGTTTGCAGATAGGCCAGACCAGCGGGCACCAGCAGATAAGTATAAATAGGCCAGGTAACGGCAGTGGCCAGCACCATAACCACCGTTACGGCCAAGCTCATGCCGGTGGCGGTATTCAGCTTTTTGGAAACCCCCAGAAACGGGCAGATACCCAAAAACTTATTCAGAATGTAGTTTTCCGTCAAGATGGCGGCAAGGAAGATGGCAACTAAACTTTTGAGCATGGCTTATTTGCCCTCCTTTCGATTGCAGTCCTTTTCCTGTGCCATGAGCTTGGTGCAGGAAGCAGCCAGCGGGCAGGAAGCACAGCCCAGCTCGGCAGGCTTCTGGCCCTTGCCTTCGGAGATGCGGTTTGCCAGCGCAATGAGCATACCAAACACGAAGAATCCTCCGGGAGGCAGGATAAAGATGATAATCGGCGGCATGAATCCGGCAGTAATCGGGATGCCGAACACGGTGCCTGCGCCCAGCAGCTCGCGGATGATACCCATCATCAGCAGGGCAACGGTAAAGCCCACACCCATGCCCAAACCGTCTACGATGGAAGGCAGGACTTTATTCTTGTTAGCGTACATTTCAGCACGGCCCAGAATGATGCAGTTTACCACAATCAGGGGCAGGAAAATGCCCAAAGATTTGTCCAGCGCCGGGGAATAGGCCTGAATTAACAGCTGTACGATGGTAACAAAGGCGGCAATAACCGTAATATAGGCTGGAATACGCACCTTGTCGGGGATGACTTTCCGCAAAGCGGAGATAACGGCGTTGGAGCACACCAGCACAAAAGTGGTGGCAGCGCCCATGCCGATAGCATTGCTGGCAGCGGTAGTGACGGCCAGCGTAGCGCAGGTGCCCAGCATCAGGCGGAGCGCCGGGTTTTCCTTAATAATACCTTTGGAAAATTCCTGAAACAGGCTCTTTGCCATTTATGCTCCCTCCTTTATTTCGTGATATTGAGCAACAGCCTCGTTTACCGCATTGGTCACAGCGGTGGTAGTAATGGTCGCGCCGGTCATGGCGGAAATCTCGCCATCTTTCGCCGTGGATTTTGTCACGGTAAATCCGTTTTCCGGAGTGGCCTGTTTAAATTGATCCCGGAAACTCTCTTTCTCGGCGTTGGCACCAAGGCCGGGAGTCTCGTTCTGTTCCAGAATCACCACGCCGGTGACCTGTCCTTCCGCATTGATGCCGGTCATGACCTGTACATCGCCGCCATAGCCCTTGGCGGAGGTAACAAACACATATCCGGCCACATCGCTGCCGGTTTTGCCGATGGCATAGCCGTCGGCCTCTTCAAAGCTGTCCGCGTCGGGGAGTACCTGCTTGCGGGATTCCTGCTCGGTAATCACCTTCTGCTGGGCAATGGTGTCAGCGGTAAGCATGTTGGTTCCAGCCAGAGCTGCTGTTGCCAGCAGGCAAATCACACAGAGAATCAGGGCAGGCTTTAATACTTCTTTCAGTTTCATTTTACGCCATCCCCCTTTCTGCTTCCAAAGGGCTTGGGCAGAGATACCCGCTCAATGAGGGGCACCAGAATATTCATCAGCACAATGGAATAGGAAACGCCCTCAGGCAAGGATGCAAACATACGGATAAGCATGGTGAACAGTCCGCAGCCGATGGCATAAATGATACGGCCATTGCGGCTTATGGGGCTGGTGGTGTAGTCGGTAGCCATAAAGAAGGCACCGATCATCAGACCACCGATGAGCAGGTCTACCAGCGGATCGCGGCCTGCGATCAGGGAAATGACGGTAACCGTCGCAAGATAAGTAACAGGAATTACCGGGCTGATGACACGGCGGACAATCAGATACACGCCGCCCAGAATCAGTGCCAGCGCACAGGTTTCGCCCAAGCAGCCGCCGGTGCTGCCAAGGAGCAAATCCATATAGGTGAAGCTGAATTCTCCCCCCTGCTTGAGCACAGCCAACGGGGTAGCAGTGGTGGTAGCATCGGTGCCGTTCAGCCAACCAAAAGCCGGGGTCCAGCTGCTCATGTCTGCCGGGAAGGAGTTCATCAGGATAATACGGGCGGTCAAAGCCGGGTTCACAAAGTTCTGGCCAATGCCGCCAAACATCTGCTTGACTACGACAATGGCCACCACACCGCCAAACACCGCCATCAGCGGGTTCAGGGAAACGGGCAGGTTAAAGGCCAGCAACAGGCCAGTGACGATGCAGGAAAGGTCCGGCACCGTGTTGTCCCGCTTCATGACTTTCCGGCTGATGTATTCACTGAGCACACAGGAAAGCACCGTTACCGCCACCAGAATCAGGGCACGGGGGCCGAAAAACACAAAGGAAGCGATGAGGGCGGGACATAGTGCGATAATCACATCCAGCATGATGCGCTGGGTGGAAGCGCCGCTGCGAAGGTGCGGCGAAGATGAGACAATAAGCTTCTCCATCAGCGTTTCCCTCCTGCTTTTTTCACATAGGTTTTGCCAAGACGAATGGACTGCACCAAACGGCGGTTAGCCGGGCAGTTAAAGGCACAGCTGCCGCACTCCATGCAGGTCATAATGCCACGCTTTTGCAGCTCTTCCACGTCCTTTTTCTCGGTGTACTGCTCCAGCAGCGTGGGCACCAGCAGCATGGGGCAGCTCTGGACACAGCGGCCGCAGCGGATACAGGCGGAAGGCTCCTGCAACCGGGCTTCCTTCTCGCCAAAGGCCAGAATAGCGTTGTTCTGCTTCAAAATGGGCAGGGAATCGTCGGTCAGGGCAATGCCCATCATGGGGCCGCCCATGAGCATCTTTTTGGGAGGCTGGGCATAGCCGCCGCAGAACTCCACCACTTCGGAAATCCGGGTGCCAATGGGCACCAGCACATTTTTCGGGTCTTTGATAGCGGTGCCGTCAAAGGTAACGCGCTTTCTCACCAGCGGCATACCGGTACGCAGATAGTCCGCCAAAAATGCAATGGAGGTGATGTTCATCACCAGACAGCCTACATCGGCGGGCAGCTTGCCGGTCGGCACACGACGGCCGGTACAGGCGTTGATCAGCTGCTTTTCCGCGCCCTGCGGGTAACGGGATTTCAGCGCCAGCACACGGACACGGTCTTCCGGGTCCCGCTTGTCGTCCTCTGCAATCTGAGTCAGAATGCCAATGACATCGGGCTTGTTGTTTTCCACGGCGATGATGACCCGCTCTACGCCGAGAATTTTCATGACCGCATACACACCGTCCAGCACCGAGCCGGAGTTTTCCAGCGCTTCCCGGTGGTCAGCGGTGACATAAGGCTCGCACTCTGCGCCGTTGATAATCAGCGTATCGATTTTTCCCGGTGCGTTGAGCTTTACATGAGCGGGAAAGCCTGCACCGCCCAGACCTACCAGACCGGAAGCCCGGACAGCAGCGGTAAAGTCTTCCAGGCTGTTGACTTTCGGCGGCTGAATGGAGGGGTCCACTTCCATCAGGCCATCAGAATCGATGACCACCGCGTCGGACATCTGTCCGCCGGGCAGCATAACCGGCTGTACAGCGGAAACAGTACCGGAAACGCTGGCGTGAATGGGAGCGCTGACATAAGCATCTGCATCGCCGATTTTCTGTCCCAGATACACATGGTCGCCTTTCTTCACCAGCGGCTTACAGGGAGCACCGATATGCTGCTGCATGGGGATGACTACCTGTTTGGGCGTGGGAAGAACGACTGTAGGGATCTGGCTTGTGTTTTTGTGATGGGGTACCCGTGCCCCGCCGTGAGTGCGGAAGGGCTTTTTGGGAAACTTCAATTCCATCCGTTCCTTTCCTCCTTCTTTTTCGAAAAGGGCGGTTGCCCGCCAGATGTTATATATATTTCACACAGACGGATTTCGCCTGTGGGGAACGCATTTTTGAACAGTATATGAGTTTACCTTCTCTGCAATTTCTCCAGAGGCGGCAGCAGAACTCCCAGCGCTAGGCCGGTAAGAATGCCGGAAGCAGTGCCCAACAGCACCAAAATCGGTGCATAATACAGCACCGCGGAAGAAGTCAGCAGGCAGGCAATCACCAGCTGGGCGGTGTTGTGAGCCAAAGCCCCCGCCGCACTGGCCCCCAGCAGGCCAAAGCGCAGCTTTTTCAGTAGCAGCCAGACAATCAGCGTACTGAAAAGCCCTCCGGCTGTGCTCATCAGTCCCGCGGTAATCCCCCGGGTGAGGAAGGCAAACAAGCCCTTGATTAGCACCACCGCCATGGCCGGGAAAAATCCCACACATCCGGCAGTATACATACTCACAATGTTGGATAGTCCCAGTTTTGCCCCGGGGGGCATCCCCGGAACCGGCGGCAACAGATTTTCCAGCAGAGAGAGTACCACGGCCAGCGCTGCCAAAATCCCGGTGAAGGCGACAAATTTTGCGGAAGATTTCATGCGCGCGCCCCCTATCCCGTCATGCCGTCTACGCCAGATTGTGTTTCGCCCACAATACGCACAGCAACCCGGGCAGGCAGGCACACGGCGCTCTGTCCCGGACGGGTAAGAACGCTGGTGTTCACGCAAATCTGGTCAGGACAGTCGGAGTGAACAATGGACACCTTCCCCGGCTCCAGCAGCACTGTGACGGAAATTTCACCTTCCAGGACCAGTGTTTCCGGCTGGATAATACTGCTGAGCTCTACCCGCCGGACTTCTTTTCCATCCTGTTCAATCACCGCCACTGGTGCACCGGATTTTGGCAGCCATTGCAGAAAGCCCGCCCCGGCCAGTATGACCGCCAGCAGAAAAATCAGCAAATCCCGCTTTCGGAACAGCGGGAACCGGCTACTCACAGGGACTGCCGGGAGACGGTATAGGCTGTACTGCTCTGCTCAAACGTCAGATCTCCGGCAATGGTGATATGGTGTTCTTCGTCAATAAATAACGCGGAAGCGCCCAGCTCTTTCAGCACCGGCAGGCTGTCCTCGATTCCAAGAACAAAACAGGCCGTTGCCAGCGCATCGCTGATGGCTCCGCTCTCATGAACGACAGTCACGGATACCAGACCGCTCTCGGCAGGGTATCCGGTTTTGGCATCCAGCAGGTGATGATAGGTCACGCCGTCTTCGGTGAAGGTCTTTTCATAGCTTCCGGAAGTGGAGACACAGCCCTTGTCCAGCGAAATTACGCCGATTCCGTCGCTTTCCTCTCCTTCCGGATCGCGGACAGAAATGCGCCAGTCCGTCCCGTCCGGCTTTTCGCCGTAAACACCTACACTGCCGCCCACTGCAATAATGCCGCCATCAATCCCGGCAGAACGATAGCAGTCCAGCGCCGCGTCGCATCCGGCTCCTTTTCCGATACCGCCCAGATCCAGCCCGTTTCCATGATTGCGCAGGGAAGCGGTGCAATCCTCGGTATTAATCCGTAAGAAAGAATAACCGATATCGGGTAAAAGCGCCTCGATCTGACTTTTTTCCGGAAGCGTGGGAAACTCCGAATCAAAATTCCAGAGAGAGCTGACCGGGAGAATGGTGGGGTCATAAGCGCCATCGGTAGCCTGTGCTACCTGAAGGGCTTTTTCCAGCACTTCCATAGTCTTTTCGTCCACTTCCAGCCATTCCGTTCCGGCAGCACGGTTCAGCTTGTCGATGTCTGAATCCTCTACCCGCCAGGAAATCAGGTTTTCCAGAGAAGAAACCGCCGAAGCTGCCTCCGTTGCGGTCTCCTCGGCCCCATCTCCATACAGCGTCTGCTGCACATAGGAACCCATGGCCCAGGAAGTGTTTCCCACCCCATCGTTTTTCTGGGGAAACACCCAAAGACTGAGAAGCACCGCCGCCAGCAGCAGCACCGCTGCTCCGGCCACGGCCGTCCACTTTTTCGCTTCCGAAAGCATCTGTTCTTCCGTTTTTTCCGTTTTCGGCACTTTGCTGTATCGTTTCATGAATGCCTCCAATCCGTTAAAATCAGGATTCCGGTTAAAAGTGTGCCCGGCCTTTCGGCGCACGGCACAGAATCAGTATATCATAGATTTCTCTGTTAGAAAAGAAAAAATCGGGCGTGTTTTTTCTGGTTTTTTATCGCTTTTTGTGTTACTATGATAGCAGAAAGAATATGGCTGTCTGTCAGACGATTCCATATTTTATCTTTGAAAGGATGTGATCCCACCATGCCTGATATCGTCGCTCTTGGGGAAGTTCTGATTGATTTTGTTCACAAAGAAAACAATGAGTACGGTTATCCCGTCATGCACGCCAATCCCGGCGGAGCTCCCTGCAACTTTCTCTGTGCCGCTTCTGCCTGCGGCGCTGAAACTGCCTTTATCGGAAAAGTGGGAGACGACGCTTTCGGTCACATGCTGATTGATACGCTGAAAAAATACAGAATCAGTACAAAAGGCGTTGTCATGGACCCCAATGTCTTCACAACACTGGCTTTTGTCACACTGGACGAAACAGGAGACCGGAATTTTTCCTTTGCCCGAAAGCCCGGCGCGGATATGATGCTCACCACCGAGGACTTGCGGTACAGTCTGCTGCGAAACACCAAAGTATTCCATTTCGGTACCCTTTCCATGACCGATGAGCCGGCACGCGCTGCCACCATGGAAGCCGTCCGCATCGCCCGGGAATCCGGCGCCATGATTACCTTTGACCCCAATTACCGCGCTCCTCTGTGGAAAAATGAAAACGATGCCGCAGAACAGATGCTGTGGGGCGTGAAGCACGCCGATGTGGTCAAAATCAGCGAAGAGGAAATCCGCCTGCTTCTCAATGAAACACCGGAAGAAGGCGCACGGCGGCTGGTGGAAAAATTCGGCGTCAAGCTGGTGCTGGCCACCATGGGCAAAAAAGGCGTATTTTTCGCCAACAAAAATGCCAGCGGACTGGTGTTTGCCTTTACCAATCTGAGAACCATCGACACCACCGGTGCAGGCGATATTTTCGGCGGAAGCGCTGTCTACAAGCTGATGACCTGCGGCAAAAAGCCGGAAGAACTGAGCTGTGAGGAACTGACGGAAATTTGCCGTTTTGCCAATGCCATGGCCGGCATCTCCACCACCCGAAGCGGCGGTCTTCCCAGTGTTCCCACCCGTTTTGAGGCGGAAGAGTTTCTGAAATCTCTGACCTGATACTTCCATAAATTGATTCCCGTAACCCACCCCCGGGAAAGCCCCAGGGCGTTTCTGAAAACCAAGAAATCGACGAATTTTCCACAAGCAACAGACAGATA
>ERZ791934.2565-NODE-2565-length-11205-cov-25.762511_pt1 | contig 11205 bp, 10 predicted proteins | sample MGYA00510125_ERZ791934 | MGnify/ENA primary metagenome ERZ791934 (study PRJEB30046, sample SAMN00993240) | human gut metagenome | study: EMG produced TPA metagenomics assembly of the A metagenome-wide association study of gut microbiota in type 2...
GATTGGCGAAAATTTATGCATAAGCTATGAATCCCTCAGGTTTTTACGTTGACCCGAAGAAGTCCATCAGCACACCTTCTTTCCCGGAGGGTTGGCACGTGATATAGCGGTTCACAGCACTGTCCTGCGTTCCTTTGAAGGTGAAGGTTCCGTTGGTGATGACTGCAGAATCGAGTTTTACGAGCTGGCGGCCTTCTGCGGTTTGCAGATAAACGGTATCGCCATCGGCAGCGCCTTCTACTGTTCCGGTTACGGTGTAACCTTTGTTTCCGCTGTTACAAGCTGCGAATACGGCAGCGGCAGCGAGCAGGTAAGTTAATTTTTTCATTGCTTTGTTCATTAAATAAATAAATTGTTGCAGCAAAGATAATAATAAAAAATCCTCACCGGCATAACCGATGAGGATTTTATGTTTTTTGTCCCTTTTTTACAAGGATAGCTCTGCTTTTTATTCAGCAGCAGCTTCTGCTGCGGGAGCTTCTTCAGCCGGAGCTTCGGTTGCTTCTTCTGCAGGTGCTTCAGCGGTAGCCTTAGCAGCTTCTTCAGCAGCTTTCTTTTCGGCCAGTGCCTTAGCTTTCACTTCATTTACTTTCTTTTCAGCTTCCAGACGTGCTTTGGCTTCAGCTTTCTTAGCTTCTTCTTCCTTAGCTTTCAGAGCAGCCAAACCGCTTTGTTTGTTGTTCTTCCAAGCTTCGAATTTAGCTTCTGCTTCTGCTTCGCCGAATGCGCCTTTTGCTACACCGCCAAGAAGGTGTTTCTTCATGTAAACGCCTTCGCGAGAGAGGATGTTGCGAACAGTGTCGGTAGGTTGTGCACCTTTCAATACCCAGTCAAGTGCGCGGTCGAACTTCAAATCTACTGTGGCAGGATTGGTGTTAGGGTTGTAAGTACCAATCTTCTCAATAAATTTACCATCACGTGGTGCTCTTACGTCTGCAATTACGATAGAGTAGAAAGCATAGCTTTTACGTCCATGTCTCTGCAATCTGATTTTTGTTGCCATTTAAATAAATGTTTTTAGTTAATGATTTGAATTATGCTGCTATCTCGTAACAGCGGGCGCAAAGATACGCTTTTTCTTTTGATTGACAAAGAGTTTGCCTGATATTTTCATTATCGTGCCATAAATGCGCTTCTGTGTGAAAGACGGATGTGATTGTGTCCTGTTCTTTAAAATGTCTCCCTGCCGTTCCCGGCTGTAATCTGCTTAAATTTCACTTTTTCAACAAATTAACCCTATAGGTATTATCCTCTTATTTGTCCCCCTCTCATTTTTCCCGGTTTCATTGTTTCCACGTAATTTTGCCTTATCCGACAAACGATAACATATCAGGAACAAACGGACCTATGTTGTCTTTGCCGGCAGACGAAAACTTTTAATACTAACACTAAAAACAGATTTGTAACAATGAAGAAAATTACAGCAATTTCAGTTGTTTCCCTGCTTTTACTCGCTTCCTGCGGCGGCAAGGGAAAGGATGCCGCTTCCATGGATTATGGATTGGAAGAAGCAAACGAGGTAATATCCTATTACAACACAAGCATCGACATCACCAAGAAAATGGTGGACATGGGAGAGATCTCCAAGATTATCGATTATATGCAGAAAAACGGTAAGACTCTTGTAGCGCCCGTTGTTATCCGCACGCCGGTTTCCGCAACAGACACGACTGCTTTATTGAACCCCGGCGATTGCTTCCCGTCCTCGGCTGCCGACAGTCTGAAGATGTACTACCGTCGTTTCTTCGATGTGTCCAAGCGTCTGTATGCCAATTATGATGCTTACCGCGCCTACATCAAGGCCGAAGACTATAAGGACGACAACTATGCCAAAGGTAATGAAATCTGTAAGGAAGAGAAAGAGTTGGCAGAACAGATTCCCGGACTTCGTTCCCAAATCTATGCCCTGCTTACTCCCTATGCCGATAAAGCCGAAGAGGCCACACTGATGGATAATCCGCTGAAGGACCATATCCTTGCAGGAAAGGCTTTGATTTTTGAGATAGAGAAGACTTTGGAACTCTATTCGCCCGAAGCCAAGAAAGAAGATTTGCAGGCTGCTTACGATGCTGTCAACGCCAAGAAAGAGGCAGCTTCGAAGTTGGAGAAGAAAGCGGATTTCCAGAGTGAGATGTCGAACTACGATAATTTGCTGAAGTATGTGGACAAGTTTCTGGGAGAACTCCGCAAGCAACTGCGCGACGGAAAGTTCACCGAGGATGGTTATAATGATTTAGTATCCGAATATAATGACGTAATCAGCCGTTACAATAGTTTTATAAACTGATCGGCGTTCGGAATACAGCCGGTGTCCGGGAAGAACTATGAGTATCTTCCCGGATACCTTATTAATATGGCGAGTATGGCGCAGGCTCCCATGCAGAACGGGTAGTACAGATTGCCTATGATGCTGAGCGGCGAGATGCCCGCCAGTCCTGCGGCTATCAGCATTTGTGCGCCGTAAGGGATAATGCCCTGAATGAGACAGGAAAATGTATCCAGTATGCTTGCTGTTTTCCGGCGGTCCAGGTGAAAGCGTTTGGCTATGTCTTTGGCGATGGGACCGGTGGTGATGATGGCAATGGTGTTGTTGGCGGTGCAAAGATTGGCTACACTCACCAGTGCGGCTATACTGAATTCCGCACCCCGCTTGCCTGTGACGTGGCGGGTGAGGCGGGTGATGACAAAGTCGATACCGCCGTTGTAGCGGATTGTTTCCAGCATTCCGCCTGCCAACAGGGTGATGATGATAAGTTCGCCCATACCGGTGATACCCGTTCCCATAGCGCCGAACCAATCGAAGAAAGCGGTGCTTGCATTCATGTTTTCGGCAGGAGTGACGTCGAAGACGCCCGTTGCCGTGCAAATGCCGATGATTCCCGTAGAGACGATGCCAAGTAGCAAAACCACCATCACATTGACTCCGGTTATTGCCGTACCCAGTACGATAAGGTAGGGGATTACCTTTATCCATTCAATCTCGTATATCTGCGGAACGGCGGATAAGGAAAGTCCCTGAATTACATAGATGCCCAGTACAACCAGTGCAGCCGGCACTACAATCATGAAATTTATTTTGAACTTGTCCCTCATCACACAATCCTGCGTTTTGGTAGATGCAATGGTGGTGTCTGATATGAAGGAAAGATTGTCTCCGAAGAACGAACCGCCCACTACAATGGCTGTCATATAAGGCAGGTCGATACCGGTTTTCTCTGCCAGTCCCACCGCTACCGGAGTCAGGGCAACGATTGTTCCCACGCTTGTACCGATGGATAGGGAGATGAAACAGGCGGCGATGAAAATACCCGCCAGCAGCAGATTGTCCGGCAGGATATGCAGGGTCAGGTTTACAGTGGCGTCGATAGCTCCCATCTGTTTGGCGCTTTGCGCAAACGCTCCGGCAAGGACAAATATCCATATCATCAGCAATATGTTCTTGTTACCGGCGCCGACGGAGAACTGATAGATGCGTTGTTCCAGCTTCAGTCCCCGCGTAATGGCAATGGCGTAGCAGGACGACAGCAGAAAAGCTACCGTTATCGGCACTTTATAGAAATCATTTATAAGCAGTGATGTGATGAGGTATAAACAAAGAAATACAGCCAACGGACTCAGCGACCACCAGCCGCCCTTTTGCTTGGGAGAGGTATTTGTATCTGCGGACATACTTTCTATCATGAGTTTATAAGAACGATTGTTTTGAGTAAATCGGCTGCAAAGATACAAAAACGGATGGAATTCTGGTCATATCTAAATATTCGGACAGAAGAACAAAAGAACAAAAAAGGAAAAATTTTATTTTTCTGGTAACATTACCTATTTTTATTCTTTTGTTCTTCTGTCCGAATTATTGTGGAATACCCGTCAACATCAGACGGTAATTCCGTGCACTCGGGCTATGAGCGCTTGCCGTTACAGTGTCACCCCTGTCTTGAAAATGGCGATTTCTTTATAACCTTTCTTTTCATTGTTCACAAACTCGCCGCTTGCTACGCGGATAATGTAGTCGACGAAACGTTCGCAAGTCTTTTCCATCGGTTCGTTTTCAAGGATAACGCCGGCGTTGAAGTCAATCCAGCCCGGTTTGTTCTTGGCGAGGGTGGAGTTGGTGGAAATCTTCATGGTCGGTACGTACGTTCCGAACGGCGTTCCGCGGCCTGTTGTAAACAATACTATGTGGCATCCGCACGAAGCCAGGGCGGTGGCGGCAACCAGGTCGTTTCCCGGAGCGGAAAGCAGGTTCAGGCCTTTTACTTTCAGGCGTTCGCCATAAGGAAGTACACCTTCCACATAGCTTTTGCCGCACTTCTGGGTGCATCCCAAAGCCTTGTCTTCCAGTGTGGAGATACCACCTGCCTTGTTGCCCGGCGACGGATTCTCACCTACCGGTTCGCCATGCGAGAGGAAGTATTCCTTGAAGTCGTTAATCAGCTTTACGGTTTCTTCAAACAGTTCTTTGTTGCGGCAACGGTTCATCAGGATTGTTTCCGCACCGAACATTTCGGGCACTTCCGTCAATACACTCGTACCGCCTTGTGCAATGAGGAAGTCGGAGAACATGCCCAGCAGCGGATTAGCCGTAATGCCGGAGAATCCGTCGGAACCGCCGCATTTCAAACCTACACGCAATTCGCTCAGAGGCACGTCCACACGTTCGTCCTTGCTGGCTTTCGCGTAGAGTTCGCGCAGCAGTTTCATACCTTCTTCGTATTCGTCGCCCACTTTTTGCGTCACCATGAACTTTACACGGTCGGAATCGTATTCACCCAAAAACTCGCGGAATACATCCGGCTGGTTGTTTTCGCATCCCAAACCTACCACAAGCACGGCGCCTGCATTGGGGTGCAGCACCATGTCGCGCAGTATTTTCTTGGTGTTTTCGTGGTCGTCGCCCAGTTGCGAACAGCCGTAGTTGTGCGGGAATGCCATGATTGCATCCACGCCTTTGCCGTCTGTCTCGCGGCGCAGGCCTTCTGCCAGTTGGTTGACAATGCCGTTTACGCAACCCACCGTGGGGATAATCCATATTTCGTTGCGTACTCCCACATCGCCGTTTTTGCGGCGGTATCCTTTAAATGTCAGGTCCTTGTGCGGAATGTCCAGTTTCACTTCGGTGGGGTTGTACGTATATTCCAGCAGTCCGGCAAGATTGGTCCTGATGTTGTTTTCGTTTATCCAGTCGCCTTGTTTCCGTGCGGTGCGGGCGTGTCCTATGGGATAACCGTATTTAATTACATTCTCGCCTTCCGCAAAATCTTTCAGCGCGAATTTATGTCCGGCGGGGATATCCTCGTTCAGGATGATTTCCTTGCCGTCTACTATGAGTTTTTCACCGGCCGGAAGTGCTGTGATAGCCACCGCAACGTTGTCAGCCGAGTTGATTTTCAGGTACTTTGTTTCCATATACTATGTTTTAATTGGTTTCGTTCGATAGTGTCGTATTACAGTTCCATTGCCTGATTGCCCGGCACTCTTATCTGTTATAATAGAATTCTATATTTTCTTTTGTCAGCAAATCAATCGGCATGAAGTTCTCCCTTGCGATTTCTTTTTTCAGAATCAGGTGATCGCATAGCGCTTTGATGCCGTCGAAGCCCTGCAGGGTAGGCTGTTGGGCGATAAGGAAGAAAATGCTTCCTTCTTTCAGGCAGTCCACATTGCGTTTCAGCAGGTCGTACCCCATAAGGTTGAAATCCGTTTTCCGGTGTCTTTGCAGGTACTCTCCGATGATGTATGCTTTGGAGTTGAATGTGATGCCGTTCTTTACGGTGGGATGGGTGCGGAAGAAATCATCCAGCATCTGTGCATCTTCACCGTCGCGTTTGGCGTGTAAGTCCAGTTCCCAGATGCGACAGCCGGGATGATGCTCGCGCATATATTCTCGGAAACCGATTTCCCGCCGTTCCTGTTGGTTCGAACCTACAATGCCTTCGTTTATCTTGCGGAAGATAACGATTTCCTGTGCATCCTCACCGGCAAGCAGCATCAGCATACGTGCGGCAAAATATCCGCTTTGGTGCGAATTCTGTCCGAAGAAAGAGAGGGCGGGAGCTTCCTTGATATTCGAGTCTATATATATATAAGGTATATCCAGCTTTTCAAGTTCATCGGTAAAGGGAGTGGTGTACTGCGGGGCAGTGGGGGCAAACAACACACCGTCGGGCGTCATTTCCACGATACTGCGGGCTTCCCGGGCGAAGGAGCGGTAATCGTACGGGTCGTAGTACCTCAGCTTCACGGTGATGTTGAAATCCGAGTAGGTGGTCAGCGCTTCGTGTATGCCGCTTTCCACTTCGGTCCAATATTCTCCGGTTTCGTGCTGGGGTAGCAGGCAGGCAAAGGCGTACTTCTTGTTGGAAGCCAATGCGCTGGCGTACATATTGGGCTGGTAGTTCAGTTTCTCCAGAATTTCTTCCACGCGTTTGCGGCTGGCTTCCGACACTCCGCTACGTCCGTGGATAACGCGGTCTACGGTTCCTACCGACACATCGGCCATCTTGGCGATGTCTTTGATTCTTATTCTTTCCGGCGTATTCATGGTTTTACTCATGGTTTTTTGTGCCCGTGCACAATAATAATCTAAATATTTTCGATACAAATATATAACAATTTTTGTAATTACGAAAATTGTTGTATCTTTGTGCCCGCACACGAAAGCTATGAAGAACAAGCTGTCTTTTAGTTTACTCTGCATGGTATCAGGTGTTTAGCTTTTTAATAGGAGCTGATGTGATAATTTGAAAGAAATAATTTAATCATAGTATTTAATAAAAACATAGAATTATGGGAAAGAAAGTCGTTACATTAGGTGAGATTATGTTGAGACTGTCCACTCCGGGCAACACTCGTTTCGTACAGTCCGATTCTTTTGATGTAGTATATGGCGGCGGTGAGGCTAACGTTGCTGTCAGCTGTGCCAACTACGGTCATGATGCTTACTTTGTAACAAAATTGCCGAAACACGAAATCGGTCAGTCGGCAGTGAACGCTTTGCGCAAATATGGTGTAAAGACAGACTTCATCGCACGTGGTGGCGACCGCGTAGGTATCTATTATCTGGAAACCGGTGCATCTATGCGTCCCAGCAAGGTGATTTACGACCGTGCCCATTCTGCAATTGCTGAAGCCGATGCAGCGGATTTCGATTTCGACGCTATCATGGAAGGTGCAGACTGGTTCCACTGGTCAGGTATCACTCCCGCTATCTCCGACAAGGCTGCCGAACTTACCCGTCTGGCTTGCGAAGCTGCCAAGCGTCACGGCGTTACGGTATCGGTAGACCTTAACTTCCGTAAGAAACTTTGGACAAAGGAAAAAGCTCAGTCCATCATGAAACCGTTGATGCAATACGTAGACGTTTGCATCGGTAACGAAGAAGATGCTGAACTCTGCCTCGGTTTCAAACCCGATGCCGATGTAGAAGGCGGTAAGACAGATGCAGAAGGCTACAAAGGTATCTTCAAGGCTATGGCTAAGGAATTCGGTTTCAAATACGTTATTTCTACATTGCGTGAATCATTCTCGGCAACGCACAACGGTTGGAAAGCAATGATTTACAACGGTGAGGAATTCTACGAATCAAAACGTTACGATATCAATCCGATCATCGACCGTGTAGGTGGCGGTGACTCTTTCTCAGGCGGTATCATCCACGGTTTGCTGACTAAGCCCAACCAGGGCGCTGCCCTCGAATTCGCAGTGGCTGCTTCCGCTTTGAAGCACACTATCAACGGTGACTTCAACCTCGTTTCAGTTGAGGAGGTAGAAGCGCTGGCAGGCGGTGACGCAAGCGGTCGTGTACAACGCTAATGATTTTTTTCAGGCACGGATTCCACGGATTCCGGTGTAATAATCACGCAAAGAACACGCTACTAATCCGTGTCTGAAAGAACAGAAAAAGAGTTATTTCCATACATTAAATTACTGATTAATACAATGGCAAAATTTGATAAAATAGCCGTATTGAACAAAATTGGTTCAACCGGTATGGTTCCTGTATTCTACCACAAAGATGCAGAAGTGGCAAAGAAAGTAGTGAAAGCTTGTTACGATGGTGGTGTTCGTGCATTCGAGTTTACCAACCGCGGTGACTTTGCTCACGAAGTATTTGCAGAAGTTGTGAAGTTCGCAGCAAAAGAATGCCCTGAAATGGCTATGGGTGTAGGTTCTATCGTAGACCCTGCTACTGCGGCACTGTACCTGCAATTGGGTGCAAACTTCATTGTAGGCCCGTTGTTCAACCCCGAAATCGCTAAGATTTGCAACCGCCGTTTGGTAGCTTACACTCCGGGATGCGGAAGCGTTTCAGAAGTTGGTTTCGCACAGGAAGTAGGTTGCGACCTTTGCAAGATATTCCCGGGTGATGTACTGGGCACTAAACTTGTAAAAGGTCTGTTGGCTCCGATGCCGTGGTCTAAGCTGATGGTTACCGGCGGTGTGGAACCGACACAGGAAAACCTGACTTCTTGGATTAAAGCCGGCGTATTCTGCGTAGGTATGGGTTCCAAGCTCTTCCCGAGCGATAAGGTTGCTGCCGAGGACTGGACTTACGTTACGGAGAAATGTAAGGAAGCTTTGGCTTACATTGCAGAAGCAAGAAAGTAATTATTATATTTCATTTTGTTTAAAGGTGTTTAAAGGGGACAACCATCGAGGTGCTACGGCACTTCGGTGGTTTGTTTTTTTTATACCCGGTGTAATGCTTTCGGCGGATAGTGTGTCACATTGGTAGCATTTTAACTGTTTACAAGTGTAAAAGAGACGCTTAATCTCTAAAACAATGTTATAAAACACACACTTCTTTCCCCTCCTGTTTGCGCACACGGAAAAAAGTATTACCTTTGCAATGCAGTTGGGAAATTGCTCTTATAAAAGAATAAAAAGATAAAGTTTTCAGTATAGGTAATTAGTTAAGAGGTAAAAAGATTGAATTAATTCATAGGTAAAAGTTTTAGATTAAAGTAGGTAATTAGAAAAAGGTAAAAGTTAAACATTAAGTGTTATTTAATAGGTAATTGAAGTTTGTTTTTTAGAGGTAAAAAGAAAGATTGATTTTCAGGTAACAAAAATTTGATGCAAGTAAAAAAAGAAAAGCCTTTGGGCTTTTCTTACACGAGGCGAGGGGTTCGGAAGAGCTTGCTCGTTTTTTTATTTCTGTATTTTATGCTCACTTTTTTGTATATTCTGTCCAAACTCTTCCCGTTTTTTGTATCTTTGTAACGAATGTCCGGCAGGCAGGCTTTCCGGAACATAGAACAACAGGCTTAAATTGCATGGATTTTGGAACACTTGTTATATACTCTTGATTGGTTGCTATACATTTTATTCGCGATAAATGTGGCATATCTGCTGGTGTGCAGTCTGGCATCGCTGTGCCGGTACAAACCGTTCGTTACCGCACCGGCCCGGACAAGCAAGCGGTTTGCTGTGTTCATTGCCGCTTATCGCGAAGATGCGGTTATATTGCCTACCGTGCATGCCTGTCTGGCGCAGGATTATCCGGATGACAGATATGATATTGTGGTTATTTCGGACCACATGCAACCCGAAACCAATGCGGTTTTGTCTTCACTTCCCATAAAGCTGCTTCAAGTCGATTTTGAGAAGAGCACCAATACCAAATCCCTGCAAGCAGCCCTCGGATATTTGGACAAAGCCGCTTACGATATAGCATTGGTAATAGATGCGGATAACATTATTGCTCCTTCCTACCTGTCCGAGCTGAACGATGCTTTCTCCGTGTCCGGCGTCCGGGTGGTACAGACACATCGCGTGGCCAAGAATCTGAATACCGGTATGGCCTATCTGGATGCAATCAGCGAGGAGATAAACAATTCCATATTCCGTTTGGGACATGTCAATTTGGGAATGTCGGCGGCTCTGATAGGTTCGGGGATGGCCTTTGAATATCCCTTGTTTTACGATGCGATGATGGATAACACTTCTGTGGGCGGTTTTGACCGCGTGCTGGAAATGAAGCTTCTTTATAAGGGCATACACATTCTACAGGCAGCGCCGCCGTTGGCTGTCCGCCCAGTATTACAGTTTCTTTGAGTTTGCCAATCACCTGCTACCTGCCATTCGCAGCAGGAAGTGGGACTTCTGCGATAAGCTTTATCAGCAAATCTCTCTTTCCAGAGTGTTGCTGCTGGGCTTTGTGTTCATAATTTCCCTCGCACATTCCCTGTTCGCGTCTCCGTCGGCCTGTAAATGGTGGGGGATATTCATACTGTTGCTGTTGGCGCTGGCTCTCGCCATTCCCCGCAAATATTGGAAATGGCGTTTGTTGAAAGCGGTTTGTTGGGTTCCTTACTCTTTCCTGCTGATGCTTTTGAACCTGTTCCGGCTGAAGGAAGCGAACAGGCGGTTTATTCATACCACGCACGGAGTCGATTGAAAAATTATGCCATGGAACGGAACATCCCCGAAATATCAGTGATAGTGCCTGTATATAACGTCGAGCAATACTTGGCCGAATGTATAAGCAGCATTTTATCGCAAACGTTTACTGATTTCGAGTTGCTGTTGGTAGATGACGGCAGCCCGGACCGTTGCGGGGAAATCTGTGATGAATATGCGGGTAAGGATAAGAGGGTAAGAGTTTTCCATCAGGAGAATGCAGGGTTGAGTTGCGCCCGGAACAAAGGGCTGGAGCACGCATCGGGGACTTATATTGCATTTGTCGATTCGGACGATTACGTCACTTCCACCTATTTGCAGGAGCTTTACGCATCATTGCCTGCCGATAAGTCTCAAAGAGGAACGGTAATCTGCGGGTTCGATAAACTGTTTCCCGACGGTTCTTTGCATACCGTTCATGTTCCGCAACAAACCATCTTGCCGATGGACTGTTCGCGTGTGCTTGCAGAACTGGTTGGAAAGTACGTAATGTATGCCTGGGCAAAGCTGTATGACAACAGGCTGATAAAGGAATACGGTATCCGGTTTGTTCCTGCTGTGTCGGGATTGGAAGATATGCTCTTTATGCTCGACTATCTTCCTTATTCGGATTATCTGCTTATCCGCGATACTTCCACCTATATATATAGGGTGGGATATTCTATGGCTACATTATCCACTTGCATAAAAGATTTCCGCAGCGAATACGCCGCTTTTTCCAACTATCTGGAAAGAGTATGCCGATATAAGGTGTAGATACTAATTGAAAAGTGCGCCAATATTCCAGTTGAAAATTGCGCCACC
>ERZ791934.2566-NODE-2566-length-11199-cov-46.449838_pt1 | contig 11199 bp, 9 predicted proteins | sample MGYA00510125_ERZ791934 | MGnify/ENA primary metagenome ERZ791934 (study PRJEB30046, sample SAMN00993240) | human gut metagenome | study: EMG produced TPA metagenomics assembly of the A metagenome-wide association study of gut microbiota in type 2...
CCCCGCGGCAGCGGCCCCCCGGAAAGCGGGTTGCCTTCCCCGGCTTCCCCGCCCGGCAGAGAACCACAGCCAAGCAGGGGCGCCCCACCCCCGCACAGACTGCCAGGCACACCATTCCCCATCCTTCGTCATAGGATGAACTGTCTCCTGCCAAACACCCGGCAGGAGACAATCGATCCTAAGGAGGAATTCGATGCTCGACGGCTTTTTCCAGCTGCCTTACCCTGCCCAGGCCCTGTGCGCCACCCTGGTCACCTGGGTGCTGACCGCTCTGGGCGCCTGCGTAGTCTTTCTCATGCGGCAGCCCAACCGAAACGCCATGGATGCCATGCTGGGGCTGGCCGGCGGGGTGATGGTGGCCGCCTCGTTCTGGTCCCTGCTCTCCCCTGCCATCGAGATGGCGGGTACCCTGGGCATGATCCCCTGGCTGACCGTTCTGGCAGGCTTCATGGGGGGCGGCATCTTGCTGTTTTGGGGAGACCGTCTCTTCAACCGCCTGACCGAGAAGCGCGCCATGCTGGGCCAGAGCCCAGCATCCAAAAACGGCCTAAAACGCTGTGCCATGCTGGTCTTCTCCATTACCTTACACAACATTCCCGAGGGCATGGCCGTGGGCCTGGCCTGTGCGCTGGCGGCAGGCGGCGGCTCATCCAGTGTGACGCTGGCGGGCGCGATGGCGCTGTGTTTGGGCATGGGGCTGCAAAATTTCCCTGAGGGTGCGGCCATTTCGCTGCCGCTGCGGCGCGAGGGGCTTTCCCGTCCAAAGAGCTTTGTCTATGGTGCGCTCTCGGGTATCGTGGAGCCCATCGGCGGCATCCTGGCCGTGCTTATCGCGGGCAGCGTTACGCCGCTGATGCCCTGGTTTCTCAGCTTTGCTGCGGGCGCGATGATCTATGTGGTGGTAGAGGAGCTGATTCCCGAGGCGCATTTGGGCGAGCATTCCCACCCGGGTACCCTGGGTGTGCTGGCGGGCTTTCTGGTGATGATGGTGCTGGATGTGGCGCTGGGGTGACCGATGGAACGGAGGTATATATTCCGCCGGGCACGGCCCGAGGACGCGGGGGACATTGTCCGGCTTTACAATTCCAATCCCTGTTTTTTGGAGCGTCATTTGGGATGCCGGGCAGTGGACGGCACGTTCGTTCTCCAAGAATGGCGGCAGATGAAAAAGGAAGGGTTTTCCACTACGGTCATCGCGGATGCGCAGACCGGAGCGGCCGTTGGATTCATAGATTGCCGGGATTCGGAGCCTGTTTATCTTTCGCTGTTCCTGTTGGATGCGGCGCTTCAGGGGAAAGGCTTGGGAACGGAACTGTACCGGGAGTTTGAGGAAATGCAGCGCCGCAGGGGGCGCAAAGGCATCCGAATCGACGTGGTGGACGATTATGAAGGGAACCTTGTTCCGTTTTGGAAACGGCGGGGCTTTGAAGAAGGAGAAGAAATCACGCTGGAATGGGGCGGCAAGGCTTCCCGTGCCCGTGTGATGTACCGTGATTTGATATGAGTGGACCGCGCAGAGTACCGCGCGATCTTCCGGCAAAACGAACGCCCCGCCCGAAAGTCTTCGGCGGGGCGTTCGTTTTATTTCTGAGACACTTATTTTGCGTAATCTACTGCCCGGGATTCACGGATGACGTTTACCTTGATTTGGCCGGGGTAGTCCAGCGTTTCCTCGATTTTCTGGGAAATGCTGTGAGCCAAAAGGATCAGAGCGTCGTCGTTGATGGCGTCCGGCTTTACCATGATGCGTACCTCGCGGCCCGCCTGAATGGCGAAGCTGCGCTCTACGCCCTCGAACCCGCTGGCGATCTCCTCCAGGCTTTCCAGGCGCTTGATATAGCTTTCCAGATTCTCACGGCGCGCACCGGGCCGTGCGGCAGAGATGGCGTCGGCCGCCATGACGATGAACGCCAGCGGCGTTTTGGCCTCCACGTCGCCGTGGTGGGCCTCTATGGCATGGATGATGGCCGGGTTTTCCTTATACTTTTTGGCGATGTCTACGCCGATGCTGATATGGCTGCCCTCGATCTCGTGGTCCAGCGCCTTGCCGATGTCATGCAGCAGGCCGGCACGGCGGGCCTGCGTGACGTTCACGCCGAGCTCTGCGGCCAGGATACCGGAGAGATAGGCCACCTCCAGCGAGTGGTTCAGCACGTTCTGGCCGTAGCTGGTGCGGTAGCGCAGGCGGCCCAGCAGCTTTACCATATCCGGGTGGATGCCGTGGACGCCTACGTCCATAACAGCCTTTTCGCCCTCGCGCTTCATGGCGAGCTCCAGCTCGCGGCGGCATTTTTCAACGGTCTCCTCAATGCGGGCCGGGTGGATACGGCCGTCGCTGATGAGTTTTTCCAGCGTCATGCGGGCAACCTCGCGGCGCACCGGGTCAAAGCTGGAAAGCGTGATGGCCTCGGGCGTATCGTCAATGATAAGGTCAACCCCCGTGGCTGTCTCCAGCGCGCGGATGTTGCGGCCCTCCCGGCCGATGATGCGGCCTTTCATTTCGTCACTGGGCAGCGGCACCACGGATACCGTGGCTTCGCTGGAATGGTCGGCGGCACAGCGCGCCACGGCCTGGCTGATGAGCTCGCGGGCCATTGTGTCGCACTCGTCCTTGGTCTGCGTCTCGAACGCGGCGATGTGCATTGCCTTTTCGTGGGTGAGCTGCTCGTCCAGACGGTTGAGCAGCAGCTGCTTTGCGTCCTCCGCCGTCAGGCCGGCGATGGTTTCCATCTTGTCCAGTTCGCGGGCCTTGATCTGTTCGATTTCGTCCAAGCGGGCCTCCACAAGCTCGGAGCGCTTGGCAAGGTCAGTTTCTTTCTGCTCCAGAACGGCCGTTTTGCGGTCCATGGCCTCTTCCTTTTGGTCGAGGCGGCGCTCCTGGCGGCTCAGCTCCGAACGGCGTTCCTTGATTTCTTTGTCGGCCTCAGCCTTCAATTGAAAAGCTTCGTCCTTTGCTTCGATCAGCGCTTCCTTGCGCTTTTGCTGTGCGGCTTTCATAGCGTCGTTGATCAGGCGCTTGGCCTCTTCCTCCGCGCTGCCGATCTTTGCCTCGGCAGTTTTGCGGCGGTAAGAAACCCCGGCGAAAAATGCAATGGCGGCAGCCACTACGCCTGCGACAACGGCGATCACAGCGGCGATGACCGGTGATACCATTTTCAGGGTTCAACTCCTATTCGCTTTTATTATGAATGAAAGTAATCTCCGGGGCGGCTGCCGCGTCACATTTTGATTTCAAAAAAGGTTAAAAAGGCAAACGGCAGGTCCGTCCGCCCCTAAAAATTACATTAAATCATCATTCATATTGTAAAGCGCGGTTTCACACTTGTCAAGAAATTGTTACATTTCCATGAATAAATCCTTACGCTTATACGAAAGGTTGTGCAAGTTTTTCGCCCGTGTGAAAGCGGCGGAATGCGCTTTGTGCTTGACTTTTGGACGCGCGCGTTGTAAGATAACAGTGTACACCATCCCGCCAAAGCGATGAAGCGGATAATGCATGCGCCGGCGCGCAAAAGAGAGGGCCGCCGCGGCCCGCCGTTCCCCAAACGGCATGCCGCGCGCTGCAAGCGGCTTTGCACCGCCGCCGTATGTTACCACCGCGGAGCGCGGGGGAGAACGGGCGCATTGCCCTGCAACTCCCGCCGGGCACGGCCCGTTACAGCCGGCAAAGAGTGACACGCGCCGGGCGCGCCCGCCGTGTGTAATTCGGGTGGAACCATGGGCATTCTGCGCTCATCCCGTATCAGTTTTACGGGATGGGCTTTTTTGTTTTCCGGCATATGCCGGAAGAAGGAGGATTTTGAAATGATCAACGTGACATTGAAGGGCGGCGCCGTGAAGGAATTTGAGCCGGGCGTTTCGCCAGCGGACGTTGCAAAGAGCATCGGCATGGGCCTGTACAAAAGCGCCTGCGCCGCCAGGGTGGACGGCGAGGCCGTGGACCTGCGCACTCCTTTGGAAAAGGACTGCGAGCTGGAGATCCTGACGTTCGATTCCCCGGAAGGCAAGCACGCCTTCTGGCACACGGGCGCGCACATTATGGCGCAGGCCATCCAGCACCTGTTCCCGGATGCCCAGTTCGGCATCGGCCCGGCGCTGGACGACGGCTGGTATTACGACATCGGCGGCACGGAGCCCTTTACGCCGGACCAGTTCGAGGCCATCGAGGCTGAGATGAAGAAGATCGTCAAGGCGGACCTTCCTGTGGAAAAACGGTTCATCACCGTGGAGGAGGGCCGCGAGATCTTCAAGGGGCAGACCTACAAGCTGGAGCTGCTGGAGGAATACGCCGAAAAGGGCTGGCAGCTTTCGGTTTACCGGCAGGGGGATTTTACGGATCTGTGCGCCGGCCCGCACCTGATGAGCACGGGCGCGGTGAAGGCTGTAAAGCTGTTGAGCACGGCCAGCGCCTACTGGCGCGGCGACGCTGCGCGGGACAGCCTGTGCCGTGTGTACGGTACGGCATACCCCAAGGCCGCCGAACTGGAGGCCTATCTGAACATGCTAGAAGAGGCCAAAAAGCGCGACCACCGCAAGCTGGGCAAGGAGCTGGGGCTGTTTGCACTGCTGGAGGAAGGCCCGGGCTTCCCGTTCTTCCTGCCCAAGGGCATGCTGCTGAAAAACACCCTCATCGACTACTGGCGCGAAATCCATAAGCGCGCGGGCTATCAGGAGATCAGCACGCCCATCATCCTCAGCAGGGCGCTGTGGGAGCGCAGCGGCCACTGGGACCATTACAAGGATAATATGTACACCACGCTCATCGACGGCGAGGACTTTTCCATTAAGCCCATGAACTGCCCGGGCGGCATGCTGGTATACAAAACGCAGCCCCACAGCTACCGGGACCTGCCCCTGCGTATGGGTGAGCTGGGCCTTGTGCACCGGCACGAGCTGTCCGGTGCGCTGCATGGCCTGATGCGCGTGCGCTGCTTTACACAGGACGACGCGCATATCTTCATGACGCCGGAGCAGGTGAAGGACGAGATAAAGGGTGTGGTAAAGCTCATCGACGAGGTGTATTCCCTGTTCGGCTTTGAGTACCACATCGAGCTTTCTACCATGCCCGAGGATCACATCGGTGAGCTGGAGGACTGGGAGACGGCCACGGATGCCCTGCGCGAGGCCATCGAGGAGCTGGGCCGCACTTACGAGATCAACGAGGGTGACGGCGCGTTCTACGGCCCGAAGCTGGATTTCCACCTGGTGGACGCCATCGGCCGCACCTGGCAGTGCGGCACCATCCAGCTGGATATGCAGATGCCCGAGCGGTTTGAGCTGGAATACACCGGCGCAGACGGACAGAAGCACCGCCCGGTGATGATCCACCGCGTGGTGTTCGGCAGCATCGAGCGCTTCATCGGCATTCTCATCGAGCACTTTGCGGGCGCATTCCCCGTGTGGCTGGCGCCTGTGCAGGTGAAGGTCATCCCCATCAGCGAGGCGCACCATGCCTATGCCAAACAGGTGGAGCAGGAGCTGCGGGACGCAGGGCTGCGTGTGGAGGGCGACTACCGCGCCGAGAAGATGGGATACAAGATCCGCGAAGCCCAGCTGGAGAAGATCCCCTACATGCTCGTTGTGGGCGCGCAGGAGATGGAAAACGGTACGGTGAGCGTGCGTGCGCGCAAGGAGGAAAAGGGCGGCACAAAAACCGTGGAGGAATTCAAGGCGCAGGTGTTGGCAGAGGTTGCCAGCCGGGAGCGCTGAACGCAAAAGGCAGACGGCAAAGGCCGCGCGTCCCCAATGGGGTCGCGCGGCCTTTTCTGTCGTGTTTTTGCGGCGGCCCGCCGCAGAACGGTCAAAATTCCAGCTGCATAAGGCGGGCGATGGCCAGGATATAGATCTTCAGTGCCTTGAACAGCAGCGCCTCGCTCACGCCCTCGTCCGGGCCGTGCATGGGCCCGACCCATTCGGGCGCGGGTTCGCCGGTCTCTTCCATACCGAAGCTGACGGCGCATTTGAAGTGGCGCGCATAGGTGCCGCCGCCCATAGTGAAAGGCTGGGCGTTTTTGCCCGTTACATCGTTGTACGTCCGGATGAGCGTCTGGATGACCGGGGTATTGGGGTCGATATAGAACGGAACACGGGCGCTGTCCGGCAGGAAGCTGCCGCCCGCGTCCTGCGCCAGCTTCGACAGCGCGGCGCACAGCGTCTCGGCATTGGTGCTGGTGGGGAAACGGATGTCGATGCTTTGGCGCAGCGCGCCGTTTTCCAGCTTGATGACGCCGCCCACACAGGTGAGCGGGTCGAACACGTCGTCCTGCGCGGCGATGCCCACGCTGCTGCCGTCTGTGGAGGCGTGCAGCCGGCGCAGCATTTCCAGCGCGCGGGCTTCCTCCTCGCTGCACAGGCGGTTGTCCAGCAGGTAGTCCACCACAAGAGCAATGGCGTTCACCGTACCGGCGGGCATGGCCGCATGGCCACCCTTGCCGAAAGCGGAAATACGAGCTACGCCGTCCGCCTCGGCTGTAACTTTCACATTTTCGGTGTCCTTCAGCGCGGAGGCGTCCGCGCGTACCAGTGCATAAGCACGGTCCGGCACCACATTGTGGGCCACGCCGCCCTGAAAGTCGATGAGGCTGCCGTGCAGCGGTGCGCTCACCAGCCAGCCGCCGTAGCCGCCCTTTTCCCCGTAGCACACCGGGAACTCGGCGTCCGGCGTGAAGCAGAATGCGGGCTGGGGATAGTGTTCCAGGTAGTAATCCACGTCTTTCATGCCGGTCTCCTCGTTGGCGCCCAGCAGGATGCGCAGCGTATAGGGCAGCGTGGCGCCCTGCTGCTTGAAGAATTTGGCAGCATACAGCGTCAGTACAGCGGGGCCTTTGTCGTCGGCCACGCCGCGTCCCACGACATAGCCGTCGCGGCGCACCATATCAAACGGGGAGCCTGTCCAGCCGTTGCCCTCGGGCACCACGTCCAGATGCGTAATGGTGGCGATCTGCGTGGGGCTTGCGCCGGGCAGGTCGGCGTAGCCGATGTACCCTTCGCAGTTGTGTGCGTCCAGACCCATGCCGGCGGCGATGTCCAGCGCAGCCTCCAGGGCTTTCTTGGGGCCGGGGCCGAAAGGTGCGCCCGGCTGGGGTTGGCCTTCCACGCTGTTGATGTCCACCAGCGTCTTCAGGTCCCGCAGGACATTTTCCCTGTTTTCCGCCACAAAAGCATCGATCTGTTCCAGAAGAAGTTTTTCGTCCATAAACAATCTCCTTGCATAGTTGATACCTTTTATTATAGTATATTAAAAGGACAACACAAGACATAAAAAGGCGTAAAAAGGAGAAACCATGAAAAAAAACATATTGTTCGCACTTGCGGTCATTTTGCTGGCGGGCGTGATTGCCGTGACAAGAGTTATGACGCGTACAGAGGGGACGACGGCCCGCGTGGAGATCACGGACGCGGAGACGATCACCCTGCCGCTGGACAAGGACGGCACCTATGAAATCAGCGAAGGCAAGCTCCCCGTGACGCTGGAGGTGTCTGAGGGCCGCATCCGCTTTATCAACAGCCGGTGCCCGGACCATATCTGCGAGGGCTACGGCTGGCTTTCAAAAGAGCACGACCAGGCCGTCTGTATGCCCGCGGGCGTTGTGGTATCGGTGGAAAAAGGCGCCTGACGGCCATCCTGCGCGCCGCAGGGGAAATGTACAGTTTTTGTAAAGTGGGAAAAACGCATTGCGCACGGGCCGGCTACACAGTATAATTGTATTGTTACTGTAAAAAAACTGTCAAAATTTCGTGAAGACCACGGGCGTGTATGGAAGGCCCGTTGGGAGAGACCGGAGGCCATGTATGACCATTTTCAACGTTATCAGCCTGGCGGGCGGCCTGGCGCTGTTTTTGTACGGCATGTCCATCATGGGCACGGGGCTGGAGAAATACGCCGGAGGCAGGATGGAGAGCATCCTGCAGAAGCTCACTTCGTCCACCTGGCGCGCCGTGGCTCTCGGGGCCGTCATCACCGCGCTCATCCAGTCCAGCTCGGGTACCACGGTCATTGTGGTGGGCCTTGTCAACTCGGGCATCATGCAGCTTTCCCAGGCCATCGGCATCATCATGGGCGCCAACATCGGCACCACGGTGACGGGCCAGATCATCCGGCTTTCCGATATTTCGGGCGGCGGCATGCTGATGGAATTCCTTAAGCCCGCCACGTTCGCGCCCATTCTGGCGTTTGTGGGCGCGGTGCTGTTCGTGTTCATCAAGTCGCCGCGCAAGCGCGACATCGGCCAGATTTTCATGGGCTTCGGCTTGCTGTTCATCGGCATGGGCATGATGACAGATTCTGTGAGCACACTGCGGGAATCCGAACTGTTCGTCCGCCTGTTCACCACGCTGCAGAATCCCATTCTGGGCGTTCTGGCGGGTACGCTCGTCACGGTGGCGGTGCAGAGCTCCTCGGCGTCCGTGGGCATTTTGCAGGCGCTTTCCAGCACCGGCCTGGTCACCTGGGGCAGCGCCATCCCCATTATTTTGGGGCAGAACATCGGCACCACGTCCACATCGCTCATCGCGTCCATCGGCACATCCAAGGCGGCCAAGCGCAGCGCGATGGTACACGTTTATTTCAACATTATCGGTACGGTCATATTTATGGCGGCCATCTACGGCGTGAAAGCCGCGGTTGGGTTCTCGTGGTGGAACGACACGATGAATATGGGCGATATTGCAAACTTCCACACATTGTTCAACGTGGTGGTAACGCTGCTGTTCCTGCCGTTCACGAAGCTGCTGGCCAAACTGGCGGAAATGACCATCCCGGACAAGCCCGGAGAAAAGCAGGACATCGAGATCCCCGTGCTGGACGAGCGTCTGTTCAATTCTCCCGCGGTTGCCATCCAGCAGGCCAAAAGCGCCGTGGAGACCATGGCCCGCAACGCCCGCGCCAATTACGGCGAGGCCGTGCCCGTGCTGTACAGCCATAACACCGAGGTGCTCAATCTCATTCAGCAGCGCGAAAGCGTCATCGATAAGCTGGAGGTCAATATCAGCAACTATCTGGTAAAGGTGACTGATCGTGAACTGAACGAGAGCGAAAGCCATGCGGTAAACGAGCTGATCAATTTCATTGTGGAATACGAACGCATCGGCGACTACGCCATCAATGTGGTGGAGCGCAGCGGCGAGATGTTCGACAAGGAGATCACCTTCTCCGAAAGCGCCCGGCGGGAGCTTTCGCTGGTGGACAACGCCATCAAAGAGATCATGGATATCACGCTGGCGGCCTTCCAGGCGGACGATACGGTGCTGGCCGAGCAGGTGGAGCCGCTGGAGGAGACCATCGACTTGATGATTGACACGCTTCGGGAACGGCATATTCTGCGCCTGAAAAACGGTGTGTGCGCCATCGAGAGCGGCATCATTTTCCTGGAGATCCTGACGAACCTGGAGCGCATCTCCGACCATTGCTCCAACATTGCCGCGCGCATCGTGGGCAAGGAATCCGAGGACGACCACTTCGACGCCCACGAGTTCCGCCGCAACATGCACGACGGGTATGTGCCAAATTTCAACGAGATGCTGGCGCAGTATAAGCTGAAGTATTATACACCGCTGCTGGAAAGCCAGGAGACGGCCTGAGCCGCTCATATGAAAACAAAAAGACCGCCCCGCGCCGGACGCTGGAATGCATCCGTGCGGGGCGGTTTTCTGCGGAAAAGAGACGGCGCACCGCGAACACGGCGCTGTACGCTGCGAGACGTTTCCTAAAACGCGTCCTCATCGTCGGAATAGATTTCGATATACTCGGGGGTGCCGGCTTTGTCGAACCAAGACAGCGCCGCCAGCGCCGCTGCGACGGCGGCAGCCACGGCGAATACCTTCAGGATAAATTTGAACATAGCAATACGCCTCCTGCAATTAGTATGCCGGCATTTGCCGGCAGATGCGGAATAAGGGGATGCGGCGGTGAAAAAAGGGAACACTGCGAAAGGACACGCGCCGGTCAATAAGGCACCACGACGAAGGTGCCGAACCCGGCTGCGGTGGGAACGCCCGCACCTGCGGGCACAGGAAACGCCGCGCCGAACGCCGGTTCGGAAACGTCATACAAAAAGGCGTTCCCGGGCAGGATGCCGCCCACCCTGGGCACACGGCCGAACGCCGTGCGGAACGCCTGAGCGGGGAGCACACCTTCGGCGCTCCAGTAAAAGCCCTGCTCGTCACTGCCGGCCAGATGCCGCATGGGCGGCATTTCCAGCCGGCGCAGCGGTACGTCTGCCGGTTCCCCGGTACGGTACAGCCACAGCGCATCGCCCTGCTGCTTTGTACAGGACGCGAACAGATAAGTGCCGGCAGCGTCGTCCGGCGTGACGGCAAAGCCGAAGCGGGCTGTGTCGGGCGGCGTTTCATCAAATACCGTGACGCTGAAAGGGATTTCGCCATCCCGCACATAGCAGCGCAGATACGCATATACTTGCCCGCGGGCAGGCTCGCCGTTGAAATGTGTGATTTTCAATGCGGGCAGCGTTTCCATGGGCAGCGCGTCCCGGCTGTTTGTGATAAGAAAGGACAACGTGTTTCCTCCCCGCGGGCGGCAGGCCCGCGTTGCTGAATGTATGTTTTGAACGATATACCGCCATGCGGCCGCACGCGGCAAACCGCATAAGACGCGGCTGTTTTGTTATTACAGTATACCGCTGTTAGTATAGCACAATCGTGCATAAAAACGCAACCGTTCCGCGCCGGGGCGCGCGGCGGCACAGGGAAAAAGCTGCCGCCGCGCAGGCCGCGCCGGATATTGTGAAAAAATTATCCGTTGTTGACTACGCCCGGCCCAGTGTTTACAATAGAAGATGGATTATTTTGCGTACTGGCGTTGTATCTGCGCCCCGGGTGGATACGGCGGCAACCGTAAAAAATACAAAAGGAGAAACGAGGGATCATATTTTCATGTCATCCAAATTCAAACGCAGCGCCCTCGGCGCGCGCGTGCCGCATGAAAAGAAAACATCCGGTATGGCCACTGTCGCCATGCCCCTGCCCGAAAAGATCGTGCTGCCCATGCAGCAGCATATCGGCGCGCCGTGCACCCCCACGGTGAAAAAGGGCGATGCGGTGCTGGTGGGTACCGTTGTGGGCGCGGCGGGCGGTTTCGTCGGCGCAGCCATCCACAGCGGCGTGTCCGGCACCGTGGAGGCCGTGGAGACCGTGCATATGCCCAACGGCCGTTCGGTACCGGCTGTCGTCATCAGGGCCGAC
>ERZ791934.2574-NODE-2574-length-11152-cov-3.177616_pt1 | contig 11152 bp, 9 predicted proteins | sample MGYA00510125_ERZ791934 | MGnify/ENA primary metagenome ERZ791934 (study PRJEB30046, sample SAMN00993240) | human gut metagenome | study: EMG produced TPA metagenomics assembly of the A metagenome-wide association study of gut microbiota in type 2...
CATCCTATTAGGAGTTTTGCTTGAGATGGATGATTGGGTGGCTTAGGAGTATTATAGCATGGTTTTATCGAATTTTATATAGAAATTTCATTTTGCCTAATTAGACATTACTCGCTCATATAATCCAGCATTTGCTGATTCAGTGTTTCCTTTACTACTCGCCACTCCGGGAAAAAGGCGTCCATATACTTCTGGAATAGCTCATTGTGATTTCGCTCCAGCAAGTGCACCAATTCATGGGTCACGACATAAGCGAGACACTCTGGAGTTTTCTTTGCAAGCTGGAGGTTAATCCAAATCCTTTTTCGGTCTATATTGCAGGTTCCCCATTTAGTACGCATGTTTTTGACCTTCCACTCAGATGCATGGACACCTACAACCTGTTCACATTTTTGAATCACTTCCGGCAGCTTGCTTTTTAGCTGCTCCCGATACCAATCATTCAAAACACGCTCGCGCTGCTCCGGGGTGCTTTCAGGCCTCACTTGCAAAATCAGATGCCCGCCTGTAAGGGACACCTCATTCCTAACATTTGAGTATTGCACATCCAGACGATAACGACGCCCCCAGACATAGTAGCTCTCTCCGGTCACATACTGTCGCTTCGTTTGTCGTGCCTGTGCTGCGAAGTTTGCACGCTGCTTTTTAATCCAGGAAATTCTGGATACCGCAAACATTCGGATCGCGTCATCCCCAGCAGAGTGCGGTACAGTAATTTGGACTTTCCCATCGGGCGGCAGAACGCGGATGTACATATTCTTGATGTTCTTTTTTGTAACGGCAATACTCATGTTGCCGATTTGCAGTTCATCCATTAGAATTCACTCTGCTCCTTTACCAATGCAAGCAACTGATCGGCTTCCTGGTCATCTTTTACGACAGCACGAATAGCCCGCCAGATTTTACGCTCTTTGATTTTGCTTCCCCGGAAATTGTCCTGTTTGCTTGACATGACTGCGTCATATATCTGATTGGCAACAGCCGTATCCCCATTAAGATGGTCATAAAAGGCTCGCTTGGCAGCACTCTCCCGGATTTCCGGAGGATATTCTGCGCCACTTTCCGGCTTATGTACCTTCCTTGCCAGTTCCACAATCTGACGCAGATACTCCTCATAGTTGATCACGTCATTTTTGCGTTTTTCAATCAATTCACGAAGAAGCGCAGACATCTTCTCGTAGTATTTGGGGTTACTTTGGGTTCTTTCAACAATTTCCTTGCCAATATTGTTTTCAATAGTCTCTGCAACTGCTTCCTGCTCTTTGGGTGTGGAGGCAGGCATATCCTTCAGCGCGGAAATCCCGTTGTCTACCAGCAGCTCGACCAGTGTTGCTCCTCCAAAAGAGGTCAACACACGACTGGGATCAGCCGACAAATAGGTATCGATTAAATGGCGCATGTCCGGATCATATTTCTTCAAATCCACATAGTCACCGCTGGCCAGACGCACATCGTCACGCACCTTGATGTAGTAGGTAACTTCTCTCTCCAGCGCTTTGATCTGTTCCACAGTATAGTGGTACTTTTCCTGTAATTCGCCCGATACTTCACCAAAAGCGCGAAGAGCTGTCGCTGACAGATTGTAAAGCTGTTCCCGCTTAGGCATATTCTCTTCCAATTCATCCAAGTCAAAGGCTTCGGTATTGGTACCGCAGAAATAATGGTAGTAGTCCACCATATCTTTGGGTGGAGCCACAGGCTCGCACAGTGCACGCAGAGCTTCCAGCGAATCCTCCAGCTGTTCCTTAGCCTTGTCCAAACGATCTGTCAGCAGGCCGGAGACATCTTCCTTATCGTAACAATCAAATGCTTCGGAGGTATAGTCTGCAACCGCATTTTCCAAGGAGCGAAACAGGTCTTTGTAGTCAATAATATACCCAAATTCCTTATCTTCACCATCCAGACGATTGACACGGCAGATTGCCTGGAACAAGCCATGGTCTCGCATAGACTTATCAATATACAGATAAGTGGCAGGCGGAGCATCAAAGCCCGTCAGCAGCTTGTCCACCACGATCAGCAGTTTCATCTGTTCCGGCTGCTTGATAAACTTTTCCTTGACCTCTTTTTCAAATGCCTTCGGGTCTTTTCCACCCAGCATCTTCATGTAGATCTCGTATTGCTCCACAGCCTCGGTCTCGCCATCATCACCTACGGTTTCGGTACGAATATCGCCCACCGCCGGTTCGTAAGAAGTCACGATAGCGCACTTCCCCTTCAGCTCGGTCTCCTGGAACAATTCATAGAATTTGCACGCCTGATAGATACTGCCAGCCACCAGCATGGCATTACCCCGTCCGTCATGCAGGCGTGGTTTTGTCTCCATATCAAAAACAATATCCGCTACAATCTGTCCCAGGCGAGCTTTGGAACTGAACATCTTTTGCAGATTACCCCAACGCTGCTTCAGCTTAGCCTTTGCCACACCCGTCAGCCCGCGCGTTTTTGCCTCGAACCAGGCGTCGATCCGATCCTGCTGGACAACATTCTGCTCCACCTCTCGGGCCTCATAACGCAAATCCAGAACTACCTTATCCCGCACCGCTTCATCAAACTTGTAGCGATGGATATAAGGGCCAAATACCTCAAGACTGGTCTCCTTATCCTTTTTCATCAACGGAGTACCGGTGAAACCGATAAAAGTGGCATTTGGCAAAATGGTCTCCATCGCTTTGTGGAGCTTGCCAGATTGGGTGCGGTGACATTCATCCACAAAGACATAGAAATCGCCTTTGGGAGAAAAGTTTTCCGGCAGTGAGCGTTTCAGCTCCTCAATAAATCCAGTATAATCGGACTCGCCGCTCTTGCTTCTGTTTTTCTTGCCAAACTTATGGATCAAGGAACACATCATGACGGGCGAGGTGTCGTTGATCTTCTGAATCAATTCGCTTCCCCGGCGAATGCGGACAATGCTCTCATTGACCCCGGCAAACACCTGCTCAATCTGTACATCCAGTTCGTCCCGGTCGGTGATAATCAGGATACGGCTGTCAGAAACATTCTCCTTAATCCACTTGCTGAGCCACACCATGGTCAAGGATTTTCCGGAGCCTTGGGTATGCCAGATGATACCGCCCTCATGACGCCGCACAAAATCCCGTGCTGCCATATTGCCAAAGAACTGATTAGGCCGACAGGTCTTTTTTACCCCACTGTCAAACACAATGAAATTATGCAGCAGCTCTACAAGCCGCTCTTTCCGGCACAGAGAAATCAGGTTTTTGTCCAGACGCAGGGGGTATTTTTCGATTTGAGCGCGCACCGCTACAGAAACCTCGTCTTTGGCGTTGGGATCTTCTTTCCAGGAAAGATAATACTTTTCTGGTGTGCCAGTAGTACCGTAACGGGCCCCCTCGGAATCATTGCCCGCCAGGACGAGCCCAATGGTGGCAAAGAACTGCATGATCATATCCGGACGCTGGTTTGTCAGGTTCTGGCGAATGCCCTCTGACATGGAAACCGTGCTGCGCTTCAGTTCGATGACGGCAAAGGCGATGCCGTTGATGTACAGCACCAGATCCGGACGTTTATTCTTGATGGTTACTTCTTCGGCAATGTAAAAGTCATTTTCCAGCGGATGCTCCCAATCCACAAACTGGACGGTGCTTTTGTGTTGGCCGACAGACTCGCTGACCTTGACGCCATAGCGCAGCTTTTTATAGGTCTGCTCATTCAGGTCGTAAAGGTTCACCGACTGATCTCCGGCGGCATCTTGCAGCTCCTTCAGGGCGCGACTAATAAGTACCGGCGAGTATCCCTTGCGAGTGAGAAATTTCGTCAGCAGTTCGGTTTCAATGTTGGAATTTTTTCGCTCGGTGAAATCTCCCAGATAAGTATATCCCAACTCTTGGACGAATAATTTGATAACACGCTTCTGCGTGGCTTTTTCACGTTGGCCGACGCCCATAAAGGCCCTCCTTTCAATGATGCTTAATTAATTCCCAACCAAAAACATAGTGCCGCACCTGCTACTACAACAAGTATAGGAACAATCAATTTCCATGTTAATTTCTGATACCATTTTTCTTCAACGTGATCCTGAGAAATTTTAATATTTTGTCCTATAACACTATTCTTAATTTTATTTCCATTTCCTATATGGATACTATTGTCTTCTTTTTTATCCATGATTTTCTCCGCTTCCTATTTTCGTTCCATCTATCCGATTTTTATCTCCAATTTTAATACTTCTGTCTTCAAAGATATAATTTATAATAATGTCATTTATTTTACGGACTTCTCCAGGGTCTTTTTCTGTAATGTCAATATCCAATTCATCAAGACATCCATATTCTTTATCCAATTTAATCAATACTTTTAGTAGTTTTGATTTGATTGCACTAATTATATTCTCAATGACATTTTTGGGAACAAGCTGTCTGATAGATGTACATAATATTCCTGTTTTTTCTCGAATTGCTCCCGCCATAAAAGTCAAGTCACGCCCATACTCATAGTTACCCTGAATGAAAGAGGTCAACGAATTAACGCCATCCAATATATTAAATGCATAATCTTTTTCACTAAGCCCCAATATATCCGGCAACAACAATGGTGCCTTCTCCACTTTGAATCGTCCATTTATTCCACTATAGACAAAGTGGGTATTATCAATGACTCTATATGCAGGAAGTTCTGTGCCGTCAGAATAACCATTTAGCTCGTTTTCTACCCATTGCGCTAGCTCATCGTTTTCAATATCACTGGCAATAATAAGCAAGCGATTTAAGGCTACCTCCAATGATATTTCGTTGGAGGCCAATTCTTTGATAACCTTACTTTTTGCCATCTATACACTTCTCCTATCCTTGAAATAATTGTTGGCTACGCTTAATTGCTCTCTGAATATCTGCGTCTTTGAAATAAGCCTTTTTCAGTTTATCTCTCCATTCCTTATTAGAACGAATCAAATCTTTAATCGAGGCTACGGAAATTTCCTTACCTTCCCGCTGCAAGTCGCAGATTGCCATATCTACCGTTGCCAAAAGCTCCAGCTCATTGACACTTGTATACTGGAACTGTGACACCAACCAATCAATATCTGCCTGCTTGCCCCATTCCCGCAAATAGGCCATCGCCTGCTGCATCTGCACACCTTTTTCAAAACGGCTGCCCTTTTCGCTTCTTTTGACCTGGATATACTTGTTTTTCTGAGCAATCGGCTCGCCGCCTTTATAGCGGACTTCATCAGCGTAGGGACCAGCCGCTTTTTTATGAAAGGCGGAAATATCCGCCTGCTCCTTGCGGCGAACCAGATAGAGCAGCTTCTGAACTTTTTTACGTCCCAGAGGGTACTTCTCGGAATAGAAAGCGTTCACAATTCCTGCAATCATGACTGCATCATCAAAATGCTGATTGTGTGCTGGTTGAGACTGCTTTTCCTGAAAAATCTGTGTTTTCGGCTGTTCTTTGTCATCTGCATCTACCAGCCGAATCCGCCCGGTGAGCAGTTCCTGCATCATTCCCTGCTTGATTTGCTGGTATTTTGCCAGCTTCCTTTCCAGTTGCTCTATTTCGTCGTTAAAATCTTTGATTACGGTAGCAATGGCTTCTTGCTCATTCTTTTCAGGCATTGAAATAATTATCTCTGATAAACTATCAGCATGAATATGAACAACAGCATCACCTTGACCACGTTCAGATTTTTGTTTCTGTACAAAAGGCATATTTAGTAAAGTGCCAAAAAAGATTGGGTTAATCTCCGTTGTCGGCGTAAACACAACTATATCTCCGCCAGCAAAAATGTCTCGCCTATCAACAATAGCAGCACATACGCCAATTTCTTCTTTTGTTTCTCCGGAAGCAGCAAAAAGAATATCCCCAAATGTCACCCGCTTTGCGGTTTGAGCAACATCACCAGAAATACAGGAGTAGTATTGTTTTACATAATCGGTATGCTTAGTGTATAGCTCTCCATATCTTACTGCCGGAAAATTCCCTGTATTTGATTCAGCTCGACTTATTCCACATCCTTTATCAAATGAGCCTAATTCTCCAAGTTTATATGTTCTCCACTCCTCATCAAACCCCGGCAGGCGTTTTTTGCCGGTGAGTAGTTCCTGCATGGTCCCCTGCTTGATGGCTTTCTTTTTCTCAATCAGCTTTTGCATGGAGGAAATCAGGTTGTCTATATCGGAAAGAGTCTCAGCAATAGCGGTTTGTTCTTCTTGCGGAGGCAGCTCTATTTCCATTTGCGCGATGTTTTCTACTGTTACGCCTTTAATAGATGTACCTTGAGTTTTTTCTGCCATTATTTTCATTTTAGTCTGAATACAATAGGCAAGAAAACGCGCATCATGTTTTTTACTTACCAAGTTTGTAAAATCTTGGCTTGTGCAAACTTCAACAGGAGCTATGGCGACCTTCCCAACCCCAACACGAGAGACCACCAGTACAGTGTTTCTAGGGCAAATATGAGTCGCCGACTTAGCAACTGCTTCCGCTGTTATATGGCGAGTGATATTAATTTTCCATATAGAGCTTTCTATTAAGTCCGATGACGAAATCCAAGGTATATTTCCACGCCAGAAATTTTCTACTTGCCTACTGGGAGTTCCGCCCCCAATAAAATCACAAATGTCTTTCAGCTTGACAGTATTCCAACCGCTTTTCCTCACCATACAAACCCCATCCTTTCCAGATGAGATTTGACCTTTGCCTCGTACTGGTCTACTTCATCCTCACATTCCTTCAGGGTATACTCATACCGCTCCACCAGCTGGGTCACACGGGCAGAAAGGTGATGAGACACCGTCTCGTGAATGGCATCAATTCCACTGTAAATAGCGGCAAACCACTTTTCCTCCACCAGCAGATGGCGAATTTCCTCCAGCGTCAGTTGGGGGTATTTTTTCTCCAGTTTGGTGTCCAGGTCTGCCTCGGCCTGCTTAATTGCCTTTTTGTAATTGCTTTCGGCATCCAACAGGGACATATACTCCTTTAATGCAGCCAATTCCTCCTTGGCGGTGGGGTCTTTCTTGATTGCCTTGATCCGGGCGCTGATAGTGGCCTTTTTCAGATCATCCAACTGAGCAAACAGCCCGTCCTCACCGCCATTTTCTTCGGCCAGTTCTTCCAGCTTGGTGGACACCTCATCCAGTTGACCCCGAAGGGTATCCAGCGCCTTGGCATCCGCCTCAAAAAAGTGTGTGGCAATCAAAGCCTTGGGGAGCAGCTTACCCTCAAAGCCCTTGATCTTATCGGTCTTGACCTCGATGGTCTGGCCGTTTTCTTTTTTCTTCTTGGTCACATACTCATAGGCAATTTCCCGCCCAGCCTCGTAGCCGTCATAGCAGACCGCATACACATCGTCCTGCATGGTCTCCGCCCAGTACTCCATCAGCACTTCATAGACATCATATTTGTCGAGAAGAGCCACCTGGGCAAAATCATAAAGAAGCTGCTCAGAAATTTTGGCAATCAGCTCTTTGGGGTGAATGTCCCGGCTAAGTTCCATCAAATCGCGGGTGACCGTCTCTTTCCACTGGGAATAGGCGTCATCCACCTGGTCGGCATGGCGGATAAACTCTGGATGGGAGGTAATCGTGGAAACCACTTCATCCTTGTCCACCGCCGGACGCAAATACCCCGGACGCAGCGGCTGAAACAGAATCTCTTTCAAAGAGGGGTACACCGCCCAATATTCCGCCATGCTGTCCACATCGCCTTCCGGAATACCGCCGTTCAGATGGGCATTGATGTCCTGTAAATCTTCCGGCTCGCTGCTATCAATATAGCGCGGGATATTCAGGTTGTACTCGTTGGTGACTTTGATCTCCTCGTTCGGAACAAACCGGGCATACTTGGGGTCCGATTCATCCATTGTAAGGAAAGTGGTCACAATCTTGTGAATATCCTGTTCCCGCAGGCGATTCTTGTTGCCATCCTTCACATAGCCTTTGCTGGCGTCAATCATGAAAATGCCGGTACGATCAGCAGCATCCTCTTTGTCCAGCACCAGGATACAGGCAGGAATTCCTGTGCCATAGAACAAGTTAGCAGGCAGACCAATAATGCCTTTAATATAACCCCGGTCAATGATCTTTTTGCGGATGTCAGCCTCGGCATTGCCACGGAACAGCACGCCATGGGGCAGAATGATCGCCGCCTTGCCGGTAGATTTCAAGGATTTCAGGACGTGCAGCAGCCAAGCGTAGTCGCCGTTTTTCTCCGGCGGCACGCCCAACACAGTCTCGCTGTATCTTCCATAAGAATCAGGGATCGTAATGCCATCCATCCAGGATTTATCCGAGAAGGGCGGATTAACTACGATGTAGTTGAAGGTTTTCAGCAGTTCCGGGTTGTTCTCATCTTTATACTGGGGTGCAGACAAGGTGCTTTTATTGCCGACAATGACGCCAGCGCCCTTGTTGTGTAGGACCAGATTCATGCGGGCAAGACCGGCGGTGGAGTTGTCCTTTTCCTGTCCATAGATGGAGATCTCGCAGGGGGCCTCATCCGCCGCACGAATCAGCAGCGAACCGGAACCGCAAGCAGGATCGTAGACTGTCATGCTGGGATCGGTGGCTTTATCAATACCAATCACCTTTGCCATAATCCGAGAGACTTCGCCCGGTGTATAGAACTGGCCCTTGCTCTTGCCGGAATCCTGGGCAAATTTCCGCATCAAAAATTCGTAGGCGTCGCCCAAAATGTCATCACCGCCAGCGCGGTTGTTGGTGAAGTCCAACTCCGGTTTCTGGAAAATTTCCACGAGACCAGAGAGCTTATCTACCGCTTCCTTGTCGGTGCCCAGTTCCTCGCTGTTGAAGTCGGCAATGTCAATAATACCTTTCAAGTCGTTGGCTTCTGCCAGCTTGCCAATGATGATATTGATGCCTTCACCAATGTTTTTCTTGTATTTCAGCGCAGAAATATCGTCAAAACTACCGCCTTCCGGCACTTCAATGTCCCAGTTATCGCTGCTCTTGAAGCGGTCGGACACATACTTCACAAACAGCAGTGTCAGAATATAATCCTTATAACGGGCCGGTTCCACACCGCCCCGCAGTTTATCACACGCAGCCCATATCTGGCTGTAAATTTCGCTCTTTTTGATTGCCATCGGTACCTCTCCGTTCTCTTTTTAATTTCCTGTCAGGTTCCCATTTACTCCTCTGGCGGAACGGGGATGTACACCATTTTCAGGGGAATCATTTTGCGGTATTTGACACTGAGCTGATCGTAATATTTCAAGACCAGATCCACAAGTTCTGTGCCGTTAATGCCGCGAATAATAGGGGTGTTATCCAGATATTTCTGCGCATTTTTGGTATAGTTGGACAGTGTCACAAACAGGCCATAATCTCCTTCGCGCATAGCGCCTTTCAAGGACTGGATGGTAGTCTCTTTGATATCTCCATCCTGGCTCTTGACCTGGACAACAATGCGGGGCGGCAGCTCATCTTTATAGGCGGTAATGTCGATGCCACTATCCCCGCCATGCGGAGACAGAATCGTGCGGTAGCCCATGGCCTGCAAAAGATTTGCGACAAACGGCTCCAGATCATAACCTTTCAGATTTTTGCTCAGCTCTTTTAAAATAAAATCTCGGGTAGCCTCGATAATTTCATCCGCCGTTTGTGCCACTGTCTCATCGGTATCCGGCTCCATGATATTACCTTTGAAGTCTTTATCTAGCGCCTTCAAATACTCATCCGCGTAGTTTTTCACCTGGAAAAAGCTCAGTGCTGAACCAACCTCATGCAGAGCGCCCTGGGAAAAAGCTGTGCGCGGCAGATGTTTGAGCCACTTCACTCTCCGGCGATTGGGATACTGTGCAGCTGTACTATCATAAAAATAGGCGCTCTCAACGATTCCAATATTGATTTTACGGTCGATCTTAGATGGGAACACGACATAATCGCCTTCTCGCACTTCATGAACAAACCGGTACAGCATTCCTGCACTTGTGGCAATCGAACCTTTTTTAGCGTCCGGATAGGCCGCAATATATTTTTCTTTGTAGGCATCACGGGATGTACTTATGACCGACAAGTCGCCCATCTCTTCCCAGCCAATTGCAATTAGATTCTGATGCAAAAAAAGGGGATCGTCCATCGTATGAATTCCCCAAACTGTTTTGTTTGCTGCTGCCATCACAGCCACACTCCTATCCAATCTTTCGCAGCTTTTCAGCTGCAAAGGTCTTGTGTCCCGAAAGTTACCTTCAAATATCAAACCACTTTGTCAAAATTCATGCTTATTTTTCTTCCGGAACAAACTCCAGAATATCGTCCACGCCACACTCCATCACGCGACAAATCTTCTCGATGCTTTCGATGGAAACATACTCGTTGCGCTTTAGGCGGGTGATAATATTGGCACTAAAACCGGCCTTCTCTTTTAGCTGTGCATTGCTTATCTTTTTATCAATCATCAGGTGGAATAAGCGGTCATAACAAATCGCCATTTTAGTCCCTCCAAAGCAAGAAATGCTTGGATTTATTTTATCACACTTTCGTGAAAAACTCAACTTTATGTCGAATCATTATGCTTTATCACTGCTATGAAAAGAGAGCCTTTCTTTACTCGCCTTTTTGCATACTCCACCAGCTCCCGTGCATTACTGGCAGGGTGCCACGCATAGGCAATGAGGTAGTCTACATGATCCACAACATAGCGGTTTGCTCTCACGATTGCGATCTTGCGCGGAACGCTTTCCATCCCTGGTGGATAGAATGTTCCGTCAAATCCATCGGGTGTTGGGATGGGCCGCTCTGCCGGATGATATGACAATAGCAAAGTGAGCTTCACTTCTGGGTAGAAACGCTTTGCTTCTTTGACTGCTGACGCTGCAAGACGGTCAAATCCGCCGTAGTGGCCAACGATAAATTCTGTAACGCCATATTCCAAAATGTGCTGCTCCACAACCGCATACAATGCCGGGTAAATTGCCTCCGATGTTTCCCTGTGCCCGATGAAAAAACAGCTTTTTCCTCCCAAATTTCTCCCTCCTTTTAGTTGTGTTTATCGTTAAAATTATACGATATAAATGATTAAATCACAACGATTTATCAAAGTATAATTTACGAAGAACACAAGCAAAGGAGTGATGCAGGTGAAGGATATTCTCTCGGTTATAACCGCGTATCGAGAGGAGCGGGGCTGGACGGAGTATCAGCTTGCAGAACGCTCCGGTTTGCCGCAATCC
>ERZ791934.2583-NODE-2583-length-11022-cov-3.327619_pt1 | contig 11022 bp, 12 predicted proteins | sample MGYA00510125_ERZ791934 | MGnify/ENA primary metagenome ERZ791934 (study PRJEB30046, sample SAMN00993240) | human gut metagenome | study: EMG produced TPA metagenomics assembly of the A metagenome-wide association study of gut microbiota in type 2...
AAACATTGAAAATCTTTCCAAAAGAATTTAAAATACGGGAAAATGGCTTGAATCCTGTGGGATTCCCTGTTATAATTGAAATATTCTGTTGGAGGTGTAAAAAACAATATGAATCAGTATTTTCTTCTGACCCAGTCCGGCGGAGACACCAGCGGAATCATTATGATGGTTCTCATGTATGCTCTGCTGTTCGGCGCACTGTATTTCATCTTCTTCCGTCCTCAGTCCAAGAAGAGAAAGAAAGAAGACAAAATGCGTAAAGAAGCACAGATCGGCGACGAGATCACAACCATCGGCGGTATCTGCGGCCGTATTGTCGGCATTAAAGAAGACACCGAAACTCTGATCATCGAAACCGGCACTGACCGCAGCAAGCTGCGCATCAAGCGTTGGGCCATCGGCAGCGTGGATACCATTCACGACGACGCAGAATAAGAAACGCATATTTGTCCCCTCTGTGGAATATCTATGGAACACATAGAATTCTACAGGGGGGATTTTTTTGAAAACGGGAACCCACCGGAGCGGGAACTCCAAAAATACGGCGGCTTCCTTCTGCATCGCTTCCAGTGTGGGGGCCGGTTTAGGGTTGCTGCTGTGTGCTGGACTGCTCATGCTGATTGCAGTATTCTGTTCATCCAATCAGGTGCTTCCTTACAGTGTGCTGGGAATCCTCACATTGCTGACCGCCATTGCCGGCAGTTTTTTCGGAGGATTTATCAGTGCCCGCATATTGGGAAGAATGGGATTGCTGGCAGGCTTGAGTTCCGCAGTCTTATTTCTGGCAGTGATGTTGGCAGTATCCTTTTGTTTTCCGCAAGAAACTATTTCCTGGGCGGCAGCAGCGGGAAAAATCGGAGCAATTCTTCTTTCCGGAACACTGGGCGGTATTACAGCAACCGGAAAACGACAAAAAATCAGAAAGAGATTGTAAAAACTCTTTCTTTTGTATGCGAAGTGTGATATAATGATGAAAACTGAGCATCGGACAGCTAGTCTGTCCATGCCGATTTACTGTTAACGCGGAAACGGAGGTTTTTATTCATGAAGCAGATTAAGACTTTGAATCAGGCCAACCTGAAGGAAAGCGCTGTCAAGGGCGGCTGCGGCGAGTGCCAGGCTTCCTGCCAGTCTGCATGCAAGACTTCTTGCACGGTTGCTAACCAGAAGTGCGAGCACGCTGACAAGTAATTTCCCTTTCAGGGACAGCCGGGAATCGCTTTAGAAGCGGTTCCTCTGGCGTCGAATATGTTTTTTAAGGGACAGCGATGGTTGTCCCTTAAATTTTGTGTAAATGGAGAAAGAAACGAATGATTCATAAGTATACTTTGAACGGATTCCGGATTGTATTGGACACCAACAGTGGTGCGGTTCATATTTTTGACGAGGCTCCCTATGAGATGCTGAATTATCTGGAGGACTGTGTTCCGGACGAACCGCCGGTGGCCCTGAAAAAAGCACTGGGCAGCCGTTGGGATCAAGCTACTTTTGACGAAGCATATGACGAACTGAAAGAGCTGTACCGTCAGGGACTGCTGTTCTCTGAGGATGGCTATGAGCGTTTTTCCGATATGATGGTCAATTCCCCGGTCAAGGCCATGTGTCTGAATGTGGCTCACGACTGCAACCTGCGCTGTGAGTACTGCTTCGCTGCAAAAGGCGATTTTGGCTGCGGACGGAAGCTGATGCCTCTGGAAGTGGGCAAAAAAGCCATTGATTTCCTTATCGAGCGTTCTGCCGGCCGCCGCAACCTGGAGATGGATTTCTTCGGCGGAGAGCCTCTGATGAACTGGGACGTGGTGAAGGAACTGGTGCTGTATGCCCGGGAGCAGGAAAAAATCCACAACAAGAATTTCCGCTTTACCATCACCACCAACGGCTTGCTGCTCACGGATGATAAAATCGACTTTATCAATCAGGAGATGTCCAACTGTGTGCTGTCTCTGGACGGCCGCAAAGAGATCAATGACCGCCTCCGTGTTCGTGTGGACGGTACTGGCTGTTACGATCAGATTGTTCCCAAGTATCAGAAGCTGGTGGCACAGCGCGGCGACAAGGATTACTATGCCCGTGGAACCTTTACCCGCTATAATCTGGATTTCACTGAGGACGTACTGCATATGGCAGATCTGGGCTTTGATCAGGTCTCTGTGGAACCGGTGGTATCCGATGAGAAACTGGATTATTCCATTAAAGAAGAGGACCTGCCCCGTGTATTTGAAGAATATGAGCGGCTGGCAAACGCTCTGCTGAAGCGCCGCAAAGAGGGGAAAGGCTGCAATTTCTTCCACTTCATGATTGATCTCAACCAGGGCCCCTGCGCAATTAAGCGTCTGCGTGGCTGTGGCTGCGGTAATGAATATGTAGCCGTTACGCCGGAAGGCGACATTTATCCCTGCCATCAGTTTGTCGGCGACGAACAGTGGAAGATGGGCAGCGTACTGGATGGGACCTTTGATATGCCCATGAAAGAGCGTTTTGCCAAAGCCAATGTATACTCCAAATCCGATTGCAAAAACTGCTGGGCTAAGTTCTATTGCAGCGGCGGATGCAACGCAAACAACTGGCAGTATGAAGGAGATATTCTGAAATCCCACAATATTTCCTGTGAGTTGGAAAAGAAGCGTCTGGAGTGTGCCATCATGATGCAGGCCGCTAAAGCCTGTGCGGAAGAATAAGCACAATCGGAAAATAAAACCAGATTCTGAAAGGGTGCGAACGAAAAGACCGTATCGCACCCTTTTTTTGTGCGTTTGGGGAAGAAAATCGTCGAGAAATTACGATATGCAATTTTCTGTATATTCTTCCAGTGAAGAGCCTTCCTTTTGAATTTTAGTTTACATAATTTTAGGCAGATTACATAATCTTTGATTTCCAAGTTCTGCCATTTGCATAATATTCATTTTTATGCATAAGACTTCTTGTTTTGCCGAAAAAAAAGAGGTATAGTAATAACAGATACAGCAGACTCATCTCAATCGTTACTGTTTGTACTATTTTGAATGGGGGTTTCATAAAATTCCCATAGAAACAGTACTCAACAGAAAGGCGGAGGATGATGACTCTGATTCGTACAACCCATAAAGCAGCTCCTGTTCCCAAAGCGCCCAGCGAAAAGATGACAAATGATAGAACTCCCGTATGGTTGTTGATCGGTCCGGTTCTTTTCCTGATTGGAATTGGCACGGGAGCTTTCTTTTCTTCACTGACATCCGATGTTTCTGGACAGCTGGATTTCCTTTTCCAGACCGATTGTCGGATGCGATTGGAGGACCCCTTCTTTTCCGGGTTTCTTTCCTCCATGTCATCTTTTTTTATTGTAATGGCTGTCTGTTTTCTCTGTGGCCTTTCGGTGTGGGGAGGATTTCTTTTACCGCTGGCTCCCATCGTTCGGGGATTCGGATTGGGACTGGTGGCCGGACATTTGTATGTGGAGTATGGGTGGTTAGGCGTTCTGTTTTACAGCACCGCTCTCCTTCCTGGCGCTGTCATTGGCTGTTGGGGAGTTTTCTTTGCCGTGCAGGAAAGCTGGAATTTTTCCAGAAAGCTGTTTTCTGGCAGTTTTGGAAAAGCAGAAAAGAAAATCATGATGGGCAGATATGTTACCCGATACGGCCGATTTTTTCTGCCGTGTATTTTGGGGGCAGCGATTGACTGGCTTACAGCAGCCGCAGGTTCTCTCTGGTTTTTCCAAGGATTGTTACAGTAGGAAGTGAAAGTATGACTGATGATTATGGCCGCGCATTTTATGAATACCTGAAAATGAAACAAGCCTCTCGAAATACGCTGGACTCCTATCGACGAGATGTGGAACAGTATCTGTCTTTTCTGGAAAAAAGAGGACTGAAAAGTCCACAACAGGCAGAAGAAGAAACCGTACAGGCTTATGTGGAGTATTTGCGGGAAAACAAGCGTTCTCCTTCCACAATTTCTCGGAATATCGCGTCCATCCGTTCATTTTACCAATATCTCATACAAAACCAGATGGCTGACCGAAACCCTGCCAAAACCATGAAGCTGGAAAAAAACAATAAAAAACTACCTGAAATTCTGACGGAACAGGAAATATCCATGTTGCTTGCGCAGCCAGATAGTAAAGAGCTCAAGGGCTGCCGGGACCGAGCCATGATGGAAATTCTGTATGCCACCGGGATTCGTGTGTCAGAGCTGATTGAGTTGGATTTAACAGATATCAATTTACGTACCAGTTTGCTGCATTGCCGTAACCCAAAAGCGGAACGGACCATTCCCATTTATCCAGAAGCGGCGCAATCGGTAAAAGAGTACTTGGTAAAATCCAGAAATACTTTTTTGACTTCCGATCAACCGGAAAATGCGCTGTTTTTGAATTGCAGCGGAAAAAGGATGACCCGGCAGGGTTTTTGGAAAATTCTGAAGAATTACGCCCGTCAAGCCGGTATCACCAAAGAGATTACACCTCATACGTTCCGCCATTCCTTTGCGCTTCATTTGTTGGAGAATGGGGCACAACTGAAAGACATTCAGATGATGCTGGGACATGCCGACATTTCTTCTACACAAATTTACATACAATTATTGGACAATCATGTAAAAGAAGTGTATAATAGTTGTCATCCCCGTGCAAAACTGGGCAGCCGCTGAATGTGTTCAGCGGTTCATTAAATAACGAGTAGGAGTGATTCGTTTTGGCATTTTTAGGACTATTCGGGAACTATAATCGTCCCGGCCCCGGAGTCAGTAAGGATGAGCCGAAAAAGCCGCCTTATATCCGGTATTTTCAGCTGATGGGCCGAAAGTATGGAAAACTGATGCAGCTGAACCTGTTGTTTCTGGTTCCGTTCGTCATTGCGGTAGCGCTGATGTTGGTACTCTTTTTCTTCTTTCCTCATTTCAGTCTTCGAGTCGGAATTCAGGATGATCTAGCAGTTGATATCAATCTCTGGTTCCTTTGTGTAGTTCCCATTCCGCTGTTCCTGATTTCTCCCTTCTGGGCAGGAATGACGTATGTAACACGGAACTTCGCCCGAGAAGAACACGCATTTGTATTTTCCGATTTTATGGATGCGGTGAAAAACAACTGGAAGCCATTTCTTCTCAATGGTCTGGTATTGTATATCGCTTGGATGCTGCTGTCTTTCTCCATGATTTACTATTATTACCAGACAGCGTTTAATTCCATGATGATTATTCCCTTCGCAGTGTGCTTCCTGATTGCTGTCATCCTGCTTTTCTGTCAGTACTACATTCCTCTGATGATTGTGACCTTCGACTTGCCCTTGCGCAAAATTTATCGAAATGCGTTGATTTTTGCCATTATAGGACTCTGGCGGAATCTGCTGCTGACCATTATCTTTGGTGCGGTTCTTTTCCTGTTTTCCGCTTTCTTCACCTCACTGGTTACCATTGTCATTGGTTTGGCATTTATTCTCCTCTTTCTTTTCTCCTTTGTTTCCTACAGCACAAACTTCATCGTTTATCCTTTGGTGGAAAAGCTGATGATTCAGCCTTACTACAATAATCAGGAAAAAACAGAAGAAAACAAGAATGACGAAGACGAAGACAAAGAAACTGAAAACGAGCAGCGTGGACAGATGGATCAGGAGGACAAGCCTGAATATGTCTATGTCAATGGCCGCCTGATCAAGCGTACGCTGGTGGAAGATGAACAGGTCTTCACTGACAAACACGAATAACTCATGAAATGAAAACCGCTTTCCGTTGGAAGGCGGTTTTTTTGTGTTGTCTGTTCCCCTTGCTGCATATGCATTTGCAGGAGGGATGCAGTTTGAAAAAGACTTATCGAAAAAAAGAGCGGGCAGGCGTTCGCTGGCTATGGGTTACGGTATTAGGATTGATCGGAACACTGGCCGTGACAACCATGAACTCTCTGGACAGAATTACTGTACAGACTGGCAGCTTGGAAACACATGTACAGACCATTGTATTGGATGCTGGACACGGCGGGGAAGATGGTGGGTCCGTTTCTGCGGATGGCGTTTTGGAAAAGGATATCAATCTTGCCATTGCCCAAAAACTGAAACCTCTTTTGGAGAGCAGCGGAATCCGGGTTATTATGGTGCGGGAAGAGGATGTATCTATTGGTGACCAAACATTAGACACTGTGCGGGAAAGAAAGGTTTCTGATCTGCATAACCGTTTGAAACTGGTGGAAGAACATCCTGACTGTCTGCTGGTCAGCATTCACCAGAATCATTTCTGTCAAAGCCAGTATTGGGGGACACAGCTGTTTTACTCCCCAAATTGTCCGGAAAGCCAGCAGTTGGCCGAGTCCATACAAGGCTCTGTTGTACAATAACCTGAAAACCGTCGGGAATGCAAACCCGCAGGCAACACCATTTATTTGTTGTGGAATGCCCAGGTACCAGCCGTGATTGTAGAGTGCGGCTTTTTATCCAATCCATCGGAAACAGCTTTATTACAAAAGGAAGACTATCAAATGCAGATGGCGGTCGCTTTATGGAATGGGATTCTGAACTATCTGGAAAAATAAATGAAAGTGTCCGTTTCCTCATGATGGGGAATATGGTATACTGAAAGGCAGAATAAAGATGGGAGGTCCTGTCATGGCGGGAAAAATCAAAACACTGTATGTCTGTAATCAGTGCGGATATGAATCCGTCAAATGGTATGGAAAATGCCCCGGATGCGGGGAATGGAATACAATGGAAGAGGAAGTTCGGGAAAACAGCCCTAAGAAAACAATGGCTTCGGGAGCCGTCAAAAAGTGGTCCCGTCCCGCTCCTTTGAGTGAGCTGGACGATCAGGAGGAAATCCGCTATCACACCGGCCTTTCCGAGCTGGACCGGGTGTTGGGCGGTGGAATTGTCAAGGGTTCGCTTGTGCTCATCAGCGGTGATCCTGGAATCGGAAAATCTACCATCCTGTTGCAGATCTGCCAGTTCCTCGGGCAGCATCTCCGGGTTTTGTATGTATCGGGAGAGGAATCAGGGCGACAGATTAAACTTCGGGCGACTCGATTGGGTGTTTCTACAGAAAACCTTCTGGTTATGACGGAGACCGATATCCAGTATGTGACGGAAGAAATCCGCACTCAGAAGCCGGATCTGGTAATGATTGACTCCATTCAGACCATGAACTTTACGGAGCTCAATTCCTCCCCGGGCAGTGTAACGCAGGTAAGAGAGTGTACCAATGCAATTCTGCGGTGCTGTAAACCGCTGGACATTCCAGCCATCGTGGTAGGACATGTGAACAAAGACGGCGCCATCGCCGGCCCCAAAGTGCTGGAGCATATTGTGGACGCAGTGCTGTACTTTGAAGGGGACCGGCAGATGACTTATCGGATCCTCCGGGCCGTCAAAAACCGTTATGGCTCTACCAATGAAATCGGTGTTTTCGATATGGGGGATCATGGCCTGCGTCAGGTGGAAAACCCCTCACAGGCGATGCTGGAAGGCCGTCCTGTCAATGTGTCCGGTACCTGCGTTACCTGCGTGATGGAAGGAACACGGCCGATTCTGGCGGAAATCCAGGGACTTGCCACCTCTACCGGATTTGGAAATCCCCGGCGCATGGCGACCGGATTTGATTACAACCGGATGAATCTGCTGCTGGCCGTATTGGAGAAAAGAGCGGGTTTCTATTTTTCCAATCTGGATGCCTATGTGAACGTAGTGGGCGGACTTCGTTTGGACGAACCAGCGGCAGATCTGGCGGTGGCGGTTTCTTTGATTTCCAGTTTGAAAGACCTGAGCATTCGGGAAGATACCGTGGTCTTTGGGGAAGTCGGTCTGGCCGGTGAGCTTCGTTCGGTCAATCATCTGAATGCCCGAATTTCGGAAGCTGGACGGCTTGGTTTTCGCCGCTGTGTCCTTCCGTGGCATTGTTTGAAGAGCGCCCGCTCCAAGTCCGGAGAAATTGAGCTTATCGGTGTGAAAAATCTCCGGGATGCCTTTGAGGCTGCGGTGGGAACGGAAGAGCCCCGCTGATTCCGGCCGGATGTCTCTCAAAGCTGATTTTGTGAACGCAGCCCTTAAAATCAGAATTTACCACCAGCGGCGGAACATCCAGCGAACAGTAACCGTCTTTTTGATACACACAGTCTTCTCCACAGGGAATCATACTCATAAGAATCTTCCTTTCTGAAGAAATGTTTCTTTCACAGTTTGCGTGGTTTTCTCCGCTTTATTCCAAAAAATTTGGAAGATGTTTTCTTCGGAAAAAACGAATTGATTCTGCATTTTTCAAAATCCCTTTCACAAAATAGGCTGGAAGGGGGACTGAGAATGAAACGAATCATCTTACTTTTTCTGGCAACCGGTACCATTATTTCCGCGCTTTTGCTGACCGGACAGGCAATGAAAAAAGAGCCGGTTTCTGTAGATGTCTGGACTGTGCAGCCGGTCACCGCTTCTGATACACTGATGTGTTCCGGCACGGTAGAACGGGCGGGAGAAAAAAAGATTTATGCTTCAGAAAACGGAGTTGTGACACAGCTGCTGGTAAAAAACGGCGATCATGTGGAAAAGGGACAGACCATAGCGGTTTTGAAAGCACTTCCTCAAACCAGCGAAAATTCCGCTCTGCAAACATATGAGCAGCTGTGGGAAGAATATCAGCAAACCGGCGTCATTCCTACAGGCGTTGACCTTACGGCCATTACGGACAGTACCAGTAAAGAAGAAACGCAGGAAAGCAGCCAAGCAGGAGAGGAAATATCCATCAATAGTACGACAGAAGGGACGGTTTCCGGACTTTCCGCAGAAGAAGGGGAAACGGTAACAGCAGGCAGTACTTTGGCAGTGGTTGCCCAGGATGATTCTTTGCGTGCAGTGCTGTATGTCAATGAATCTCTCGCATCGCAGGTTGAAGTGGGACAGCGTGCTGAAATTACTGGGGTCGGATTTCCGGATATCACTTTCGAAGGAGAAATCCTTTCTATTTCCGATGAGGCGGTTCAGCAAGCCAGCACAACCGGAAAAGAAACGGTAGTGGAAGTTGTTTTGCAGGTATTGAATCCTACGGATGATATCAAACCCGGCTATACCATCAAAGCTGCAATTACCACAAAAGAAATTCCTGATACCGCGTTGATTCCTTATACGGCTGTTCTGGCAGACGAAGATGGACAGGAGTATGTCTATGTGGTGGAAGATGGAAAAGCCGTGCGAAAAAACATCACCGCTGAAACAGAGTTTGCTCAGGGCTTGACCATTTCCGCCCCTTTTGCAGCAGGAACAAAACTGATTTTGGAACCGGAACAGGTGCAGGAAGGCAGCTGGATTCAGGGACGGGAAAAGGAGGCTTTTCCCGATGCTTGACAGAATTGCCTTTGCATGGAGGAGTTTGTGCCGTAAAAGGGGAAGAAGTATCCTGACTGTACTTGGAATTGTCATTGGTGTTGCTTCTGTTACGATTATTGGAAATATTTCCCAATGTGGCAGCAATGCACTGAATACAGAACTGGATAGTCTCGGCCTTAGCGGTTTAACCATTAGTGCAACTGATACTGGCCTTTTAGAGGAAAGCACTCTGGAAACCGTTCAATCCAGCGAACTGGTAGAGCAGGCTATGCCTGTGATGATGCAGACTGGAACAGCTTCGGCCCGCAACGAAACTTCTGATGCATTGATCTGGGGAGTGGACGAAAACGCCAACCGGATTGTTTCTCTGGAAGTCCTGTACGGCCGCGGGCTCAATCATCATGACATCATGATGCAGAAAAACGTCTGTTTAATTGATGAAGCTTTTTCCAAACAGGTATTTGGCAGAAGCAACAGTGTAGGGAAGAGTGTAACGGTTCTCTGTGGGAATGCACAACAGACCTGTACGATTATTGGGATTGTAAAAACCGGTAGCGGACTGCTGCAGAGCTTTATGGGGAACTATATCCCATCCTTTGTTTATTTGCCTTATACCACCATGCAGTCCTCTATGGGGCGCACGAGCTTCGATCAGATTGCAGTGCGGATTGAAGATGGGGAGGATGCCGATGCAGTAGGCGTCAGCCTGGTGCAGGAGCTGGAGCGGATGACAGGAGAAGAAGAGGGATATCAGGCCAATAATCTGGTAAAGCAAAAAGACACCCTTTCCGATATTCTTAATATTCTGACTCTGATTCTCTCTGCCGTGGGTGCGGTGTCTTTGCTGGTGGCTAGCTTGAGTATTATGACGGTCATGCTGGTTTCCGTGCATGAGCGTACCCGGGAAATCGGAATTAAAAAAGCCATAGGAGCGGGTCGGCAGATAATCTTGCAGGAATTCCTATGGGAGGCGCTACTGCTGTCCTTGATAGGTGCTGTCATCGGCGGGCTGCTGGGAACCGGCATTTCCTGGGCAGGGGCTGCCGCATTTGGAATTCAGTTGATTCCAAGGTTGGACATTGTTTGGTTGGCATCGGGATTTTCCATTGTCAGCGGTGTGGTTTTTGGCGTTTATCCCGCCATGAAAGCAGCTTCCTTACACCCAATTGAAGCATTGCACAGTGATTCCTGACCACATTTCGGGGGAAGACATCTTCTCCTGAATGTACATAAAAAACGGGGGAAAAGATGAAGGAACATTTTGTTGTCAGTCCCAATTTGCCTAAAAGTGAAGTGACCTTATTACTGCTTTCGGGAGAGTATCCGCAGTTTGGCAGGAAGCTTTGTCAAATGGAGATTCGGACAATTCTGACCCAGCCATCAGAAAATCTGCCATTCCCGGTGCGCTATCACAGTGATATGCAGTGCTGTTATCTGGGAAATGGAAGAGCAGTGATTGCGGCCGGTGAATCTGAACTGCGGCAGCAGCTTAATTATTTTGATATTCAAACTATTTTGACAGAATCGCAGCCTGATAAAGAATATCCCAGAGACGCTGGTTGTAATGTTTTGCAGATAGAAGAACGTTTGTTTTGCAATCCCAAATCCACAGACAATATCATTTTACGGGAAATGGAACAAAACAAGATTTCGATGTATAGAGTATCACAGGGATACAGCCGGTGCTCGGTGGCAGTAATCGTTACGCACAGAAAACTGCGTCCGGAAAGGCAACACATAAAGCACTCCCTCCACC
>ERZ791934.2585-NODE-2585-length-11013-cov-4.566892_pt1 | contig 11013 bp, 18 predicted proteins | sample MGYA00510125_ERZ791934 | MGnify/ENA primary metagenome ERZ791934 (study PRJEB30046, sample SAMN00993240) | human gut metagenome | study: EMG produced TPA metagenomics assembly of the A metagenome-wide association study of gut microbiota in type 2...
AATGAGTATAGACGTTTAATGTAGTTTTTGCATCTGCATGACCTAGAAGATATTGAGCTGTTTTAATATCCATTCCGGCTTTGACCAGATCGGACGTATAAGTATGACGAAAAATATGCGGTGTAATATCTTCTGCTATTGGTTTACCATTTACGGCCTCTAGTTTTTGAAGCATGGATTGCCAACGTTTTCTAAATGTTGAACTGCCAAGGGGGTTCCCTTCTTCTGATAAAAAAAGAAGTCCTGTCCGGTTTTGGCAGTAATTAAATAGGATAGGGTAGAGATAATGGGATATTGGTATTTTTCTAATTCCTGAATCGCTTTTGGGCATATCTTGTATTATTTCAGGGGAAGTCGAGGATTTTGACAAAACAAGGGTTTTATTAACATTGATATATCCTTCGTCAAAATGAATATCGGTATCAAAAAGCGCAAGCGCTTCACTTCTTCTGAGTCCAGAGTATAAAAGTAGAGATGTAAAACATCGTTCAAATTCATTTAAATCTGTTTTCTCAAATAGAAGCCTTTCTTCATCAGTTAAGGCCCGGGTATTTCTTTTGATGGATATTCTTTTCATACCGAGAGTAGGGTTATTTAGGACAAATCCACACTCGATCGCATAGTTAAAAACTGCTCGGATTATTCCTAGAGCTTTATTATATTTGTCTATATGATCCTCTTCTATTAACTCGGCACGAATTTGCTCTATGTCAGAACGTTGGATGTCTTTTGCCAGTTTGTCGCCAATATAGTAGTTTACACCTTTTATTTGGCTTTTTAAGTTACCTAGGGATTGGGGTTTTAATTCGCCTACTTTGGTATTTGTAAACCATAGTTCTAATAGTTCCCTAAATTTGATTTTATCATTTTTGATTAATCTTCCTGATTCTTTGTCATTCATAAAAGCCCTATATTTTTTGTCCAATTCTTTCAGTGTTTTCCCATAGATGGTTTTTCGTACAGGCTTTCCATTCCGGTATCCAAGAACTACCTGTTTTGCGTATCTTCCATCAGAGCGCTTCTTTGCCATATCTAGACCTCCTTTTTGAGTATAAAAAATACACCTATGCAAAAGGAAAGGTGCATGATATAATCTTATTGTTGGTAAGGTGTATATCATCACCCTTCGTGATAGGTTGCATCTATAATAAATCCGTTCCTGTTGGCGCAGGGGCGGTTTTATTTTTATAGAGTTAATCGGTGACGAAGAGATTTTTTCTTTGGCTGCGTACTGGAAGAGGCTATCTCCGGATGTGTTTCGCAGTTTTTTTTAACTCCTCACAAACGTATTTTCCAATCAGTTCAGCAAATGGTTCAAGGTTGCGATTGTAATCATATTCCTGCAGAGCCTGATAATATTGGTTACGTTCATCAAATGGAATGATGATAGGTAAATAGCCATTGATCATCAGCTGGTAATTAAGCAGCAAGCGAGCTGTTCGGCCGTTGCCGTCGGTAAAGGGATGGATATGGACAAATTCAGCGTGCGTCCATGCTGCGTATTCGATTGGATTATAAATCATTGTTTTTACCGATAGGTCCTTATAAAATTTTCGGAGCATAGGGTACATTTCCCCATCATAACTAGGTGGAACATAATCTGTACCGGAGATAAAAACATCATTAGCCCTATAAGTGCCGGCATGTGTGGCAATCTTGTCTAGCAGGAACCTGTGGATTTCTTTGACCTTATTTTCATTTAGAGAAAACCCCTGTTTAACCTGATCACATATATACATAAAAGCGTCATGATGGTTGGCGACCTCATATATTTCTCGTAATGATTTGCCCCCAATAGACTGACGATCTTCAATTACTAATTTTGTCTCCATGAAAGATAAGGTATTCCCTTCAATGGCGGTAGAGTGATGAGCAAATTTCACATCAAAAGCAGAGGTGTAGTTGGCTATATAAGTTTCGGCTTCGGGTAAAGATATTTTTAATTGTTCAATCTCTTTGTAGTTCATAAGCCATCCTTTCTACGTGTGTGGGCCGACTTGACACATTTTTATTTTTGACATATAATATACTTAACAAGACAGCCAGTAAGGGAGGTCAAGGCTCCCCGTCCTGGTGAAACATTTAACTAAGAATAGCCGTCTACTTTACCAGAGCAGGGCGGCTATTTCTTATGTGCATAAGTGAGAATCGCTACAATCAGTATTGCAATAGATGTAATTATTTGCAATTCTTCATATGTACTCATAAGCATCCCCTCCTATCAAGACCTAGGCGGGAAACCGCAGCCGCTCTACTGGCTGCCTGGGTAAGCATATTATATGTTTTTTATGAAATTTGTTTGATTATTGCTGATGTTCATTTTTCATAGTATCATCTGAAAGCGTATTTCTTATTGCTTTTAGCAACTTCTTTTTCTGAATGTGTCTTTTTATCGTAATGGGCAGATTGACCATTATAAAACCAAATAATGCCGCTAATATGTTATCAAAGGCTGTTAACGTTTCTAACTTTATGAAAGGGGGTAATAACGAGTACCAAAATTATTCCTAAATTGGCTATATTATTTCCTGATAATCTTTGCATCCTTAGACACCTTTCCTAGAACTTTCCCTATTATTCTAATATCATTTCTGGCAGGAACTATAGGATACAATTTGTTGTGTGAAAGAAGTCCTCTTTTATTATATTCTTTTAGATAAATTGAATTGTCCATTATAAACAGTCCTATATCTCCATAATTCAACTCACATGTTTTTTTTACATATACATTATCATTATTATAGAAAGTAGGTTCCATACTGTCACCATTGACACCTATGACAAAATCAGCTCCGGGATACTCTGGGGCTTCTATTATGTCGGTTGATAGATCATCAAAATAAAATCCTTCTCCAGCAAAAGCCATATGTTGGGCATAAGGATAATTAATAAATTTAAGGACTGTATTAGTGATAAACTTTGGAGTTTCGCTTTCTAAAGAAGGCTGATTTTTAATCCGATTGCTTTCTATGTCCAAAACGGTATCCACTAATGTTTTGCCGTGGTCATCCAATTTACGATATTTTTCAAGATGATGCTTTTCTTTGAGTGTTATTTCATAATTGGGCATTTTTTCTTTTGCGGAAGGAAGTGTTAAATCTTTGTTTGCTAAGTCGTCCATATCTATATGGAAAATATCTGAGAGTTCTTTTAATTTTCTTAAAGGTGGTTCAGATACCCCCATTTCCCATTTTTGTATTGTAGTATAAGATTTATATCCTAGTCGTTCTGCTAAAGTGTCCTGTGATAAGTTTGCATTTTTTCTTAGGTAACGAATATTTGAAGCTAAGCTCATCTATATCACCCCCTTGCTTTTGTAGTAAAGTATATCATTTACAAGAAGGAAATTCAAGCCATTTGTTTAAAATTTAAAATGTACTTGAAAAATAATCAAGTAGAGTATTGACACATGAATACTATTCATGTATTATGATGCTAGGAGGTGAACAAATGGATAATAAAATTGATAGAAAAACATATTCCTTAAAGGAACTGCGAGCAAGAAAAAATCTTACACAGAAACAAGTGGCAAACAGCTTGGGGGTATCTACACAAACCTATAATTCATGGGAAAAAGATATATCCAATGTGGCAGTTAGTAAGGTGCAATTAGTTGCAAATTTTTATGGAGTTAAAATTGATGAAATTTTTTTTTGAAATAAAACATGAAAATAAATCATGTATATGAAACAGAGAAAGGAATGATTTATATGAGTAGTAAGAACGTTAATACTGCAAAAATATTTATTGATAGCACCGAACTGGATTATACAGTAGAAAAATTAAGTGAAATAAAACAACTGATAACAGAAATAAATTCATTAAATCTTCCTGTACCTGGTATGGAAGGAAGGACTTTATGCACAAAAGATGTAATCAAGCGTTTCGATATCAGTCCAAATACGGTAGCTGCTATTTTCCACGCTGAGGATTCACCAGCCTATAAAGTAGGAGCGCAGTGGTTTATTGAAGAAGATGAATTAATAGATTACTTGAAGAAAAATACGAGAAAAGAGCGGGAGCTTAAAGCTGTATGAGAGGGGAGAGAATGAAGTATGAAAGATTCTGATGTGATAAAAGATTTAGATACGCTGCAGATAAGGTGTGATCTAATCCCGGAGTTGACAGACAAACAGTACAGCAATCTTACGCTGATGGCACTGCGTGCCGGCCTGCATAATGCAAGAGAGCTGATACAGTCTTTTGTCGCAGATCTGACCGGCTGGCAGAGGAACGGCAGCGATGAAGAGCAGTTTGCCTACACCTGGTATGACAGAGCTTACTGTATCACCACAGATTTCCTGATGCCGTGGAGATACTACGTTTATAACTATGACTACGATATAGAGCAGCTCACAGAAGAAGCGGACAGACTGAAAAAGGCATACGAGCATTACTGTGAAGAATGTAAATGGGGCGGGGTGGAGCCGGAGAGCTGGGATGAGGTGCTGAGGGTCAACCAGGAGCTCCTGCAGGAGAAGAAAGAGGATCAGGAACAGCTCATGCAGTATATCGAAGCGGAAAAGGCAGAAATAAAATGAACCCGACAGATAAACACTGCCAGGCCCATGCATAGACAACATCATTTTAAATGATGGCAGGCGTTTGGTCAAGGATTATCGTCATTTTATCGAATATTTATGAGGAGAGTACCGATGGAAAAAGATAAAAAAGAATGTGTATTGTCAAGGATATACGGTTTCAAACCAGAGGAATCATGAATAACGGACATTAATTCATGATTTACTGAAAGAGCGTATGGCTGGATACGCAGGAAGGAGAATATTTTGAATTGCAGATATTACAAAAATGGAAAATGCAAACGTTTCAAGAAATCGTGCATCTGCCGATTGAAATGCGGCGATACATATTGTAGTTATAGAAAAGTAAAAAAGGGCAAAAATACCAAATTGCATCAAGGAAATATCAAACCATCCGTGGTCCGCCTTATAGTGTTGGGAGGGGTGTTTTTTGTGTTTTCGTTCTTTATCTGTGTCATGTTGTACATGTAGCAATAGAACACGTGGAAGGAGAAAGTATGGGAAGGTGCAAATTCTTTAAAAAAGGAAAATGTACAAGGTTCAAAAAAAAAGATATATGTCGGTTTGACTGGGGAGCGGATACCTGTGATTACTTCCAAGCGAAAGAAAAACAGGAATTGATACCTCTGACAATCGCGTTAATAATTTGCTTGATTATTGTGATACAACTGGCCTTTCTTTTGTTCAAATTATTTTAAGGACTACTATAATCTGCTGTATTGAGGGAGGGGCATGAGAATAGCATGATTTTCAAATATATCGTAACAGATACCCCGGAATGGACATCTTGTTACCTTGCAACCTTTATAGACATAGGAGAGGCAGAAACATTTGCGGGTGCAGTAAACCAGAAAAATAGGCCGTGATATTTTTTATGAGCCAGTCGCGGCTTTTTGCAGTATTCGCTATGCAAGGAAATACTTATCTTTGATAGAGAATAGATATGGTATTGGATATGTGATTCAACATTTTAAGAAAAATGGAAAATATATTTAATGATGACAAATAAACAATGCACAGAATGGGAAAAACCATATACCTATATTTTTGAAGGGAGAAATAAATATGGATAAAGTAGACGCTTATACTAATGGATTAAACGATGGGATAGAGGTTATTAATGGCATATTGCCATTCAGAGTATACAGAGACTATGAGATGAAATTGGGTGGTAAAGATATGTATGAATTAAAATGTGCTTTTGCCAGCCAGGAATTAGCAGAAGATTTTATTGCCCACCAGAAGAATGTGAATAAAAAAATAAAATACATAATTGAAAAAGCTGAACCTCAAAGCAAAAAAAAGAAACAGGAATTGAAGTTAGAGGACAAAAAGATAGAATATGATACTGAACATAGAAAGAAACTGGCAGAAAAGAATGAGGGGCATCTCAGGAGATGAGGATATCCGAGGATATACAGGCCAGATGAGATTTGCATAATACATGCTAAGTTGGATTGGGATTTTAGGAGGTAACGATGAGTAATAGACCAGAGATCACGGCAATATTATCATTGTCAATCCAAAAGCATATTAATCCTCATGACGATCCGAGAATTTACTGGGCAAGAGAAGTCACATTCGACTATGCTACGAGCAAATCGTGCCGGGTGGACTACATGAAATTTAAGCCCATAAATAACACGGTATCTGGAATTGAAAAGGGAGATTTCTATTGTTACGAAGTGAAGTCTTCGGTAGAGGATTTCCACTCTGAGAATGGACATAACTTTCTTGGTGATTATAATTACTATGTTATGCCAGAGGAAGTGTACGAAAAAGTGAAAAATGAAATTCCGTATAAAGTTGGCGTATACGTTCCAAAGGGAAAGCACTACCGAGGTGAATGGTACGATTTGAAATCCGTGAGAAAGGCGATAAGGAAGGACAGGACAAAACCTATATCAGAAATGCTGCTTATGATGTTCAGGTCGGCAGCAAGGGAAAGCGATAGAAATAAGTAATTTTCTATTTCTGCGGAGAGGAAATGCATGAAAGAAATTAAAAAAGATTTTTCAGAGGAATTAAAAACAGTAGCATTAAGAGTACAATTATATCATTGGATTTCAGTGTATTATGCCTCTTTGAAAAAATCTATTAATTTCCGTTCCATGGTGCCATCAGTATTACATTTTTCCATTCATGGTTTACTATCTTTAGAAGGTGCCATTAATGACACCTAAAAGTGTATGGCGATAATGTACCAGGAAAAAAAGAGGTAAAATGTGGATAAAGAGTTAGAAAGTTTATTTAAAATTTATATATGTTCTTTTGTTATGATACTTATGATTAAGCACATGATATATTCGCTTTTTGAGACTGAATTTATAGGATATTTGCTAATGATAGCAAGTCTGCTATTTATGTTATTGCAATGCTTAAGGGGATCTGTTTTTCTGAAACTGCTATAAAAGACTGGCATCCTTTGTTACATAAAAGCAAAATTATATAGTCTGTATCACAAATGAAGACATAGGGAAAAGGAACGAGAACGGTCATAAAGAATAAAATGGAAAGGATAAGATGAGGGACTTTAAGAGCTACGAATGCGAAGGGCAGATGGAGTTATTAGATTATATGCAGCATGCCGCTTTTTCCTGTCAAAGAGAGGAAGCAGATTCTAATGCAGCTGAGGAATTTTTGTATCGACTACATGGAGCTCAGATTGATAAATTTCATGTGGTAAATAAAAAAGAATATGGAGATGGCTTTTTATACTGTTGTAAAGAAGGCAATATTTTGGTCAGTAGTCAATCCATGGGAAAAGAATTTTTCCAATACGGAATTGCGGCCAAAAAACAGGTGGAAAGATTGCAAACTCAGGTGATTATATGACAAACAGAAACTGTTTAAAGAAACATTATCCAGAATCAATATGTATGGCTGAACGAATTGTTCTTTTTCACGGGACGAAATTCAGATTTGCTCTAAGTGTCCATGTATTTTACTGTGAAAAATGCAAAATGGTACGGAGAATGTGGTTCATTAATAGATAGATTTAAGGTAATCACAATAATATAGTTTGGCTGTCAATGAGGACGGAAAACTTGTATCAATCATGGATGAGGCATGGACATTTCAGTTTATACCAATTGTTACAAAATAAAAGAGGAGGGCCGGGTCAGCAGGCCCGGCAGTATGAAAAAGAAAAGTTTATATGAAAAAGGTTATTGGCCTTTGTCGAGTATTAATATACCGGGAAAATGTGATGAAACTGTGGTGAAAAGATAAAAGAATTGTGAAATGAGCAGGTAGCGTTTGGATGAAACCAGCAATGGAGCTGCCGAAGCAGCCCCACCTATATTATCTCCAAGGCCAGTTGTCGTCACGGTCGCGTCTGTCCCTGCGGTCATCCCGTCTGTCGTCACGGTCATCGCGGCGGTCATCCCTGCGGTCTCTGTCACGGTTACAGCGGCAGGGTGGACAAGGCGGGCAACCACGTCTACGGCGGTTTTCCTGGAAGAATTCTTCAAAATTATCAGGCATAAGAAATTTCCTTTTTTTTATTAATGTATGTGGGATATAGCAGAAAAGTGTATGATCACAGAAATGCAATGTGGCAGTGTTTCAGGACGGGTACATTGATTGCAGTCTGGTGAATACTCTGGGGTGCACGGAGTGCTATCAGGAGTTTATGGAGAGCATGGAGGATTAGTCATGTGTAATGATTTTGAGTGTGTGCATGATCAGTGCAGTATATGCGGCTACGCAGACATGGAGCTACAGGAAAATAAAGAAGAGGGGCGAAAATAGCAAACTGTACCTGGCATATATCAGGAACGGAAATAACAAACCATACCTGGCATGCATCATAGTGCTGGGGGATTTGCTGTTGGTGTTCCTGTTCCTTGTATATATGGCGAATACTTGAATAGACGGTGATAGAGCCTACGAAAGGAAAAAACATGGGAAGGTGCAGGTTCTTTAAAAAAGGAAATTGTACGAGGTTTGGAGAAAAAGATATCTGCCGGTTTGATTGGGGGGCGGATACCTGCTATTACTTCCGGCAAGTTGATTGGCGGCTGCCTGTAGGGGCCTCCTCACTGGCCGAGAAGCGAGACCCCAGGGAAGGAAAATGCAGCATGTGGATGGGACAGTCAGAGAATTTTTTGCATGATGGCATAGAGGAGAACCTTATGAAAAAAAATAGTAAAAAACAGGAATTGATACCGCTGGCAATCGTATTGATAATCTGCTTTATCATCATGATACAACTGGCATTCCTGGTCATCAAATGGTTTTGCGGACTACTATGAGCTGCCCGAGGGGAAGGTGCATAGATTAGCATGATTTCCAAATACATTGTACTGAAATGGATTAGATGGAACACAAAATTGTACGAATAATAAAAGGGGGAGAACAATGAATTCAGACGAAAAAGCAGTGTGCTTATGTATATTTGGGGAGATCATTTTACTCATACTGATAATGATTTTGATACTAAAAACTTGATCAGAGGTTATGAATATGCTTTTACAAATTTTGTAAGAGCATAATTTCCTGCCTTTATTAAAGTAAAATGATTCTGACTACAGACGAAGGGGAAGATGACATATGAAATTTGATTATTACTATGGTGCGGAAAGCAACCAATTTACTTTTTACCGAATCCCAAAGGTGTTATTTACTGACAAGAGCTTCTCAAACCTTCCCTGTGAAGCAAAAGTTTTATATGGCCTTTTTATTGACCGGATGGGCTTATCTATGAAAAATGGATGGGTTGATGAGGATGACCGAGTATATATCTATTTTAGGCAGGATGAGGCAAAAGAATTTTTAGGCTGTGGATCAAAGAAATGTGTATCCATATTTTCGGAATTGGAAAACATTGGTCTGATTGAGCGTAAGCGACAGGGCTTAGGCAGGCCGGATTACATATATGTAAAAAATTTTATAAAAGAAGAAAAGTCGGCCCCTCCAGCGGAAGAATACCTGCCGGAGCAGCTGGAAGATGTAATGGCGGATGAAATATTGGAAAGGAATCCCGAGGGAGAGGAAAATGCTGGATCCACTGTCTGCCCCGAAAAAACAGAAAAAGTCTCACCTTCTTTTAGTTTGGAATCTATGCCAGTTCCAGATATGTCAAAACGACAATTCCAGACATGTCAAAATGACAATTCTGGATATGCAGGTGCGGAAATTCCAGACATGTCAAAACGACACATCAGGACATGTCAAAACGACAATTCCAGACATGTCAAAACGACACATCAGGACATGTCAAAACGACACACAAATGAAAATAATATAAATAATACTGAAAATAATAATGTTTTTACTGTGTGTGTAAATAGTAAAAATGCTCGCACATACGCTGCCTGTCCGGAGATCGGGTTTGCTGCAGGAGGTGAAAGGGGAGTCTCTACAGAAACTCTTACGGAGGCAGAGTATGCGTCTCTTGTCCATGAATTTGGCGAAATGGAAACAAATCGTGTTTTGAACCGGGCGCGGGCTTATTCTCCAGGATGTGTCATTTATGACACCTTAAAGAAATGGCTAACGGAAGATAAAGAACGGCGACAGCGGTTAGACGTTAAATATAAGAAAAAGAATAAGTTTTGCAACTGTACCCAACGTCAATATGATATGGAGTCTTTGGAGAGAAATCTCTTAATGGGACAAAAGAATAAAACAGATTAACGTATATTTTACGGGGATAGAGAAAGAACCAAAATGTTTATTCCTAAAATGATAATCTTTACATCGGCATATATAACGTTTTCATATTAGCCATGCTATATTTTATATCTAATTTAGAACCAAGGAGGAAACCGTATGAATAATAAGTTAGATAATATATTGTCAATCATGGTATGGTTGATATATATAGTTTTAATAATTAAGCTGCTATACTATTTAGTTGACGGATTTAGTCGTAAAAGGGACATGTTTATATTGGGTGTGATCCTATTATTATGTATTTTTATGATTTTTTTGATAGTTTATGGAATCTACTACCTTTTGGGATAGATCAGCTTTTGATTCAGATATTTGAATTAGTGATCAAGAAAGGACAGGAAAAATGAAGGATTATATTCTTGGTATCGACCATGGGAATGGATATATGAAGACAGTCGGAAGCGTGTTTATCAGCGGTTTAGATATGTATGCAGTAGAGCCGCCGATGGCAGACGGGGTCCTGCAGATAGACGGAGCCTTGCAGGTCATCAATAAAAAGCCCGTTCTGTCAAAGTGCATCAGCCTGCTGGTGGGGATCCTCATTGGCCACGCAGGAGCTTATCCGTGGATATACAAAAAAAGTGCTTTCTGAAATGGAGGATCCTTATGAATAGAACAATTATTATTGTCATAACTATATTTGTGAGTTTGCTGTTTGGGCTTTTATATTACAAGGCACTTAAGTATGTAGAATTGTCAATAGAGAAGATTCTTCTGATGAAGATGCAGCAAAAGGAACGAGAGGAGTAGGGGAATGTCGGACTGAGTATTGGTTGGCAACTATTCAATTACC
>ERZ791934.2586-NODE-2586-length-11010-cov-3.511547_pt1 | contig 11010 bp, 10 predicted proteins | sample MGYA00510125_ERZ791934 | MGnify/ENA primary metagenome ERZ791934 (study PRJEB30046, sample SAMN00993240) | human gut metagenome | study: EMG produced TPA metagenomics assembly of the A metagenome-wide association study of gut microbiota in type 2...
TGCCTCTGTAAGAGGTAAGAGCGTAGCATACCTAATCAACAAATTATTTTCTAATTATTTTCCAGAAGCTCTGCAAACTCAGCATAGCTATTTTAAACTCATACCCACTTCCTCGGAAGGAGGAGATCGCCCACGACCCGATCATTCACTAAAGAAACAACAAATACTTAACATTATGAAATCATTTAAAATCATGCTCATCACGGTATTATCCGTAATGACTCTGAGTTGTAGCGAGAAAACGACGACAGAAATTCCTGAAACAGAATTGAAAAACATTAGTTGTAGTACCCAATTAGTCACTCATTCATCTGCTCAAACCAGAGGGGCGGCACCAACAACCTTGAATGAAAACGATTTCGTGCTTTATGCATTCAAAAAAAACGGTGAAGGTAACTTTAGTTATGAAGAAGCCAAACATGGAACAAGTGTCATTGATGGCGGAGTTTGGAAATACAATGCAGCTTTCCCGGTAGGCACCTACAAATTCATCGCATTTTATAACCTGGACGAGAAGAACCAAGCCGCTCTCAACACGACCATAACAGGTATCAGTAACCAAACTTGGGAAAACATATTGAAGAGTATTGTTATTACCCATTTTCCTTCCGCCACTGATCAATACCATGAAGATATGAATGAAATATTCTGTGGCAAAACAACAGATGAAATCAATATCTCCAGTGGAATCGGCGGAGATGACAATGAAATAAAAATCAAATTAACTTTGGAACGCATTGTATCACGCATCGACATTAAGTTTATCAAAGTGGCATCGGATAACGACCATATAGAAGTACCTTATGCTACCGGCAATATTTTCGGTGGAACAGGTACTACTTCGTTGACTTCGTTAATCTTCACATCGTCCAACGTACCTCTTAAATATAATCTTAATGGAGAAAATCCGGATTATGTTACAGGAGTTCAATGCCAAGTCACTTACGCTGCTCCATCATTTCAATACGGAGAAGCCAATGCAGATGCAGTCAAGGCACTTGATTACCAGCCATTCCCCAAAAATGCCGATGCCATTAACAACAATATGGAAACTAATATTAAAAAAGGCATAGCCAAGGGCGGAGCTTACTTCATGGGATCGTACTTACTTCCATTTCCCTCATCATCGCAAACACTGAATGCCAACATTCAACTCAACAAGGCTAATCAAGAACGAACCATCAAAGTTCCCGGTTTCGCTGTTACCTCAAATTATGTTTCTATAATTACTGTCAGGCTGAAGTCTTCGACTGATGCCGGAGACAATAACAACGGTAATGACGACGAACACTTATTTAATCCTAAATCTACTTTTATCGTAGAAATAGAAAAGACCTATGTTGGCATTCACAATACGAATGTAGACGTCGAATAAAAATCCATTAGAATTTTTCTGCCAAACCCTATGACAATGAAACGCTACATCCGACAAATACTTTTGGGAACACTTTTGCTGGGGAGTGCCTGTACCAATCACCAGGAAGTTATCGAAGGAGATACTTCTGTCAGTGTCGTGTTTAAAACCCGGCAACTACCTTCTACCAAAGGAGAAAATGACGACGAAATTTCTGTTCTTATATTTAGAAAAGAGAAAGACCAATTTACCAAAGTAGAAAGTATCCAAGAGAGTCCATGGCTTTTCGAACAAGAACAATTGCAGAAGAATATCTTATTGCCAACAGGGATCTATCGATTTCTGTTGGCAAAAGGATTCTCAAACTCCCCGGGAAACTCTGGGAAAATATCATTTGTGACAGACAATAATCCGGGAAACTTAGTTTCCACTTCGTATGATCGGAACTATTATTTTCAATATCCTACCCGAACCTTAAACGGACAAACGGAACTCAATCACTGTACAACCGCTCTATTCACTGACAAAAATGAAGAATCGACACAAAATAGTCAGACAGAATATGACTTATCCCAAACGAACAGGACACTGATTGCCCGAAAAATCAGCCATTTGCAGGGACAAGTGTGTTTCATCATTCAAAGAGCTAAAAAAGAAAACGGACAATACACATTAATAGATTCACCCGAAAACAGCTTCGATAATGCATTGAAAAAAATCAGTGCCATAAATCTCACAATAGAAGGCAGCAGCCAATGTTGCTATTTAAGTGAAACCGGACTGATATTTAAAAGCCCAATGTCATATCACTGTTTGGTACAGCTCCAGAATGGGGACTATTCTTTTAAAAGATTTGATGCAGACCAGTTCGTATCCTTGTTCAGCCCGATTATAGAGAAAACAGATTATCAAAGATATGAGGGAGCCGCTTATTGTGAAGGTCCGTTGCTATTCCCCGCTCCTCTTGATCAGACAATCCGTGTAACCATTGACATCGATTACACAGGAACGTTGAAAAACAAAACCTTTACGTTAGAAAACATCCCCTTGGAGCGCAACAAGATGTATCTGTTCACTCTTTGGCTTCTAAATGAAGATGTTGACATTTCCATCTCTCCCGATGCCGATTTGGACTTGGAAGAACTCAAATTCAATAATCAAATCACCGGGAATGACGGATTCTGGAACTAATAATACATAGTCAATGAAACCACATACACTTTTTCTGACTTTAGGAATCCTATTGCTCGGATTCCCCGCATGCGAGCCACTCAATGAAACTCCCGAGACGCCCGCTTTCAGTCTCAACCTGACATCTCCTGACGGAGAGCCCTCCACCGATAACGACAATGCGGTATTGCAAAAACTGGTATACCATCTTTTTATTTTCCGTTCCAATACTGCCAATCCTTCCCCCGATAATGACGGCTCCAATTACACTTTTTGGAGGCATACCGGAGATCTCACCCTAAAGCAAATCCGGGAATACACTTTATCCATCCCCAGTGAGTCTACAGATCGGTCTTATCTGCTGCTAGTTCACGCCACCCCTAAAGAAAAGCCGGAATCTGAGATCATAAGCAAAGAAGGAATGACTTTCAGTGAGTCAGAAATCAGCATGATAAAAGAAAACGATAACAACTATGTCCCGCTTTCAAAAGATAACTATTACGCCATTCAACAACTCACTCCCGAGGATATAGCGCAAGGGAAAACGTCTATCGAATTCAAATTAAAGCGGGCTGTGGGAGAATTGGTATTTGACGTAATGAAATGCGATGAAAAAAGCCACAACCCGATTGACATTGACACAGAATGTTCTTCAACTTTAGACAGAGTGTTTCGGATCGATATAGAAATCAATGGCGTGATCCCCAAAGTTTCATTAACCAACGAAACCAGGAATCCCGAACGGATCAACATCTGTTTTTCTAAAGAAATAGTTCTCAAAAGCGACTATACCCCTGATTTTGCAAACAACACAGGAGTCATAGAGCCACTTACTAATGCTCCATTAGATACGAATGAAAAAGCCGTAAAAGGTGCGACACGCATCTGCGGCCCCTATCTCTTCTCTAAAATGACATTAGATCATCCGGACGAAGAAGCAACGGATCCGGAAGAAGGTATCAAGACCATACTCAACTTTTCGTACTACGATACCACTCCTCTTCCGAACGGGAGCTATAGCACGAAAAAACTTATTCTTTCTCTTACCGACAAGCCATTGACGGTTGTGAAAGACCATTATACGGTGACCAATATACGTTTGCGGAACAACCGTATCATAGATCTTTCCGTTTCGGGTGACTTCGGAATAGATTGGAAATGGGATTGAAAAACAACAATAAGAATATGATGAAAAACAAATTACTATCTATTTGGATAGGATGTGGGAGTGTATTATGTTCATATACCTCTTGTAGCAAGGAAATGGAATTCATCGACAGCCCCAATGAACAGGTGACCATTCAACTAACCACTACCATCGACGGCCAAGGGTTTTCAACTGACAATGAAATCATACCAATGAAAACCCGAAGCACCCGATCAACAGACTACTACGTAACGGCAATATATGACAGCCGGTTGGTAATTATTAAAGAGACAGGGCAATCTGCCTGGAGCATAGAAAAAATAGAGGATAATGTTATTCCTCAGGGATATATCAAATCCTCCGATGCATGTAAGTATACCATGCAGACAACACTTCGTCCGGGAAACTACAAATTCATGCTACTCGTTAACGGTCCGAAAAACGAAGCATTGCACCTATATCAAAATTTTTCGGAAGAGGATGTACCATGGCTAACGGATACTGAGAAAGACTATTCCGGATATGAAATCTTTTTCGCTACATCGGGCATCGTCACCATTAAGAAAACAGATAGGTTAGAGGAGTCCGGACAGTATCACCCGCTTCCCACCCCATTGGTTCTTAAGCGGTATTCTTCTCTAATCAGACTGTGTGCAACAGGAGACGATTTTTGGGGAAGCCTTGAAAGAGCAACAGATATCTCTTATAGTATAAAAGAACAAAGTATAAATGGAATAAATCTATTAGGACAGATCGTAAGTAAAGACACCGAGCTGTCTTTCGGAACTTTAACGGCAAGCATCAGAAAGAATTTTGAATGTCAACTCGGAGATAAGAAACTTTTTTTCAGTTATTTTGGAGATGAAGACGAAGCCAAGCAATTGCAAAACATATTAACTCCTTCTGACGGTAAAGATATTACTGTAACCATTTTCCAAAAAGAAAAGCAAACACCTCCTATCGAAACAACAACCCAAGCGAAACCCAATCAAGCGACAACCCTTATCCTTGATAAGACAGAATCAGTTTTAGACTGGAATCAACCTCCTATTATAGGCACACCTATCGATTGGGATCCTGATAATATTCCATGGGGACATTTAGAACTCAATTTTTTATAATGAAAACAAAATACATTTTATACCTTCTGTCTTTAGTCTTTCTTCTTAGTAGTTGCTGGAAAGAAGACTTGAAAAACTGCTGGATGGGCGATGTCACCTTGACAATTGTCGCAGAAAAATTCCAGCAACCCGCCACTGATGAAGGAAAACTGGAAGAGAACTTGTCTACCAGAATCAACAGTATACGTTATTATCTCTATAAAGACAACGTGCTTATCCATTCCGGAATCATCGATAACGTTACCGACCTGAATACAGATGCTTACAAACTGACCTTTCCTAAATTAGCATTTGGAGATTATTGTCTGGCACTTGCTACCAATGTTTCAGAAGAAGAGTTGCCTGATACGACTACTCCTGAAGCTCTCAACCTAAACTATCCGGGAGTTGAACAGACCAAAGACTACTTCACGTCTTGTTATGATTTCACCGTCGATTGCGAATGCGGTTACCAGGATTTCGTAATTCTACGACGTACACAGGGCGTCACTCAATTCCAGCTGAAACAGTTACCCGAAAACATTACCGGAATTGGAATAGAGATACACAAAGTAGCAGCAACCTGTCAAATCGATACTCTATACAAAGGTGAAACGATAGCCGAATACCACACTACAGTTGCAGAAGTCACTAACGCCGAAGAAGTTGCCGACTTCAGCATAGGTACTTTCCCGACGTCCGGACCGGAAAATGCCAGTATTACCTTAAAATTATATGCCGATGATCATTCCGGCTCCCCTATCTATCAAAAAACACTGAACAACATATCCATTCTACGCAATCAACTGACCCGTATTAGTACAGACTTTAATCACAGTATCCTCGGCAACTCGGGATTCTCCATAACAATCAATCCCGACTGGGACGGTATACATGACGATGATGAAACAATCATACCTTAACTCCGGTTATTTAACACAACTAATTATGAAAAAGAGAATACAAATCCTGATAATTGTCATATTATATGCTTTGATGTTTGTCCCTCTTTCCGCCCAAACTCCACATACCATCAGCGGTATCGTTAAAGACAGGGCCTCAATTCCCATTTCGGGAGTCAATATCCGGGTAGAAGGGCAGAAATGGAAAGCCTCCACCGGAAAAGAAGGGAAGTTTACATTGGAAATTCCTCAAAACTCCACCATCACCTTTTCCTCTGTTGGTTATGAGCCGGTCACCATCCATTCCGGTGAGAAGAAATGGATAGAAATCACTCTCAAAGAATCTCAAAGCCTGTTGCCCGAAATAACAGTTACTTCCACATTAAAAAACAGCATGAAATTTGTTTTCGCTCCATCCGACCTGGAGCTGATCAAAGACATGCTCTACCTTAAAACGAGATATAAAATCCCCTCCAAACGCTTTCAAAGTGATTCCCGGGTCATCATTCAACCCATTCTGTCAAACAATAGCCGGGGAACTCAAAAAAACTTCTCTCCCATTGTGTACGATGGCAAGAATTATGATATTTTACTCCGGCGAGGAAACGTCTGCGGCGACCGGGCTGAAAAAGAATATTATTCACGCTTTGCACAGGTCATAGACCCTGACTCCATTTGTAACCAGACGTTGACTTATGCGGACTCGTGTACGGTGGACGACATCAACGACCTATATACAACCGAAGTACGCATCAAAATAAGCACTTTCTGCCAGGATGAATATCGGGATACGATTCGTATCACCAACGGCATTATCTACCCGATGCGGTTCTTTAACTATAATCTGAGTGCAATGGACTTGGACAACAGCTACATCCCCAAGCAGACTCCGCTCAACTTCAATGAAAAAGGAGAAATGCATCTTCGTTTTCGCCCTGAAGACGCGAACATCTATGAAAATGAAGGAAAAAACGCCGAAGAACTCAGAAAAATGAAAAAGGCATTGGACGACATAGACAAAGATCGAACAAAGACACTGACCACCTTTCAGATCATAGGATACACTTCGCCGGAAGGAACATATGAATATAACCTAAAGCTGGCCAAAAAAAGAATGAAAAATGCAGAAGGAAAAGTATTCGAGAACATTTCCGAAGAAACCATCCGAAAAGCCAAAGTAGATAACGATGCCGTAGTAGAGTCATGGACAACGGTTTGTGAACTCATGGAAAAGGACAGCATTCAAGAAGTATCACAGCTCAAAGAACTGATCAAACGTGCCCGCGGAAACCATAATGAAATATCCTGGGGAGCCAGACGAATAAAGATTTACCCGCTCATCCGGGACCGTTATCTGCCCCGACTCCGAAGAGTAGAATATTTCTATGAATATTCCGAACTACGTACGCTCAATAAAGACGAAATCGACGCTCTTTATAAAAAAGATCCCCAAAAACTGACAGCCAGCGAGTTTTGGAGTTATATCATGAGTCAGAAAGATGCTACGGACGAAAAACGGGAAGCACTTTACAGAGAGGCTCTCTCGATACATCCCGATTTAATGATCGCAGCCAACAACCTGGCATCGCTCTTAATAAAACAAAATCGTGCCGATACCACTCTCCTGAAACCTTTTATCACACAAGATGCTCCCTCAGCCATACTTGTCAACCAAACTGTAGCCTATCTGCAAAAGCGCGACTTCAAAAGGGCGAATCATTTTGCAGAACTCCTGCCTGACAATAAAGATACTGAAATAGTGAAAGCACTTGCTGCCGCCATGGACGGGAAATATCAGGAAGCCTACCCAATATTCGAAAAACAAGGGGGAATCAATCAAGCAATCTTATTGCTGAGTATGAAGCAAAACTCAAAAGCCTGGGAAGTCCTGAAAAAGATAGAAGATACCTCTCCGGACACCGAATATGTGAAAGCGATTGCCGCAAACAGGCTGAATAACGTCAATGAAGCCGTCATTCACCTACGAAATGCCATCACTCAAAAACCATCTTTAAAGGAAATAGCACAAAAAGATGGAGATGTGTTAGATTTACTGGATTTATTAGATTTAGATAAGAAATAAGGTATGAAAAAGAGAGCATTCTTCCTGCTTTTGTTATTGCTGATTCCGTTGACTTCCATACTTTCCCAAGAGATAGCATTAAAAACAAATGCCCTCTCCTGGGCAACCACGACCATAAACCTGGGAGCAGAATTCAAAATATCACCCCGACTGACAGCCGGGGCAGATATCATGTATAAAGGATGGAGTTTTTTATCCGATAACCGCAAAATGGGCGGATTCTTAGTTCAACCCGAAGCTAAGTATTGGTTTTGCATCCCTTTCTATAAGCACTTTATGGGCCTTCATGCCCACTATGGACAATATAACGGTGGATTCAGTAAATATCGTTATCAGGAGACTTGTACGGTATCGGTTTATCTTATGGTTACCAATGGATATGGAAAAGACGATGGAACATTGAAGTATCTGCGGGAATAGGATATGCATCTATGAACTACGATAAATATGAACGTCCCAAATGCGGACTATTCCTTGGGAAAGACCATTCCAACTATTTTGGATTAACCAAACTCGGAGTCAGCCTGATCTATATACTCAAATAGCAAATACTTTTCATCAGCAATTTCATAGTTCTCTAAAAATTTTATGTTAAAAAGCAAGCGGATGAATCAAAACTCGTATTCACCACAGATTACACAGATTTACACAGAATGATATTTAATCTACTGATAACCAATAATATTTATCTGTGTAATCAGTGGTAAGTTATAAAATACCCTCTTTTATGCTTATTCATTCAACAATGCTCTTTTGAAATCCTCAATCTGATGCCGCGCCTCAACAGGCATTTCCGGATAATGTAAATCAAGTTCATTCATGCGGTCACATAAAATCTGTCCTACTGCATAACGCATGAACCACTTATTATCGGCAGGAATCACATACCAAGGTGCTTCTTCCGTCGAAGTATGGGTCAACATATCCGAATAAGCCTTCATATAGTCGTCCCAATAGCTGCGCTCTTTCAGGTCGGATACGGAAAATTTCCAATTCTTAGCCTCATCTTCCAGCCTTGACAGAAAGCGCCTCTTCTGCTCTTCTTTCGAAACATTCAAGAAGAATTTAATAATGACTGTACCATTCTCCGTCAGGTAGCGTTCGTAATCATTAATCTGACGATAACGCTTTTTCCAAAATTTCGGAGTAATATCTCCCGGTCCCATAATACCCGGTAACTTAGCGGATAAAACAATTTCAGGATGCACTTTTGCAACCAATACATCTTCATAATGTGAGCGATTGAATATACCGATGCGTCCTCTCTCCGGCAGGCATCTGTTGATGCGCCAAAGATAATCATGATCGAGTTCTTCAGCCGATGGCTGTTTAAAAGAATATACCTGACAACCTTGCGGATTGATGCCGGACATCACATGCTTGATCGTCCCGTCCTTTCCGGCAGCATCCATTGCCTGAAAAATAACGAGGACAGCATAACGGTCCTGCGCATACAACTTATCCTGCAAAGAGGAAAGTTTTCCTATGTTTTCAGCCAGCAATGCCTCGGCCTCCGATTTGGTCAAATCACCGGTATAGCGAGCATCAAACTCCGAAACGCTATGTTCCTCACCGGGCTTGGCCAACAGTCTCTTCAAGATTTCCTTTTTCATTCCGCAAATCAGTTAATTATCCTCACATCTTCTTTTTCTAATCATTTACCCATTCGATAATTGAAGTACTTTCTTGAAATCTTCTGGATGAATAGGCCATAGAAAAAGCAATATAGACCAACAGAGCAAGAGCCGTAACAACCAGTAACGTCCTGATTAGAATGAAATGCTGTCTTTGTTTTAACTCGTTTGTATCCATTTCTGATCCTTTCTTTTTAAGGTGCCTCTCTTTACAGGAACACCTGTTATTATCCGGTAATAAAGATACAAAAAATCGGGCAGAAAAGTTTCATCCGATTAGCTAATTAAAGCAAAGGAGGCTTAAATTCTATTCCTGCTTTCCCGACTTTAAATCCTGCAACGCACGGACAGCATCTCTAAACCCTTTTAACCGGTCACCGGTCTTATGATAAATAAAATAATCCCCTAAAAAGCCGGCCAGTATCATCACGCACAATACTGTTCTAAAAAGAGGATTGTGCCATATATAGAAAAAAGCGATTATAACGGGAGTGATTATCACATACGAAAAAATATAGGTCAGATTCATCAATACCTTATAAGATTGTAACCTTTTATATTGTTGCTCTACATGTTCAGTTACTGTCTTTAAGGTATATATAATCCGAAACATAAGAGTCTGCATGAGCAAAAGCCATATCACCATTCCCAGCAAATACCATGAAATCCAACCTGGAGCTACATTTCTCCAAAAAGTGTAACACACTATTCCCAGAAAGATACCTAAGACACCGAAAGCCATCTTTTCCACACGCAATTGTTGCTGCAGGTGGGTTTCTTTCTTTGACTGTATCATATCAATAATTATCTGACGGTTAAGCAATTCATTTTTTTCTACCTGCTCGGACAGTTCTGTCCATTTTTGTTTTAATTCATCCAGTTCCATGTTCCTTTATTCTATTGGTTCGACATCTTTTTTAATTTATCTTTGATCCGATGCAACTTGACAGCTACTGTATTTCGGTTACTTCCGGTAATGGATGCTATTTCGTCATAACTATTTTCATCCAGCCATAGCAGGACAAGCATCCGTTCATATCGGTCGAGTTGACATATCAACTGATACATCTCTTTTAAAGAATCATTGCGCAAACAGTCATCATACACTCCGATATCCACGCTCAATGGTACATAATCCAGTACTTTCTTTTTCCGTAAATCCGAGATACAAGTATTTAAAGCTACGCGATATATCCAGGTAGACAATTTACTTTCATACCTGAATTTAGGATAAGAACACCATAAGTCGACTACTACTTCCTGATAAAGATCGTTCAAATCTTCCTAATTGGAGGCATACATAAAACAGACTTTATATATCAGCGCTTTGTGTTCAGTCAGTAGGTCTATAAAATCTTTTTCTATTTCCATGTTTTTTGTCTCTTTTAATCCATTAGTCGATAAAACCAGAAAATAGTTTCAGCAAAAAAGAAATAAATTAAAGTGGAAGATAAAGGTGGAATATAAATGGCCTCAAAACAGCATCTTCCGCCAGGATAGGCATCTTGTAATCAACAACATACATCCTGAAAGGTGGAAGATGGAAGATCGAAAATCATTTTTCGGGTTCTTCTTCAAATTTGGTGGTAAATTCTTTATTTCTTTATTTTCAAGTTGATA
>ERZ791934.2589-NODE-2589-length-10990-cov-3.452126_pt1 | contig 10990 bp, 8 predicted proteins | sample MGYA00510125_ERZ791934 | MGnify/ENA primary metagenome ERZ791934 (study PRJEB30046, sample SAMN00993240) | human gut metagenome | study: EMG produced TPA metagenomics assembly of the A metagenome-wide association study of gut microbiota in type 2...
CAGTTCCAGCCGGTCTCCAGATTCCACCTGAAAGGTTACATAATAAGAAGTGCTGGAACTCATGTGGTTGTCATGGTGATGATGATGAACTTCCTGCCGCTTGGTAATGATTCGTGCCGGAACTGACAGCCGGGGGGAGTGGTTATTCCGGTTCCACTGGGAAAGGCCTTTTGCGATGGTAAAGATGAACACACACACCACCATGATAAATACGATGGTGAACATCAGGGAAAACAGATCGAGCCCTGCGCCGTAAAAACCAAACATTTTCAATTCTCCTTTTCAAAGGTTCGTATATAGTGAAAGAGATATTGCTGCGCAATGCCTGCATAAGGGCCGAAATCCTCCGGAGTTTTGTCCGGGAACCATTGCGCCATGACCCGCTTCATCCAGACATCCATGGGAAAAGCTTCCAGCCGGTGGAAGCCATAAAGCAAGGCGCATTCCGCCACTTTTGGACCTACGCCGTGAATGAGCATCAGGGTTTCCCGAGCCTTTTCTATCTCCATTTCAGGAATTGCCTGCAAATCCACCTTTCCTTCCGTCACCAGGCGGGCAGCGGACAGCAGGTATTTGGCCCGGAATCCGGCGCGCAGAGGGGCCAGTTCTTCCAGAGAAGAAGCGGCAAGGCGCTGGGGGGAGGGGAAATGGAACAGGCCTTCTTCGGAAGGTTCTCCGAGGGTTTCACAGAGCCTCTGGATGATTCCTTTGATGCGGGGGATGTTATTGTTTTGAGAAATAATAAAGGAACACAGCGCCTCCCAGGGCTCCTGTCGAAGAATTCGAATTCCGCCCGCGTAAGTAGAGGCTTTTGCAAGTATCGGGTCCAGCTGGCTCAGTTCCTGTCGAATGGCCGGGTAATCGGTGTCAATGTCAAAATAACGGCGCCACAGGGTTTCATATTCTTCCGAAGAACAGGAGAGAAGCAGCTCCTCTCCGTCTTTTTGCAGCGTCAGTTTTCGTCCAAACGCCATTCCCTGCCAGATGTCCCCGTTTTTTTCCCAGCGGAAGCTCTGTCCGCAGTCCAGCGTCTGGTCCGGATCAAATACAGCGGGAATCCGGGTCGTGAAAATTGTCTGTTCCATCAGCGGTTTTTCTCCCCTGCGTTGGTTTCTACCTGAGGCTGACGGGAAGTCAGATACCAGATGGCCCGTTCAATGGAATCCCGTGAATTACCCCAGTCCCCGTCTTTGTTCCGGTAATCGAACATCCGGCAGAAGTGGGTGACATCGCCCTCTACTTCGTGAAGATACTTCAGTGCCAGGGAACGGGTAGCTTCCTGAAATTCCGGAAAAAGCTTTTTATTCATTTTAGTGCCGGCTTTCAACAGCGTGCGGTAATGGGGAAAACAAATGCAGGGCTGCTGGGCATAAAGGGTTCGGAAATCCGGCTCGTTCTGCCAGAGCTTGATGACCGTTTCCATCAGGTGTTCCATGTTGGTCTCAATATTTTCGCAGACAAAACAGCTGTGAGCCCGGCGGTCAGCGGCAGGCAGAAGCTTTTTGACGGCGGTTTTCTGGTCGGCCTTTCCTTCCGGAAACACATCCTGTTCTACCTCGTGGAGAAGGCTTTCCAGAATCAGCGCCACGGAAAGACGGCTTCCACGGGCGAGAATCTGGTCGAAATGATCCTTGCAGAAGCCCAGACGATTGGTTTCAATGCGCACATCCGGTTCCATCATGGCGGCTCCGGTAATATAGGTGGCCATCCGGTCCTCCAGCATATCCCTCATCCGACAGATCGGGCAGCCGTCCCGGGGTTCAAAAACTTCGCTGATGGGTATGGTGCAGATATCTTCCCTCATGGGTTATGTCCTCCTTGTCTGTTGTGCAGTACTTGTCAATTATCCCTATCATACCATAAAACTCACGAAAACGGAATTTCTCTGAAAAGATTTTCGGTTTATATCTCTGTTGAAAGTGTGGAAAACTCACCTTAGTTTTCCAAAACAGTTGAAATATCAAAATCGTGATAGAAAATAACAAAATAGTGGGATACCATATCTGGTGTTTCTGCAAAAAGTCGGTACAAATGACATCAATCAGGCAGTTTTTTGACACCGATACAGAGGAATTTCTTTACCAGTTGTTTACAAACATTTCCATTCTCGTTTACATAATTTGATTTTCCAGTTGGTGGAAAGCTGAAAAACTTGATAAAAATCCCGGTATCAAGCGGGTTTTCCACATTTTCAACTGAGTTTTCAACTTATTCTTTTTGCTTGTTCACAATAATTATGTAAACCTATTTGCACTACTATTTGTATAAAATTTGACAAAATTCGATAGAAAAGCGGAAATTGAAGGAGAAAAACAGAAAGTTTCCGAGAGAGAATTACCAGTTTTCAATAAAAAACAGTTAACTTTTTATGATGATTGACGTTTGCTTTTCCGCCGGTTTTGCAGAGTGAAGTGATGCTTTCTGAAAGAGGTGTTTTGCTTGTTCATTGTTGAAAATTGGCTGTCAGAGTGCCGGTAGATTTGAATAAATTTTTCATATATGAAAATAAGTTCAAAATTTGAAAACTTAATGGAGAAGAGATTCTGGAAAAAGGAGAGAATCGGTCGAATATGGTTGCTTTTTATCGCATTGGGCGTATAATGAAGGCAAAAGCAAGTAGACTGTTTGGAAAGGAGAATCTGAATGATGAAAGCAACCGGTATTGTAAAACGGGTTCTGTCAGGTCTGTGTGTATTGATGCTGCTGACCTCCTGCACTTCGCTGGAAGAGAAGGGGAATCTTTTTGACGAGTCCTCGGTGTCTTCAGAAAGCAGCCAACTGATGGAAAACTCACAGCCGCAGGAAAGCACAAGCGAAAACGAGAGCAAAAGCGAAATGGTATCCGAAACGGAACCTTCTCCCGAAGCGACGGAGGAGCCGGTTTCTACCCCGAAGCCCACACCGAAGCCGACTGCAAAGCCTACACCGGTCCCCACACAGGAACCGCTCAAAACGGTCAACGTCACCATTCCGGAAGGATACACGGTACCGCAGATTGCGGAACTGCTGGAAAAAAAGGGCGTGTGCTCTGCCAGCGAGTTTGTGAAGGTGTCCCAGAATTATACACCCAAATCCTTTACCATTTCTCTGGATAGCCGCCGGGCGTATCGGATGGAGGGCTACCTGTTCCCGGATACCTATGAGTTCTATGTGGACGATGATCCGGAAAATGTGCTGATTCGGCTGCTGAACAATTACAATGCCAAAGCTGGAGGAATCAGCGATAAACAGCTGATTGTGGCTTCCATTGTGGAAAAGGAGTCCCGCAGCGCGGAAAATGCGGCGATGGTGGCATCGGTGATTTATAACCGGCTGAATGCGGGCATGAAGCTGGAAATGGACGCAACCCGGGAATATGTGAACCAGTCCATTACCGGCAGTCCTTATCTGGGCAGTACCGGTTCCTATGCGGCTCTGTATAATACCTATAAGTGTTCCGATTTGCCCGTGGGTCCCATCTGTTGTCCCGGTTCCCGGGCCATTCAGGCTGCGGTTTCCCCGGCTTCCAGTGAATATTACTATTTCTTCTTTGGAAACGACAACCAGAACCACTACTCCAAAACTTATGAAGAGCATGTGGCGGCCATGGAAAAATACGGCGTCCAGTATGGATAAACCAGACGCCCTTTGAAAAAACAAATAGTAGAAAAAATGCCCCCTGATACAGGAACAGACAGGTCCTGTGCCAGGGGGCATTGTAATGTCAAAAATTAATCAAAAGTCCAGCAATACAGGTACCTGATTCTCCTCTCCAAAACGCATTGCCTGCCAGAACATGGAGAAGGAAAATTTGGCCAGAGATTCGGTATCATATGGGGTATTCTCCGGGATATCCATTTTGCTGTAATTTCCCTGTGAGTCCACAATTCCATCCGTTGGATATCCCTCTGTTTCGCTCCATTTCAAAATGGTATCTTCATCGGCTTGCCACGCCAATTGATTCAGGCATTCCAGCTCTTTTCTCAGTCCGCCTGTTGTACCAATCATGGCGGTGTTGTCCGTAGGCAAGGGAGCCTGAAACAGAAAGGCATCCGGTAAGGGAAGCCACCAGACGGCTCCACGGAACAGAGACCATACTCGCTCTCCATCTTGCACAAGACGACAAACCACAGGGTTTTCCATATAATCCCATCCCTTGTTTACAGTGGGTGGGACTGGCTCCTTATAGGTATGACAGGCGGCCACTAATAGCATGGCGCCAAAAGCATCCCAGTCTGGTTTATCGGTGTAATACGGTTTTTCGTTATTCTCGGTCCAGGGAATGTAAGTTTTTTGCATTGACTGAGAAATAGCGGCCAGAATCTGATCTCGCCAGTTCTCCACAATTTCCTGAATCTGGACGGGACTCAAGGTTTCCTCTTCTGTAACATCCTGTCCTTCTGGAGTGATTTTTTGGAAAGCATAGCCGTTTTCCTCTGCCCATTGCTGGACAATGGTTTTCCAGTTGTGTGCATAGTACCGAGTCAATGTTCCGGCGTAAATGTCAAGCCCCATGATACATCTCCTTTTCAATTGTAAAAGTTTATTTTTTATCACGATTCTCTGCATATTGTTTTCGGCATCAACAGAGAATCTTCAATTTTTTTGAATGGTAACTGGGAATTATTCCTCTTCTTCTTCCTCTGCATCTTTCGCAACGTCAAAGAACAGGATGTAAACACCACAGACATTTCCCTCCTGGTCATAACCAAAATAGCAGGGGTAAACGCCGTCACCCCAACCGGAAGCAAAAATAGGGATGTTGTACGGTGTTCCCGGAATCGTCCAGTTGAGCCAGTCACCGCCATCCCTCTGGTATTTGGGGTTTGCCTTGCTGTTTTCTTCCAGTAAATCACAGAACAGATCGTTATAAGGATCGATGTCTTCTTCCTCTTCCTCACGCTGTGTCCAGTATTCTTTAAGCGCCTGCTGCGTCTTGATATCCGTGATGCACCCCATGCCGGCATCTACAATGAAACCGAAGAATTCATCCTCTTCCAGTTCCTCCTCCAAATTTTCAGTTCCCACCACACCCAAATCATACCGAACCGGTTTTTGGTCCGTGATGGTTACCTTTACACAGGCATAGCGATTTCCAAAAACTTCGTTACAGGATACGCAAATGGTTACCGGATAAGTTCCAGCAGGAACGGTCTGGAGATAAGGAAGCGCGTCTTCCAGCTCGATTAATGGGTCGCAGGCCAGTATCGTACCGGTGGGAAAGTGAACCATACCGATATCCAGAGTATCCACAACAGCCTTCCCAATTTTCTTTTCGGTAAAATAGGCATTCAGGTCGATTTTGCAAGCCAGAACTTCCTTTTTCATTTCGTATTTTTTCATCCATTCCTTGGTGGGCACAACGATTCCTCCTTTAATCTCGTCTCGATTTCTGATTCTTTTTCAAATGAAAAATCCTGTGTTGCCCAGTGCAAAAAGCACAGAGGAACACAGGATGTAAAAAGCCGCAAGAAAGGAGCCACATCTGCCAGCGGATGTGCATTCTTGCGGAATAAGATGCATTTTGTGTTTTCTCAGAACAGTCTGTGACTGTCCCCAAATTCGATTCATAGTGGAACCTCCCACATGGATACAGCTTGTGATAATTATACCACAACCGGCGATTCGATGGAAACAGTTTGTTCTCTCGAATTAAAAAAACATGGACCTGTCCTTTTTTGGGATAGGTCCATGCGCTGCATCCTATGGAAAAAGCCTGTGTGGATTTATGCCTGCTTTTCCAGCTCGGCTTTCATAGCGGAAATCTTTTCATGAATCACGGGCATCAGGGTGCTGGACTCAATGTGCTGGGGGCAGATTCCCTCGCACTTGCGGCACTTGCGGCAGGCGTCTGCCAGTGTATCCATGGAGTAATACTTCTTCACCGTGTCTTCCTGAGAATCGTTGACGGTCTGGTTGTAGATCTCGTAAATACCGGGAATATCCAGACCAAAGGGACATGGCATGCAGTAGGCGCAGCCGGTGCAGGGAACCAGCGCCATTTTCTGATAGACAGCGCGGGTATTATCCAGCATGGCCAGCTGTTCACCGGTGAGCATTCCCACAGAAGAACGGGAAGCATATTCCAGATTCTGTTCCACCATTTCCTCGCTGCCCATGCCGCTGAGGATGACGGAGACTTCCGGACGGTTCCACAGGAAGTCCAGCGCCCATTCCACCGGCGTGCGGTCGGGGGAGAGGGTCTCTTTTACCTGAGGACTCAGGTTGGCCAGCTTGCCGCCCAGCAGAGGTTCCATGATGACCACGCCCAGCCCCTTCTGGTGAGCAGCTTCCAGGCCCCGGATGGTGGCCTGATTTTCCACGTCAATATAGTTCATCTGAATCTGGCAGAAATCCCACTCATCAAAACCGTTGAGGATTTCCATAAAGGCGGCTTCGTTGTCGTGGAAGGAGAAGCCGATAAAACGGATTTTGCCCTCGTCCCGGGCTTTTTTCACCTTGGAAAGCAGGTCGAATTTCAGAACCTTGTTTTTCCAGGTGTTCAGGCTCAGCGCGTGCAGCAGATAAAAGTCGATGTGGTCGGTCTGAAGCCGTTCCAGCTGATTGTTCAGGAAGAAATCAAAGTCCTCCTCTTTCTCCACGGCAAAAACAGGCATTTTGGTGGCAATGTTCACCTTTTCCCGATAGCCGTCCAGCAGCGCTTTTCCCACCAGGGGCTCGCTGGCCTCGTGATGATAGAAATAAGCGGTGTCCACATAGTTCAGACCCTTGTCGATAGCGTCGCGGATCATGGCGATGGCCCGGGCTTCATCGATACAGTTATCGGGCTGGCCTTCCAGAACCGGCATACGCATACAGCCAAAGCCCAGAGCGGAGACCTCCACGCCGGTGTTTCCCATTTTGCGGTACTGCATTTTTCATACTCCTCTCTATAGTTGCCAGAGTACCGGAAAAACCGGCACAGTGATGATTTCTACCAAGATTTTAGCATGATGGGGACAAGTTTGCAAGGCGGGAAAGCAGAAAAACAGACGACGGTTTCTTCACAAAAAGTCGTGAAATGTTGAAAGAAAATCTTTTGTGGAAGATTCACACAATCCGCGCCACGCTTCGACAATCTTCCCGAAAGCAATCTGGTATAGTATAGACAGAAAAGGCTGAATCAGACGAAAACAGGGGATTTTTGCGGTGCCATTTTCCCTGTTGTGTAAAACTCGGTACCGGATTTCTGAAAGGAGAGAGACAGAATGGAAAACAAGGATTTGTGTACCCGTGAATACACACTGCTGTTCAATGGCCTGACCGATGCCATTGCGGAGCTGGAGGAAATGCTGCTGCGCATGAAGCGATTGCAGGCCAAGGCGGAAGAGCTCGTTATGGAAAAAGAGGAATAATCGGATCCCGGAAAGCGTCTTCATGGAATGCGCCATGAAGGCGCTTTTTTCTGGGAAAATTCCGATCCCCTCTTGCAAAATGGAATTAAATATACTAAAATAGTATACAATTAGCTTATTCTAACTGAAAGAGGTGCTGTCAATGAAGGATGTGACATTGGAAATTGGCGGAATGCACTGTGTCATGTGCGCCCATGCGGTGGAGCGGGCCCTGAATCATATGGATGGCGTGGAATCGGCCTGCGTCAGCTATGCTTCGGAATCCGCTCAGGTGTCCTTTGACGAAAACCGGGTTTCGGTGCGGGAAATGGCCAAATGTGTTAAAAAGGCCGGATATCAGGTGCTGGAAAACCGGGCGGAGGCCCAGCGAAAGGAATTCCGGAATCTGCTCATCAGCTTTCTGATTTCGCTGGTGCTGTCCCTGCCTTTTTTCGTCATGATGCCCTTTATGTTTTTCTGGCCCGATGCTCCCATTATGACAGTGCTGCACAATGGCTGGCTGCAATTTGTGCTGGCTACGCTGGTACAGTTCGGCATCGGCTGGCGATTCTTTGTGGGAGCCTGGGCCTCCATCCGGGCGAAAAGCGCCAATATGGATGTGCTGGTGTCTTTGGGAACCCTCTCCGCCTATGGCTACAGCCTGTACCATCTCTTGACGGGAAACCATGTCTATTATTTTGAAGCCAGCGCCATGGTCATCACGCTGGTATTGTTGGGAAAGCTCTTTGAAAGCCGGGCCAAAGCCCACGCCAACGACGCAGTGGACAGCCTTTTGCAGCTTCAGCCCAAGATGGCTACCGTAGTGCGGGACGGCGAAGAAAAACAGGTTCCCACCGGCGAGCTGGTGCAGGAGGACATTGTGCTGGTTCGTCCGGGAGAAGGCGTGGCGGTAGACGGCGAGATTGTGGAAGGGGAGTCGGCAGTGGATGAGTCCATGCTCACCGGCGAGAGTATCCCGGTTCACAAAGGCCCGGGCGACCGGGTGTATGCCGGTACGGTCAACCGGGAAGGGGCGTTCCGTTTTGCTGTGAAGGGTGTGGGACAGAATACCATGCTTTCCTCCATTGTCAAAATGGTGCGGGGCGCTCAGGAGAGCAAACCGCCCATCCAGAAGCTGGTGGACAAAGTGGCGGCGGTGTTTGTTCCCACCATTCTCCTCCTTGCAGTGCTCACCTTTGTCATCACCCTGTTTGCGCTGGGCGGCGGAGAAGAGGCTTTAAATACGGCCGTCAGCCACGGCGTAGCAGTGCTGGTGATTGCCTGTCCCTGTGCGCTGGGACTGGCAACGCCGACAGCGCTGATGGTAGGCGCCGGTATGGCGGCGGAAGCCGGAATTCTGATGAAAGATGCAGACGCACTGCAAACGGCCAGCCGGATTACCCGGATCGTGCTGGACAAAACGGGAACCATCACCAAAGGAAGCCCGGAGGTTACGGATGTAACGGTGCTTTCCGGTTCAGAAGAAGAAGCCTGCCGGCTGGCAGCGGCTGCGGAGCAGCTCAGCGAACACCCGGTAGGACAGGCGATTTTCCGTTTTGGAAAAGGCAAATGTGAGGCGTTGCCGGAAGTCACAGAGTTTGAAGCCCGGGTAGGCCGGGGCGTTACCGCAGTATTGGAGGGAAAACGGGTTTCTGTAGGAAAACTGGAAGGTGATTTCCCGGAAGCCAAAGAAGCGATGGAACAGCTGGAACGGCAGGGAAAAACCACCGTTGCGCTGTCGGTAGACGGTGTGCCCACCGCAGTGTTTGCTGTGGCCGATCAGGTGAAGGAGGACTCAGCCGAGGCCATTTACCGGATGCAGGAGCTGGGCATTCAAGTGGTGATGCTTACCGGCGACAACGAAGCCACAGCCCGGGCCATTGCCGGACAGGTAGGCATTGAAAACGTGGTAGCCCAGGTGCTTCCCGGCGAAAAACAGGAAAAAGTAGCCGCCCTGAAAGAGGAAGGGCAGGTGGTCGCTATGGTGGGCGACGGTGCCAATGATGCACCGGCCCTTGCGGCTGCGGATGTGGGTATTGGTCTGGGAACCGGCACCGATGTGGCAGCACAGGCCAGTTCGCTGGTGGTGATGAGCGGCAGCTTGCAGGACGTGGTGGAGGCCGTGCTGATTTCCCGGCGAATTATGAGGAAAATCCGGCAGAATCTTTTCTGGGCCTTTATCTACAATGTCATCGGCGTACCGCTGGCGGCCTTTGGATTGCTGAGTCCGGTGCTGGCGGGAACCTGTATGGCTTTCAGCTCCGTGTCAGTGGTGACCAATTCCCTTCTGCTGCGCCTTCATGGGAAAAGGAACCGGCAGAAAAACTGAATCTGATTATAAAAAAATAATGCCTGTACCGTTTTCCACGGTACAGGCATTTTGTGTGGAATAGTAGGGGCTATCTGAAAAGCCGAAATCATAGACTTTTCCGACAATCAACGCCAGCTACTGCGTTAAAAATACTCGGAATCCGGAAAGGATTCCTGCGTTTTTTGCCTTGTATCTGTCTGTTGCTTGTGGAAAATTCGTCGATTTCTTAATTTTCAGAAACGCCCTGGTTCTTGAACTCTGCCATCCAGCGCACAGTTTCCCATACATCCGCTCCGTTGTTGGGCTGCGGAGCACCGGGGGTGCTTCGTCCATTGATGACACAGTCAAATAAAAGGGCTTTCATGGAAGCAGCCAGCTCCGGTTCTTCTTCCCACAGATTGTGGGTTTCTCCCGGGTCTTTTTCCAGATTGTACAGCTGCATTTCCGGCAGACCGGTCACGTCCGGCGTTCCGTTTTCCGGAAAACTCCAGCCACCGGAACCGGGGCACATTTCCAGCTTCCAGTTCCCTTTCCGGATGGAGAGAGAACCGTCTCCGCTGTGATGAACGGTGTATTCCCGAACCGGGCCGGAATGGCCCAGCCACAGAGGCAGATTGCTGATGCTGTCCTCCGCTGTGTTTTCCGGCAGGGAGATTCCCAGAATTTCCGCCATGGTGGCCATCAGGTCGCACAGACAGACGGTATCGTCCACCCGAGTGCCGGGGCGGATTTTTTCCGGCCAGCGGACCAGCAGGGGAATCCGGTGGCCGCCTTCAAAGATATCGGATTTGTATCCCCGGAACCAGGCGCTGGGATTATGCCCGCAGGCCAGCAGCTCGGGAAGATTGACAAAGGGCGCACAGCCGTTGTCGGAGGTGTAAATCACAATGGTGTTCTCTTCCAACCCCTCCAGACGGAGCTGTTCCAGAATCTGGCCCACCACATCGTCACACATCAGGCAGTAATCCCCATAGGCGTTGGTGTGGGATTTTCCCACAAACTCCGGAGCGGGAAGAACAGGCGTGTGAGGGGACGGCATGGGGAAATAGAGGAAGAAGGGCTCTTCCCGATGGTCGGTGATGAAGGCCCGGGCTTTTGGGGTCAGCAGGGGAAGCACCTCTTCATGGCGGAAATCAGGTGCACAGGCGCCCCGCCGCGCCAGCAATAATCCATCGGTACCGGGATATTCGTGATCCGGCAGGGCGGTGGGATGGTCGTTTTCCAGATAGACATAGGGAGGGATATCCAGCGAAGCGCTGATTCCGAAAAAGCTGTCAAAACCGCAGTCAATCGGTCCGTTTTTCACCGGGACGGAAAAGTCCACATGCTCGGCGGAAAAGAGAAAATCCGAACGCTCTTCTTCCGA
>ERZ791934.2594-NODE-2594-length-10969-cov-3.754902_pt1 | contig 10969 bp, 13 predicted proteins | sample MGYA00510125_ERZ791934 | MGnify/ENA primary metagenome ERZ791934 (study PRJEB30046, sample SAMN00993240) | human gut metagenome | study: EMG produced TPA metagenomics assembly of the A metagenome-wide association study of gut microbiota in type 2...
CCTGGCGTTTTCCTCAAGCCAGGAGGATGAATCGCAGCCTTTTTAATCTGGAAAGATCACATGGATGCTTAGAAGATTGTCTTTACAATTTGCGGTCACCGTTCCTCCCATCCGTTCCGTAAGCGCCTTTGCGATAGAAAGTCCAAGGCCGGTGGAATGCCGGGCGGTATTTACCGTGTAAAAGCGGTTGAAGAGTTTGCCTACCTGCGTCTCGGTCAGGGCAGAAGCATGGTTCGAGAATACGGTTTCTCCGGTTACAGACAGCGTAATACGCAGATCCCCGTCGCTATACTTGATCGCGTTGGAGATAATATTGCCGAAGATCCGGGATAAAGCGTCCTTGTTCAGGGTCCGCATGACTGGTTTTTCCGGCAAAGATATCTTTGGCGTGATTCCTTTCTGGCTTAAGGCTCCATAGTAAGAAGCGATGCTGGCCTCCAGCGCGCTATTGATGGAAACCTCCTCCAGCGTGAGGGCTTCGGCATCCGAGACAGCAATCGTATAGCGGAAGAGTTCTTCTGTGAGAGAACGCAGCGCCGCTGTACGATTCTCGATAATGGCGAGGTAGTCTCCGGCATTTTCCGAACATTCCTCCTGCTTTAGCAATTGCAGATATCCAGAGATGGCTGTCAATGGGGTTCGAAGGTCATGGGACACATTCAAGATAGCCTCCTTCAGTTCCAGGTCGCCTTGCTCATAGCGCTGCCTTCTGGCGTTGAGTTCCTTTAACTGCTGGTTGAGGCAGTCGGCCAGCAGGCGCATCTGGGCGTCATGGCTGGAAATGTCAATCAATGTGTTCGTCTCTTCCTTTAGTTTTTCGCAGACCGCCACCCGGATCTCCTGTGCGGCCTTTCTAAGAAGATGGAGCTTGACCAATAGTATAACGATGATGATAAGTGCAGCCCATAATAGACAGATCCAAATATTCATGCCAATACCTCTTTGCTTATTTTATATCCTTTTTTCGGAAGAAGAAGGTTCCGATACCTGTTGTGACAGCCGTGATGCCAAGAGAATACAGACACATCCCGCCAATGTTCTCAGTTTTCATGGCTGCGTACTGCATTTCCTGTCCGGCTGGCAGAAAATTATAACAGAATTCGAATTTCTCACGGATCTCCCCATCCAGGTAATTTTTATTTTTTACATTGTCATAGTAATACTCTGGCTGGTCCAGCATCCGCTTAATCTCTGATACGGCGCCCAGCATCAGAAACATTCCTACAATGCAGACGATAGGCGCCAGAGCCTTGTTCTGAATCAGAAGGCTGATCATAGTGAAGACCGAGCAAAGCGCAGCCACCGTGACGCAGCTTCCCAATATCAATAGCAGTATATCAGAGAGGCTGGCCTTCTGAAATCCCAGCAGAGGAATGCCAAGAACCACGTTTGACAAGATGTATGACAGGCACATGAGAAGGGAAGCGGATAGATTGGTGATCAGATTGGAAAGGTAAATATCCGTTCTTTTGTGTCCGGCGATGATCTTATTTCGCATGGTTCCGTCCCCGTATTCTACCCCCAGGAACAGAGAGCAGAAGATGGCGCTAAGGACGCCGATCAGCATCGCGTAAGTGAAAAATGTAGATTCCAGGCTTACGGGAATCTGGTATACCTTGATTTGCTGGTATTGCTTTAAGACATATGCGCTTCCGGCCAGGAACATAAATGCCAGGCCGACTAGAAATGGACGGTTTTTCCAGAGGCGGGCAAAATTTGCGCGTAAAAGCTTATTCATACTTGTCACCTCCCACCAGATTAATATAATAGTTTTCCAGTGATTCGTCATGCTCATGCAGGGACAGTATGCTGCAGTGCTCCTTTGCCAAAGCCAAAGTCAGTTCCGTGACAGGAAATTCTCCATAAATATCCGTCTGCGTATCCGATATGACCTCATAATCCAGGCCCATCCTGTCCAGCGTGCGGACAAGGATGGCGGTGGCAGTTACCGTTAGCCGGGTACATTTCCGACAGGCGGCCTTCAGTTCTTTGGCCGTCATTTCCTTCACCATATGTCCCTTATCTATGAAGCCATAATGGGTAGCAAGGCGTGAAAGTTCGTCCAGGATATGGCTTGAAATTAATACCGTGATCTGCTGCTCCCGGTTCAGCCTAAGGATCAGTTCCCGGATCTCGATGATTCCCTGTGGATCCAGGCCATTGGCCGGCTCATCCAGAATAAGCAGATCCGGCCTGCCAGCCAAGGCTATGGCGATTCCAAGCCGCTGGCGCATGCCAAGGGAAAAATCTTTCGCCTTTTTCTTCCCGGTATCATTAAGACCGGTTAATTTCAGCAGTTCCGGGATGCCATCGAACGAGGGAAGTCCCAGTACATGGTACTGCTGTTTCAGATTATCCGCGGCAGACAGATCCAGATAGATCGAAGGGGCTTCTACGACGGCCCCCATTCTGCGGCGTGCTTTCCGGATTCCCTTCTGGGTATTTTTGACCCCATATAGCGTAAAGGTCCCGGACGTTGGTGATTGAAGCCCACAGGCCAGACGAATCAGCGTCGTCTTGCCCGCCCCGTTCTTTCCTACAAACCCATAGATTGCTCCTTTGGGAACATGCATGGAAAAATTGTCCAGCGCGTTGGAACGCCCATACTTTTTCATCAGATGATTTGCTGTCAAAGCGTATTCCATAATATGAAAGCCTCCTTTTATTTGATGCTGCTATTCTAACCGATGATAGTTAAGGAAGCTGTTAAGAAAAGTGTTAAGAAATAGTAAATATTTTATTCTTCAGCCATTTTAAAGCCAATTCCCCAAACCGCTTCAATGTAATCCTTGCCTGAGACGTCCCGCAGCTTCTTCCGCAGATTGCTGATATGTACCCGCAGGGAACTCTCCATGCAGTCAGGCGTGTCTTCGCTGATGCGCTCAAGGAGGACCGTCTTGGGGATTACCTGGGCAGGATTCTCCATTAAAAGTCTTAATATCGCAAATTCCGTCTTGGTAAGCCTTATATTCTTATCGCCTATGGCAACTGTACGGGTAACAATGTCTAAAGAAAGATCATCATGCTTCAGGACAGAAGATGCACCGGCAGACGTTTTGCGAAACTGGACGGTGATCCTTGCCAGCAGTTCCTCGATATCAAATGGCTTGGTAATATAATCGGCCGCGCCGCCAAGAAGAAGTGAGACTTTGCTGCCAACCTCTGCCTTAGCGCTCATGACGATTACAGGAATGCCGCATATCTGTGAGAGCACATCCTCCCCGCATAAACCCGGAAGCATCAGGTCAAGAAGAATCAGATCCGGCCTGCAAGAAGAAAGCAAAAGCAAAGCCTCTGTCCCCGAATAAGCATGAGAAACCCGATAATTCTCCTTCACAAGAACCTCCTCAAGCATACGATTAATAAAAACATCATCATCCACGATCAACACATGTCTCATAAAAATAAAAATCCATCCTTCACAAATTTATGCATATATAAAAATCCCCGCCATAAGCCAATAAAATAAAGCGTCTCACCCATCAAGAATTACCATCGGATTGCAGTCAGCCAGCGGGCCAGCAGGAGGCAGTTCCGAAGGGAAGCGGCGGCGTCCGGAATATCCTTGCCTGAGATGTTAGGCTGTGGGAGCCGCTATCGGCGACTCTTCCGCAGCCTCACAGATCAGTGCAAGAGATGCAGGACGCCAGAGCGTCGTAGGAACTGCCTCCTGCCGGCACGCTGGCGCCCTCCAATCCCAATAATTCTACTGAAACCCCACATCTATCACGCAGATCTCGCTCTTAGTTCCCACCCTCATATTAGGCCCGAATACGCCCACGCCGGAGGTGACGATATTGTGCATCCGATCTTTTTTCAGATAGCCGCAAGGATTCTCCCAGAGCAGTTTGATCGTCAGATTGCCCGGAAACATCTGGCCGTCATGGGTGTGTCCGCACAGATCCAGGTCTACGCCTGCATCGGCAAGTTCCTGCAGCTGATCCGGCTCATGGTCGATGACAAGGATCGGCCTGTCCTGATCCATATCCTCTGTCAGCTCCTTTGGGCTTAAACGCTTGGAGATGCCACGTCCGGGGCGCTCCCTGTCAGCCCTGCCAAAGAGATAGAAGGAGTCATCGATCAGGACGCCCTCATCGTGCAGAAACTGGATATGGGCATCCTTAAGAAACTGATCCATTCTGGGATCACTCATTTTTTTCTTGTCGTGGCTGAACGTGAAGCCAGCCAGAATCTTTTCCTGGATATCGTGATTGCCGTAGCAGGCATATACGCCGTAGTTGCTTTTAATACCACGTAGCGTGCGGGCGATCTTATCTGGATTTTTCAAGGCATCGTAATTATTGTCGAAGATGTCCCCCGCGATTACCACCAGATCCGGCTCCTGGGCATTGATCTTTTTGACCATCTGGGACATCTGCGCATTTCCCACGCTGTAGCCCAGGTGGAGGTCCGCTACCAGGACGACTCTCATGGAATCCAGATTTTTGCAAGTCTTGTCAATGGTTACGGAATAATCTGTGGTATGTATATGGCGGGCATTCAGATAGCCATAGACGGACAGGGAGAGGATCAGTGCAATGCAGAACGTGCCGCTGGCGACGAAGAGCCTCCGAGATTCCTTCCATTCCCGCTTCTTCCCGCGCTTGACGATCAGTTTTGCAATCAGGCGTATGCCATCTGCAGCCAGGACGGTAAGCAGAATATAGCAGAGGGTGCCAAACCAGATATTTGAAAGGTAGATCAGCCATCTGGCAGGCCAGAAAAAGGCCAGCAGGATGGATAAGGCCAAAAAGCCGTAGACGGCCAGAACGACCAGCCTGACCCAAGTCTTCTTAAAATGATGCGTGCAGGCTCCCATATAGCGGATCAGCCAGCGGAAGATATAAGCATTCAATAGGAGGTAGACAGGCGCGAGTAATACAGCGATCATAGAAAATTCATCCTTTCCGTAGAAATCTGATACTTGAATATACGGATTGTAACATATTTGGGAATAAATTGAAAGTCGTCTCATATATTGGTGTAAAGAGGTGGACAAATATGCAGGAGAACAGAATCTTGAATGTCTTGCCGCGCAGCGTGCGCATTCTGCTCCATAAGGAGCAGCTGCAGTATGAGTACCTGCAGGAGATCAAGCTGCGGGTGGAAAAGCCGCTGCTTCTGATCTACAGGGGCGAGGAACTGATCCTGGGCGGGCAGCGCGGCAAGCCTTATATGGTTACAAAAGAAGATGTAAGGGAGATGCTGGAATATATCAGCAATTATTCCTTATATGCATACGAGCAGGAAATGAAGCAGGGGTTTATCACGATTGAAGGAGGACACAGGGTAGGAATGACAGGACAGGCAATCATAGAGAACGGCAAAGTAAAGAACCTGAAGCATATCTCATCCGTCAATGTGCGGATGTCCCATGAAGTGCTTGGATGCGCAGATAAAGTATTTCCCTATATTGCCAATAACAGAAGCCTTTACCATACGCTGGTCATATCGCCGCCAAGATGCGGCAAGACAACGCTTCTTCGGGATATGATCCGTCAGATCTCCGATGGAAATGACTGGGTCAGGGGCATGGCTGTGGGAGTGGTGGATGAGAGGTCGGAGATTGGAGGCTGCTATATGGGGGGCGCCCAGAACCATCTTGGAATCCGCACGGACGTGCTGGATGGGTGCCCCAAGGCGGAAGGCATGATCATGCTGATACGCTCCATGGGGCCGGAGGTCATTGCCGTGGATGAGATTGGCTCGGCAGAAGATGTACATGCCATCGAATACGCAATGCACTGTGGCTGCAAGATGCTGGCCACTGTCCATGCAGGCTCCATGGAAGAATTAAGAAAGAAGCCTCTCCTTGACCAGATGATCGCCCAGGGACGCTTTGAACGGTACATCCTTCTGGGAAACCGCGGGCACGTAGGGCAGATTGATGGCATCTTCGATCACCGGGGCAGTCTTCTGTACAGGGAAGATACCAGATGACGGCCATGGTCAAGACCTTCGGGGCTGTCCTGATCATAGGAGCCACCTCTTTATGGGGCATCCGGGCGGCAGACCGTATCAACGACCAGTATGTCCAGATGCAGTATCTCAAGAAGCTGGTCTACCAGTTGAGAAGCGAGATACGGTATGCCAGGTCTTATCTGGGGGAAGCGTTCCGTCATATTGGGACATCTTCCAGGGAGCCATATAAAGGATGGCTTCTGGAAATATACGACAGGCTGGAGCATAAGAACAGGGGTACGCTGGAGGATATATGGGAAGATACGGCAAGAGAATATCTGGGGGCATCCGGCCTTCCGGAGGAGGAACTGGACAAACTGATAAATCTTGGAGGCCAGCTGGGGGTCGCGGATATCGAGATGCAGGTAAAGACTCTCGACCTCTACCTGGAGGAAATGAGCCTTTCCATGGAAGAGATGCGGGGCGGGATGAAGGCAAAGGTGAGATTATGCCACTGCCTGGGCGTGATGAGCGGGATATTTATTACCGTCCTGTTAATATAGAGGAGGCGTGCATGAGTGTAAATCTAATATTTAAAATAGCTGCGGTGGGAATCCTGGTCTCCGTCTTAAGCCAGGTCTTAAAGCACAGCGGAAGGGAAGAGCAGGCATTCCTTACAAGCCTTGCGGGACTTCTGCTGGTGCTGTTCTGGATCGTGCCATACATCTATGACCTGTTTGAATCCATCCAGCATTTATTTTCGCTGTAGAAAGAAGGAATACCCATGAATATGATACAGATCGGGATCATCGGGGTCGCCGGCACCCTGCTGGCCGTACAGTTTAAAAGCGGAAAGTCTGAGTATGGCATCTATATCAGCGTGGCGCTTAGCCTGGTCATCTTCTTTGCCATCATCGGGCGGCTGGAAGTGATCATCGATGCCTTGCGGACCATCGCCAATTATATCAATATGGATACCGCCTATATCGGTACGCTGATCAAGATGCTGGGGATTACCTATGTGGCCGAATTCTCCGCGGGCATCTGCAAGGACGCGGGCTATCAGACGATCGCGCTGCAGATCGAGATATTCGGCAAGCTGGCGGTTCTGGTATTAAGCATGCCGGTTCTGATGGCGCTTTTAAATACCATAAAGGAATTTCTGTCATGAGGCGGCGAAAAATAGTACAGGCAGCCATCCTGTGGGTGATCCTGCTCCTAATATTTTCTCCGCTGCCGGCACAGGCCCAAGAGGCCAAGCAGTCGGGAACTAAGGAGGATAAGGCAGAGAGTTCCGGGATGCAGGAGGACTTGATCGGAGAGTTCGATTTTGGGGAAATTGACGATTCCTTAAAGGAATTGTTCCCGGAAGAAAAGCTGGACTTTAAGGAAACGCTGATGGGAGTCATTTCCGGGGATCTGACATTTTCCGCCCAGCTGCTGAACCGGCTGGTAACGGAACAGCTGGGATATGCGTTTGGAAGCTGCAAGGACAATCTGGTACATATCCTTCTGATCGCAGTCATTGCGGCCGTATTCAGCAATTTCTCAAACGTATTCCAGAGCCGCCAGATATCGGAAATTAGTTTTTATGCCCTGTATCTGCTGCTGATTGCATTGGCATTAAGTTCATTCCAGATAGTGGTGGAGTGGGTAAGCCAGGGGATAGACAGCCTGACCTCTTTCATGGGCGTATTCTGCCCCTTGTATTTCCTGGCAGTGGCGATTGCAAAAGGCAGCGTTACTTCCATTGCGTTTTATAATCTGGTGCTGTTTTTGATTTTTATTGTAGAACTTCTGATCACCAGTTTCCTTTTGCCCGTGATCCATATCTATATGATGGTACGGGTGCTGAATTACCTTTCCTCTGAGGATTATCTAAGTAAGTTCGCGGAACTGATACAGGTTGCGGTGTCGTGGATATTAAAGACGCTGCTGGCTTGCATCATCGGGCTGAACGTGATCCAGGGGATGATAAGCCCGGCCATTGATTCAGTGAAAAGAAGCGCCATAGCCAGAGGCGCGGAAGCCATTCCCGGCATCGGGGACGCCATAGGCGGCGTGGCGGAGGTGGCGCTTGGCACGGCGGTGCTGGTGAAGAATGGAATCGGGATGACAGGGGCTCTTATCTGCATCGCCCTTTGCGTGGTGCCGCTGGCGCAGATTGCCTGCATCGCCTTTTTATATAAACTGGCGGCGGCAATTATACAGCCAGTATCCGACAAGCGTATCGTAGGCTGTGTAGAGACGGTGGGAGACGGATGCCAGCTTCTTATGCAGGTGGTATTTACTACGGGCCTTCTGTTCCTTCTGACCATTGCCATTGTGTCTGCAGTAACCAGTCATGTCTGAGGTGGGGCTATGTTTGAATATTTATATGAATGGATGAAGAATATTGCGTTTTATATGGTGCTGATTACAGCGGTCATCCATATCCTTCCGAATTCGGATTATAAAAAGTATATCCGGTTCTTTACCGGAATGGTGCTGGTCGTCATGCTTGCCACGCCCTTGCTTAAGATATTCGGTATGGAGCATCCGCTGGGGAGCCTGTATAACAGCAAGGAGTACCAGGAGCAGATGAAAAAGATAGAGGAAGAATCCAAGTATCTTGGCGAGACGCTGCCAGAAGGCTATCCGGATGATGCCGTGCAGGAACCGGAAGATGAGAAAACCGGGATAGAGGTGGAGGAGATAGAGATTGGACGTTAAGAAAAAGAAACGATTTGAAATTCCGAAGAATTTTTCGATTAAAAAGTTGAAAAAGGATCAGCTTTTGATTCTGCTTCTGGTGGGAATCTTGCTGGTCGTGATCGCCATTCCCACAGGGAAGGGGAAGGATGCCGCTTCCAAAGATGCAAGGAGCAGCACGGCGGCAGCGGGGGGGGGAGAGGCGGCATATGGCAATTACGCTTCTTATATGGAAGGGCACCTTGAGGGCGTGCTGTCACAGATGGCCGGGGTCGGGGACGTAACCGTCATGATAACGTTACAATCCTCCGCCGAGAAAGTGGTGGAGAAGGATGTGGAGACACAAAGCGAGACGGTTACAGAGTCTGACAGCCAGGGAGGGACGCGCACGACACAGAACAGCAGCCATGGAGAGGCCACCGTATATGACGGAGATGGCTCCCAGGGACAGGCGCCTTATATCAGCAAGGAACTGAGCCCTCAGGTAGAAGGAGTGGTAGTCATAGCCTCCGGAGGAGATAATGCAGTGGTAAAACAGAATATTACTGAAGCAGTTCAAGCATTATTTGGGATAGACACGCATAAGATTAGGATAATGAAGAAGAATTCATAAACGATGTGGCAAGGTAGGAGGATGAACAGTGAAACGAATCTTTAAAAAGAACCAGATTATTATTGCAGCATTGGCCGTAATGATTGCGGCGGCAGGATATCTGAATTACTCCGGAAAATTATTCGGGGATAAGGATACGGCAGAAAAGACGAATGCAGAACTTGCAAATAAGGAACTTCTGGACATATCCGAGGAGGACGTGACGGCAAGCGCGTCCGATGATATCAAGAGCCAGGACGGCACCGACAGCGATGGAAGCGTGGACGGGACGCCGGGAGAGGCTGTACTTACAAGCGGCGAGGCAAGCGCCGTAGTTGCAGAAGCAAAGGTGACCAGGGAGCAAGTAAGAGCCAAGAACAAAGAGTCCCTGATGGAAATCATCGACAACGAGAACTTAAGCGATGAGCAGAAACAGGACGCGGTAAATCAGATGGTGGCAATGACGGATATTGCAGAAAAAGAAGCCGCAGCCGAGACCCTTCTGGCCTCAAAAGGCTTCAGCGAGGCCGTGGTAAGCCTGACCCAGGATGCGGCAGACGTAGTCGTGAATGCGGCAGAATTAAGCGATGCCAACCGGGCGCAGATCGAAGACATCATTACCCGCAAGACGGGCGTGGCGGCACAGAACATCGTGATTACGCCGGTGTATTCCGAAGGGAAGTAGGGGGATTCGGGGATTGGCGACCCGCCCGAGAGGCTGGGGCGGCGATTCCTGCGACGCTTTGGCGCCTGCATCTCTTGCACGGATCTGTAAGCCCGCGAAAGAGTCGCCGATAGCGGCTCCCCTTTTGCAGGCTAACATCTCCAGCAAGGATATTCCGGATGCCGCCGCTTCCCTCCGGTATCGCCGCCCCAGCCTCGCAGGCTCCCGGCAATCTCCGGCAATCCGGATGGTGGCGCGTGCGATAGGGTATGCCTTACGGAGAAAAGATGCGCCGCCGGAAGAGGTGTCGATAGTGGCTCATCACTTGCAGACTATACATAAAACTGCATAAACCAGTTTGCAGGCCAGTCTGATAGGAGGCAATTATGCTTCTTATATAGGCTGGCCTTTATCTGTTCCGGCGAATGGTGTACGAAAAAGCCCGCACTCACCCCAGGACAGCCAGTAAATTGACGGGAGCGCAGCGGACGGGTGGCGGGATTCTGGAGGGAAGCGTAAGGGGCGGAGAATCCATGCCGGATCTGTAAGCGAAGTGGGAGACGAGCCGCTATCGGCGACTCTCCCACTTCGCTTACAGATCCGTGCATTAGTCGCAGCCCCGGAAGCGTCGCAAGAATCCCGCCACCCGTCCGCCGCGCGTTACAGGCCAATCACCGATCCTCCCCCTCGAATAAACAAAATTCCCAATTGAGGATTGATTCCAGGTGTGTTATACTGTCTAATAGCGTCCATATGCGGATATACTATTTGTAGGAGAGTTTGAATCTATGTCACAGATAAATAATGAAGTAAAAGAGCAGATAAAAAAGAGAAGGACCTTTGCCATCATCTCCCATCCGGATGCCGGCAAGACTACGCTTACGGAGAAGTTCCTCCTGTACGGGGGAGCCATCAACCAGGCGGGAAGCGTCAAGGGAAAGGCCACGGCTAAGCATGCGGTGTCCGACTGGATGGAGATCGAGAAGGAAAGAGGTATCTCAGTCACCTCCTCAGTCCTTCAGTTTAATTATGACGGCTATTGCATCAACATCCTGGATACGCCGGGCCATCAGGATTTCTCGGAGGATACGTGCCGTACGCTGATGGCGGTGGACTCTGCG
>ERZ791934.2595-NODE-2595-length-10968-cov-3.412994_pt1 | contig 10968 bp, 11 predicted proteins | sample MGYA00510125_ERZ791934 | MGnify/ENA primary metagenome ERZ791934 (study PRJEB30046, sample SAMN00993240) | human gut metagenome | study: EMG produced TPA metagenomics assembly of the A metagenome-wide association study of gut microbiota in type 2...
ACCAGGAGCCCTTTGTACCGCGCGCTGTTCCCTCTCCCGCTTGAGATCCAGCACAGAAAAGGCGGAAGGCCCCTGGCATTTGCCGGGGGTCTTCCGCCTTTCAAAGAGGATAATGGTTTTCTTCCCTGCGCAGCAGGAGAAATGATGAAAAGGATGTCCTGTCAGGATCAGCCTTTATGGTAGCCGCACTTGGGGCAGACGCCCTGTTCGTTTAAGGCAATGCCGCACAAGGGGCATCGGTCGATGTGATTCTTGGTGGTAAACTCTGCCGAGGCAGCGTTGACGCCGCTGGTAAAGGTGATTTTGGCGATGTTGAGCTGGTCTTTCAAGAGGTCATAGACAATTTTGATCATGCCTTCCACCGTCAGGGTTTCCTTGGTGACCACCAATCTGCATTCTGGATAGGCGGTGGCCAGGTCCGTTTGAAAAGCGGGGCCCTTCATTTGGTTCTGCGGCGCGCCGTTGCGGATGCCCTGCTCCTCATAGACCTTTAGGACAGCGGGCAGAAGGGGATCATCCTCCCGCAGAATCAGGGCGTGGTCAAAGTTCTTCAGGACGTTCCAGGCGGTTTTCTGAATTTCATTGCAGGGAAAGACCATGTTGACACCGGGTTCGATGGTATCTTCCACTTCGATGGTCAAAACACCGGTGTGTCCATGGAGATACTGGGCTTCGCCCTTGAAGCCGTAAAATCTGTGGGCATATTGCAGATCCAATGTTGTGATGCTTCTCATGAAAAAAACCTCCCTGTAAATGGTGATTATGGCAAGTCTGTGGACTTGCGCGGCGCCGGGGGCGCCTGTGTTTCTTTGCGGCATTTGGGGCAGAGATATTGAATCTTCAGGTCATATCCCTCGATGGAAAAACCTGTCTGCCGTTCCAGGTCCGCGGTGAGGTCGGTGAGATGAATGTCCGCAAGACTGCCGCAGCGCCGGCAGACCAAATGGTCGTGGCGGGTGTTTCTGTCGTAGCGGTCCGGGTAGCCCTCTACACTAATTTTGCGGATCCTGCCTTGCTGGTAGAGGTGGTTTAGGTTGTTGTAAACCGTAGCCAGTACTACAGAAGGGTGCGTCTGCTTTAGGGTGAGAAATACCTGTTCTGCGGTCATGTGGCTCTCTGCAGAGCAGATGATGTCCAGGATCTTGCCTTCATATCTCATACAACATCACCAGAATTTAGAATTATTCTAATTCCAATATACAGGAGGGGCAACCATTTGTCAAGAAGTTTATGGGGGAAATTTTCAGGCGGGCCCTGTGGGTTTTGTCCCAGGGCGGAGGACTGTCGCCGGCCAGCGAGGACGGCCTTCACTGGACGGCATGGGACGCGCCTTTGCATCATGGCTGCAAACGGTCAATTTGCCCGGCCTGAATAGCTGAAATATGCTGACTGATTTTTTCTTCTGGCCAGTCCCACCATCTGATTTTCAGTAGAGCTGCGATGGTATCCTCCGAGAAGCGTTTGCGGATTGTTTTAGCGGGAACACCGCCGACAATCGTATAAGACGGCACATCTTTTGTTACAACGGCTCGAGTGCCGATGATTGCTCCATCTCCAATGGTAACACCAGACAGAATCACTGCCTCATATCCAATCCACACATCGTTGCCGATGATAATATCACCTTTATTGTCCCATGCGCTCGTTATGTTCTGGGCATCCAGTCCCCATTCCTCAAAAAAGATCGGGAACGGATAGGTGGACAAGGATGCTTGTGTATGGTTGGCGCTGGTGAACAAAAACTTTGCCCCGCAGGCGATGGAACAAAATTTTCCGATGATAAGTTTGTCATGGTTGAGCGGATAGTGGTACAGTACATTGTTCTTCTCAAACTGCTGCGGGTCATAGACGAAGTCGTTATACATGGTAAAGTCCCCGACAAGGATGTTGGGATTTTTGATGACATTTTTCAGATATACGGTTGCGTGGTCGTTGGTGCGAGGATAAATGTTCTCTGGATTCATGACGTTCCCTCCTCTCGAAGGTATGAGAACTCGTATCTCTCAATCCGTAAAAAATGGTTGTTCTCCACATAGTAAACAGCGTGTTCCTTTGACGAATAAACGAAAGAAACTCTGGTGGCCCAGATCCCCTCCTGCCAGACGGCTTGCAGTACAGAAAACGCATCAGTGACAGTAAACTGCTTTCCGTAAGTGTTCAGAAGTTGAGCAGCCCTTTCGTATCGGTCATCTCCCGGCACAAGAAAGGGCATTGTGCTTTCGGGTGCAAGGACAGAGTAATTGGTAATCAGCGAGTAGCGCCCATGATCTTCCCGCCAGCCAATCCCCGGTTCAACGATCAGAGTGCGGCCCTGCCTGTCGGACAACATGGCCTGCATGGTGGCATCCGGAGCATAGACGATCTTCCGTTCCTGTACCATTTGCAGCGCATCGTCAAAACTGATTTTTCCCTGCACAAACTGTTCTGTCAGGCCTGTGATGGACATGCAGTTTTTGGCATTCTGATAGACCCCATCTGGGTTTCCGTGAACATACAACAAGGTTCCGACATTTCCGTTGCGGTTCGCGCCGTGATAGGAATGACGCACCCCATCGGGCCGTAAGATGCCGATATAAAAGCGGTCTTTTTCTGTTATGATTTTGTGATCCCATACGGCAAGGTCAATCTCAAAATTAAAGCCGGTGATGGTATCATCACCTCGGTAGACAAATCGAGTACACATGGTCTTTTCCTCTCTTGTGATGGATTTGTTATTTTTATCGTACTTCCGATGCGAACACCTTTCCATCCACCAGACAATACCGAATCAATCTGTATCAAACAAAAAGCAGGGGCTGCATTTCTGCAAACCCCTGCCGGTTCATTTCTGATAAATGATTTTACGAATGGCTGATACGGACAGGAAATATTTTTCCGCTAACGCATCCATAGAGGTTCCGTTCTGAAACTCCTCTACGATTTGGCGGTTTCGTTGCTGCAATTCCTGCCGGTAGCCCGAAGCTTCTCCCCATCGTTTTTGCTGCGCTTGATCGGCGGGAACGTAAAGATAGCCCCCTTGAATATAGCGTTGCAATTCCTTGACCAGCGCGTCGGGAAGAAGATTTTTTGCATTGATGTATTTCATGCAGGCTTCCTCCTTGAGATGATCGTCAAGCAGCAAAGCCAGCATATTGATGATGCGACGATTTTTACTCCATGCAAACGTCGCAATCCACTGGCTTTGCATGGAGCCGCACTTCGTTGCGTTTTGTCATTCGACACCACTTCTTTCTGTTTCATAGCATCTTTATCATACCACGCAACTTGAAATCACTCAACGATTTTTTGTAAATAGCGGGTAGAAACGTCTAGTTTGAACGTATTATTAGCGAAGCAATCAAGAGAGGGTTTGGGATACTCCCAACAAGAAAAAATCTCCGCTCCGGCAGCAGGCCGAAAACGGAGATTTTATGGGAGTGTGGCCACACTCCCTATGCTTGCTCTCTTTTAGTTCACCCGGAATGGAAAGGAAGGGGATGTGGGATTTTGTAACGGAATTTGAAGGAGTATGGTGGAAGGCGCAAAGCCTCCGACGGATTGACAGCAGCAATGTGACCAGTAACTTGAAGCTGACAGACCGGATGGAGGGATTCTTTGGGCCGAAGGAAAAAGCTAATCAATAACACCACTATACCACAACATCAGATCGAGGCCATTGCCCGTTGCATTTTGCCTGACATTCTGACTTTCTATGAGAGCGAGGAGGGGCAGAGAGAGTTTGCAGCGTGGCAGGCACAGCAAGTGAAAGGTGAAATACAAGGAGGGCAAATGGAAAAAAACGCATAAAAATAACAAAAGCGGGGCGGCCCCCAAAATGGTGCCGCCCCGCTTTTCACTTATGGATGCTTCTGAGTCGTCTGCGTATCTTTTGCATATGTCTTTTTGTTGCTGTATCGATGGGCTCACCGTCAAGTTTCTTTTGTGACCTGAATACATAGTCCAGAAAATTTCCGCTCATATCATCTTTTGTAAGCGGTATCCCTGTTCTTTGAGCCTTTCTTTTCAGATAGTATCGACTGCCCTTATAAGAATATTTTCGATAGAGATTTTTGCCGCTGATGCGATGGTTATTCGGGGTTACACCCTGATCCTTAACAATAGTACGGAGCTTTCGGTACAGTCTATTATAGTATTTACTGATAGTTTTATCCCGAATGCGGATATGCCTGCCATCAAAAGCAAATCCTAAAAACTCGATAATATTTTTGCCATTAGCTCCATTACTAATAAAGCCATTCGTGCAGTTTTTGACAGACATGTTGTCAAAATAAAATATCTTTGTTTTGGAGTCTTTAAGCTCCAGATGAGGAACAGAATCCAAAATGCTTTTGATGGCCTTGTAATGGACAGAAAAATCTACTGTACTTTGGGGAATGACAACAATAAAGTCATCACTATAGCGCATATAGAAACCGCCCAAAGAAGAAACGTATTCTTGCAGTTTTCTATCTGCTGTAAGCATATATACATTGGCAAGGACTGCGCTAATCGGAGAACCTTGGGGAACTCCATACTTTGGGTGAGGGGAGGTATAAACTATATTTTTATTTTTCCTAAACTCCTCCGGAGATAATGCTCGTTCGTGTGAACGGTCATTAAATTCCTTTCGCCCTTTGGGTGTATCTTCAAGTCCATTAAGCACCAATAAGTCTTGCAATTCAACATAAGAAAAACGTGTAACGTTCTTATATACTGCATAAAGATCATCTGGCAATTTTTCAACAGACAACAAATCACACAGCTGCTTTTTCAAATATATATGATCTAAATTGTCAAAAAAATCAGTGAAATCACCAATCATCACATAACACGAAGTGGTATTGCGAATATGTTGAAATGCCTCTTTTGCAAAATCAATATTGCTTTTTCTCAAGTTCGTTCGATATGCTACTGCAACAGAATCGATACCATCTTTCTTTACCCTTTGATTATAAGCCTCATTTATAAGATATGCATAGTAGCGGTAAATCCATCCATCTATGTGAGCCGAATAATAAATTTGACGTTTCTTGGGCTCGCCTTTTTTACCGTCTTTAACTTTTCGACTTTTTATTGTATAGTGAATAAAAGGGTAGAATCCATGATGAGCAACTTTATCAGGAGAAGTTATATATCCAAAACATTTATCAAGAGATACTCTTCGGTCAAAATGAGTGTATTGGGGAGGCACTTTTTGAGATTGCTTTTCTTTCCATTCACACAGATTCATAAAATCCCCCTTTATAGCGCAATACCCGTCAGCACGGAGGATAGCATTCCTTAGCTGACGGGTATACTTTTTAACTTGGTATTCTTACTTGGCAATTGCCTTGCTGTGCATCAATACCAGCTATCCTTCAATTCGCCCAATCTTCAATCATGGTATAATTGAAAGGGAGGACCGTATCAACATGATTCTGTGCATCATTGTCCTTGCGGCAGCCGTGCGGCTGGCTTGGATTCATGACCCGCAGTTCCATCGTGGATTTCTGGAAGAAATCTGCTCTGGACTGTTGACAACAATCTTCTTCCTCTAAACCTAGTGTTTAGAGCATTTATAGTATACTGCATATCGCCTGCCTTGTCAATTTTCCCTTGGATGAAAAAGCGTGTTGAAGGAAATTCTTTAACCTCGGTATACCTATATGGCCGCTCTCTTTTTTCTTGGCCCTCTTGGCTTAGAAGTGGGCTTGCGCTTTACCCCGTTGCGGAAATAGGTGGTTTCGTAACGGTCAAAGAAAACAAATAATCCGAACCCATCTCCTATCGGAAACAAGTTCGGATTATATTGTTTTGGTGCCGGTGACCGGACTCGAACCGGTACGGTGTCGCCACCGGTGGATTTTGAGTCCACTACGTCTACCAATTCCATCACACCGGCAAGAAAGCATTTGAAATTATACAGCAGGTTCTTCTGGTTGGCAAGAGTTTTTTGCGGGAAATTTCCAATAAGCCATAGGAAAGTTGCGACAAATGTGGTATGATGATAGACCAAAAGAGTTTTGCGGCGGGGCCGGTTCTCAGAGAGAGCCCGCCGAGGAATTAGGAGGAGGCGGCATGGGAAAACGGGTGCTGATCTGCCTGGCACTGCTGCTGGGCATGATGGGACTGGTGGGTTGTGAATTTGGCAGTGTGGAAGAGATGTATGCCTTGCCCAAATCCTCAGAGGCCTATGTGAATCTGCAGGCCAAAATCAACCAGGAGAAAGGCAATGCCGAGTATATTGCTCCCCTGAGCGGGGAAAACCGCCAGACCATCCAGCTGGTGGACGTGGACGGCGACGGCGCCCAGGAGGCGGTGGCCTTCTTCCGGGACATCACCGCTGAGGCCCCCTTGAAAATCGTCATTTTCAAGCAGGATGACCGAGGGGAATACCAGGTCTACACCCGGATCGAGGGGGTGGGCAGTGAGATCGAGTCCATTGATTACCTGGACCTGGGCGGCGCCGGCGGCGTGGACATTCTGGTGGGCTGGCAGGTCAGCACGGCGGTGCACTCTCTGGTGGGATATACCATCACGGATGGGGAGCCGGTGGAGATCATGCGCAGCGGCTACAGCCGGTATCTGACCGCTGACCTGGACAGCGATGGCCAGGAGGAGGTCATCCTTTCCCAGGCGGGGTCCTCCAACAGCCCCACCCCCCGCATCGAGTATTACGACAACCGAGAGGGGATGATGGAGCTGATGTCCACCGCCCCCCTGTCGGACGGGGCCACAGACATCAGCAGCTGGCAGGCGGGCCTGCTGGAGGGCGATGTGCCCGCCCTGTTTGTTACGTCTTTTTTCGGCAAGGACGTGCTCATTACCGACGTCTTCTGCTTGAAGCAGTCAAATGAGCTGAAAAACATCTCGTGCAATTCTAGTCTGCGCCACAGTGAGAGCCTCTTCCACTATTATACCGGGGTGCAGCCAGAGGACATCAACGAGGACGGCCTGATGGATGTGCCCGTGGCCAAAGCCGTGGCCTCCTATGGGGACAGCTCGGTGGATGGCTTCTGGTGGCTGTCGTGGGTGAACTATCGGGCGGACGGCACCAAGACTGTTGTGATGACCACCTATCACAGCGGCGATGGGTGGTACCTGGAAATTCCGGACAGCTGGACGGGGGACTTCTCCATGAACCAGCAGGAGAGCTCCACCATCGGCGTGCGCACAGTGACCTTCGCCCGGGGTCTGGAGACCGACCAGGAGAGCACCGTGACGCCCTTTTTGGAAATCAGCTGCCTGACCGGCAGTGACCGCACCCGTCAGGCCCGGGAGAGCGGACAGATCATGCTTTATTCTGACACGGCTGCCGTTTACACTGCCCAGCTCCTGCCGGGAGACTGGGTCTGCGGCCTGGACGAGAAGAGCCTTGTGGACAGCTTCCACGCCAGCGCAAGCGGCTGGGACACCGTCGGCTGAGGGGCAGCGCCCCAGGAGCGCGGCGGACATCGGGAAATGGAACATGGAAAAGGAGCAGGAACATGAAAAAGATATTGGTTTTGGAGGATGAGGCCAACATCCGCAGTTTTGTGGTCATCAATCTCAATCGGGCCGGGTATGAGACCATCGAGGCGGGCACCGGCGAGGAGGCGCTGGAACAGCTGCGCCTGAACCCCGACGTGCGGGTGGCCCTGCTGGATATCATGCTGCCGGACATGGACGGGTTTGAGGTCTGCCGGCGCATTCGGGCGGGCAATTCCAAGATCGGCATCATCATGCTCACCGCCCGCACCCAGGAGATGGACAAGGTCACCGGCTTTATGACCGGGGCGGACGACTATGTCACCAAGCCCTTCTCCCCGGCGGAGCTCACCGCCCGCATCGACGCCCTTTACCGGCGCATCGGTGGGGACATGATGGATGACGGGGAGATTCAGCAGCCGCCCTTTGTCCTCAACACCCGCAAGCGCACCCTGGAGAAGAACGGCCAGCGGGTGAAGCTGACCCAAGTGGAGTATGCCATCATCAAGATGTTCATGGAAAACCCGGGCAAGGCCCTCTCCCGGGAGGAGATCCTCCGCTTTGTGTGGGGAGAGGACTATCTGGGCGAGCTGAAGATCGTGGATGTGAACATCCGGCGCCTGCGGGTGAAGATCGAGGACGAGCCCACCAGCCCCACCTTTATCACCACCATCTGGGGATATGGCTATAAGTGGGAGTTTTGACGATGTTCTGGCGAAAAGAAGGACATACCGGCACGGTGCTCTTTCCCAAGATCAAGGGAATCCGCCGCCGGTGGCTGCTCAACAGCGTCAGCATTCTGGTGATGATCCTGGCGGTGGTGGTGGTCGCCTTCTCCCTGTTTGTGAAGAACTATTACAACACCAATGTGGTCACGGACATGGAGAACAAGGCCCGCACGGCGGCCAGCTATTTCAGCAGTTACTTCAACAGCTACAGCGGCGGCAGCGACTACCTTACCGCGGCCCAGGATTACGTCAGCTCCTTTGAGGACGGCACCCGGCTGGAGCTGCAGTTTCTCGACCCCAACGGCAAGGTGATCTACTCCTCCAACGGCCTGACCCTGTCGGGGACCATGCCGGGGACGGGGGATATCCAGCGGGTCCAGTCCACCGGCGAGATCACCCCCTGGGAGGGGACCTCGCCCCAGACCGGGGAGCGGATCACGGCGGTCTCTGCCCCCTTGCTGTACAATGGGGAGATGGTGGGTATCCTCCGCTACGTGACCTCCATGCGCCTGGTGGACCGCCAGGTGGTGGTCCTGACCCTGGTGGCGGTGATCCTGTCGGTGAGCATCCTCATCCTGGTCTACATCTCCAACATCTATTTCGTGCGCTCCATCGTGGACCCGGTGAAAAACATCACCGGCATCGCCCAGCGCATCGCCGGGGGAAGTTACGGGATTCAGGTGGAGAAAAAATTTGACGACGAGGTGGGCGACCTCACCGACGCCATCAACGACATGTCCATGCGCATCAAGCAGGCCGAGAGCATGAAGTCGGAGTTTATCTCCTCGGTCTCCCACGAGCTGCGCACCCCCCTGACGGCCATCACCGGCTGGGCCGAGACCATCATGAACGGCGAGGCCCGGGACGAGAAGGACGTGCGCAAGGGCATGCGCATCATCGTCAGCGAGGCCCGGCGGCTGTCGGGGATGGTGGAGGAGCTGCTGGAGTTCTCCCGCATCGAGGACGGCCGGTTCACCCTGTCCGTGGAACCCATGGACATCAAGGCCGAGCTGGAGGACGCGGTGTACACCTACCACGAATTTTTGGCCGCCGAGGGCATTGCCGTCTACCACACGGACTGCGAGGAGGAGTTCCCCCCCATTCCCGGCGACCCCGACCGGCTGCGGCAGGTCTTCTGCAACCTGCTGGACAACGCCGCCAAGCACGGGGGCTCCGGCAAGCGCATCGACACGGCCATCTTCCCCGAGGACGGGGAGATCGTCATCACCGTCCGGGATTACGGCCCCGGCATCCCCCCGGAGGAACTGCCCAACGTGAAGTACAAGTTCTACAAAGGCAGCTCCACGGCCCGGGGCAGCGGCATCGGCCTGGCGGTGTGCGAGGAGATCATCTCCCGGCACAACGGTGAGCTCATCATCTCCAACGCCGAGGACGAGGCCGGGGGCTGCCTGGTGGAGATCCGCCTGCCCACTGGAACATAAGTTCGAGAAAATCCGGGCAAATCCTTGCATTTTGATCCGGGGTTTGTTACAATCCCACCAGTACCCCTGGAAACGCGAGTTTAGGAGACACTATGAAACAAAATAAGCACTGCGGCCCTTCCGAGGGCTGCGCATTCCGCACCACCATCGGCGGCCAGGCCCTCATCGAGGGAATCCTCATGCGGGGGCCGGAGAAGCAGGCCATTGTGGTGCGCAACCAAGAGGGAGGCCTGGAGGTCAAGGAACAGCAGCTCAAGCTCATCAAGGACCGCCATCCCATCCTGGGCGTTCCCTTCATCCGCGGGGTGGTGAACTTCGGCGCCTCCCTGGTGGAGGGGGTGAAGGCCCTCATGTGGTCGGCGGAGTTCTACCCCGAGGAGGAAGGGCAGGAAGAGACCCCCTCCAGGTTTGAGGCCTGGCTGGAAAAGCGCTTTGGCAGCGAGGCGTTGATGAAATGGGTCCTGGGCTTTTCCGTGGCGGTGGGCCTGGTCTTTGCCATCGCCCTGTTCATCATTCTGCCCACCCTGGCCACTTCCGCCCTGCTCTACTTCTTCCCCGATGCCCCCATGTGGCTGCGCAATCTGCTGGAGGGCGTGGTGAAGCTGATCGTATTTTTCCTCTACTTATACTTCTGCTCCCGGCTCAAGGACATCCACCGGACCTTCCAATACCACGGGGCGGAACACAAGACCATCTTCTGCTACGAGCGGGGGCTGGAGCTGACGGTGGAAAATACCCGGGCCATGCCCCGGCACCATCCCCGGTGCGGCACCAGCTTCCTCTTTGTGGTCATTGTGGTGGCGGTGCTGGCCTCCTGCGTGGTGTTCGCCTTGCCGGGCATCCGGGATGTGGCGGCCAACCCCCTGGTGCGCATCCTGCTGCATCTGGTGCTGCTGCCCATTGTGGTGGGGGTGACCTATGAGATCAACCGCTTCATTGGGCGGCACGACAATCCGTTCACCCGCTTCCTGTCGGCCCCGGGCCTGTGGATGCAGAACTTCACTACCTTCGAGCCCGACGACTCCATGCTGGAGGTGGCCATCCACGCCCTGGAGCTGGTGATCCCCGAAAAGAAAGGCGCCGACGCCTGGTGAGGTCCAAGGGAAGCGCAGTTTGAGATTTTGAGACAAGAGATTGGGGTGGAAGAGCGTGACGAGCACGTACCATGACCTGTATTTGAAAATTCGCATGTCCCTGTCCTCGGCGGGCATCGAGGCTGCCCAGCTGGAGGCCCGGGAGATCCTCTGCGCCGCCTCCGGCAAGACGGCGGAGGAGCTGTATCGGGACATTTCCCTCTACACCACCGAGGCCATCGCCGAGCAGGCTCTGGCCCTGCAGGAGCGGCGGCTGGCGGGAGAGCCCATCGCCTACCT
>ERZ791934.2599-NODE-2599-length-10950-cov-3.132354_pt1 | contig 10950 bp, 10 predicted proteins | sample MGYA00510125_ERZ791934 | MGnify/ENA primary metagenome ERZ791934 (study PRJEB30046, sample SAMN00993240) | human gut metagenome | study: EMG produced TPA metagenomics assembly of the A metagenome-wide association study of gut microbiota in type 2...
AAATGGAACCGTCCCCGGAAGGCTGCGGCAGGCGTGGCCAGCTTTCCTTCCCGCGGTGTCCGGATTCCGGAGCCCATCGGCATGGCGCTGATCTTTTCCCCATGGAATTACCCGGTACAGCTGACCCTTTCCCCGCTGGCGGCAGCACTGGCTGCGGGCTGTCCCTGTGTGGTGAAGCCCTCCCGGTATTCCCGGGCAGTTTCCGCTGTGTTGGAGGAAATGCTGGAATCCGCTTTCCCCAGAGATGAAGTGGCGGTATTCCAGGGCGGTTCCCGGGAAAATCAGCTGTTGCTGGAGAAAAAATGGGACACCATTTTCTTCACCGGAAGTCCGGCAGTGGGCCGGGTGGTCATGGAAGCCGCTTCCCGCCATCTGACACCGGTGACGCTGGAACTGGGCGGAAAAAGCCCGGTGATTGTGGACAGTACCGCAAAAACAGACCTTGCCGCCCGGCGGATCATGTGGGGGAAGCTTCTGAATTCCGGCCAGACCTGTGTGGCGCCGGATTATCTGCTGGTGCACCGGTCACAGGCAAGGGCACTGCTGCCAAAGCTTCTGGCTGCTGTGAAGAGCCTGTACGGCGCTTCTCCCATGGACAGCCGGGATTACGGCCATATTATAAATGAAAAGCACTTTTTCCGGCTGCAAAAGCTTTTGGAGGAGTCGGAGAAAGAGGGCTGCACCCTCCATCGTGTCTCGGAAGAGGACTGGCGGGAAAACTCCCTGCAAATTGCGCCCACCATTATCACCGACGTGACTTGGGACAGCGCCGTGATGCAGGAAGAGCTGTTCGGTCCCATCCTGCCGGTGATGGTTTATGACTCGCTGGAAGAGGTATTGGGGGAACTGAACCGCCGTCCGTCGCCGCTGGCGCTGTATCTGTTCACCTCCGACCGGCAGACCGCCAGAGAAGTGATGACCCGGGCCCGGTTTGGCGGCGGCTGTGTCAATGACACGGTGCTGCACCTGACGGGGAAAGGGCTGCCCTTCGGCGGCATCGGGGAAAGCGGCATGGGACAGTATCACGGAAAAGCTGGCTTTGACGTGTTCACCCACTATAAAAGTGTGCTGGTGTCCTCTACAAAGATGGATTTGCCGGTGCGGTATGCGCCTTATGGCAAGTTTGACCGGATGACCCGCTTCCTGTTGAAATAAGGAGGGAAAACCATGGAGGAGTATGCTGACAGAATTCAAAAACTGGCCGGTTGGGTGGAAAAAAGCCGGAAGCTGGTCTTTTTCGGTGGAGCAGGGGTCTCCACCGAAAGCGGCATTCCCGATTTTCGAAGTCAGGACGGCCTGTACCATCAGTCCTATCAATATCCGCCGGAAACCATTTTGAGCCGCACCTTTTTTATCAAGAACCCGGAGGAGTTTTTCCGTTTTTATCGGGAAAAAATGGTGGCCCCCCAGTGCCGCCCCAACCGGGCTCATCAGGTGCTGGCCCAGTGGGAACAGGAGGGCCGTCTTTCGGCGGTCATTACCCAGAACATCGACGGCCTTCACCAGATGGCAGGCAGTAAAAACGTGCTGGAGCTTCACGGCTCTGTCCACCGGAACCGGTGCAAGCGGTGCGGCAAAAGCTGGCCGTTGGAAAAGGTTCTGGAAAGCGAAGGGGTGCCCCGGTGTTCCTGCGGGGGCATTATCAAGCCGGAGGTCGTGCTCTATGAAGAACCGCTGGACCAGACCGTGCTGCTGCAAGCGGTGCAGGCGCTGGAGGAAGCCGACTTGCTGATTGTAGGCGGCACCAGTCTGGTGGTCTATCCCGCCGCTGGACTGCTCCGCTATTTTGGCGGCAGTCATCTGGTACTGATTAACCGCTCGGAAACCTCTGTGGACGGCAGCGCCGACCTGTGTTTCCGGGAGAACATAGGCCGGGTGTTGGACGATGTGGAAAAAGCCCGAAATTCCGCCGGATGATGCCCCGGTTTTCCGGCAGAAATCATTGTGTACAGTTGACAGAACAGGGGTTATGTGGGATAATACAGAAAAACATTTTTCCGCGGGGCAGCGGGGCTGATTTCCGCAGAATCGAAAAAGGATGTCGAAGAATATGAGAATTATCGCGGGAGAAGCCAGAGGCAGACGCCTGGAAACCCGGGAAGGGATGGACGTCCGTCCCACACCGGAGCGGGTGAAGGAAGCCCTTTTCAATATTTTGCAGTTTCAGATCGAAGGCCGCCGGGTGCTGGACCTTTTTGCAGGAAGCGGACAGCTTGGGCTGGAAGCCCTGAGCCGCGGCGCAAAAGAAGCTGTTTTTGTGGACGAGTCCCGGGAATCCATGGCAGTGGTTCGCCGGAACATCGCGTCTCTGCACATGGAAGACCGGTGCCAGACGTTCCAATGCGACTATGCCGCTTTCCTTCTGCGGAAGCAGCAGCCCTTTGACATTGTGTTTCTGGACCCGCCCTACCGCAGCGGACGCCTGCAAAAGGCGCTGGAACTGGCAAGCGGCGTCATGTCCCCCGGCGGTGTGATGATTGCCGAGCATCCGGAGGACGAAGAAGTACCGGAACAGGCGGGTCCTTTCCGCCGCGGCCGTTCCTATCGGTACGGAAAAATTTACCTCACCGTTTACCGGCATGAGGATTTTGCATAAACCGCAGCAGACCATACAGGAAGTTGGGAGAGCAAATAGCGTATGAAGAATATCGGAATTTGTCCGGGCAGCTTTGACCCGGTGACCATGGGCCATCTGGATATCATCGAGCGTTCCCGCAAGGTCTTTGACCATGTGATTGTGGCGGTGATGATTAACCCTTCGAAAAAAACGCTGTTCACCGTGGAAGAACGCATTGACCTGCTCCGCCGGGCCACCGCCGGCATGGAAAATGTGGAGGTGGTGGGCTTTGCAGGACTGCTGGCGGATTACGCAAAACAGCGGGGTGCAACGGCCGTTATTAAGGGTTTGCGGGCCGTTACGGACTTTGAGTATGAGTTTCAGCAGGCGCTGACCAATAAAAAGCTGAATCCGGATATGGAAACCCTGTTTATGACCACCAATTCCGAGCACATGTTCCTCAGCTCCAGCATTGTCAAGCAGATTGCCATGTTCGGCGGGGACATTTCCAATTTTGTGCCGGAATGCATTTTGGAAGACGTGAAAAACAGAATCCATGAGGATATGAAGATACAGGGATAAACGGCCGGACAGCCGGGCGGTTTCCCGCGGGAACGGAGAAGAAAGGGGACAGGTGATATCATGCAGGTTTCAGTGGAAAAGTATTTGAGAGAGCTGGAGGAAATGATCGAGAAGGCGCCTTCCTTGCCCATGTCCAGCAAGGTTCGGGTGGATGCCAATGAGGTGCTGGATGTGATTCGTGATATCCGCGATCACTTGCCCGGGGAAATCGATCAGGCCAGAGCCGTTGTGGCAGACCGCAACCAGATTCTTGCCGATGCCCGCCGTCAGTCGGAAAAAATCATCCGTGCCGCCGAGGAAAAAGCCAGAATCATGGTCAACCAGAGCGAGATTACCCGTCAGGCACAGATTCAGGCCCGTGATCTGACGGAACAGACCCAGAAAAAATGCCGTGAATTGCGAAGGGCTTCCTATGAATATGCAGACGGGATGATGAAGCGGGCGGATGAAGCCCTGGCGCAAAGTCTGTCGGAACTGCGTCAGACCCGTCAGAATATGAGAGCCAATCAGAAAAAATAACTCTGACTGAAATCAAACGGCGCATGAATGCAGGTAAGTGAAAATATTATATTGTAGATTTGTGCAGTTTGATTGAGAATTTGAGTATGATACAGCAAAAAACGTATTTTTTTGGGAGAAAGCACTAAAAAATGTGCTTTCTCCCTTTCTTGTACCCGAAAAAATCGGGAAAATACACAATGTCGAATTTTGTTTTACATAATTATTTTCAAAAAACCGTTGCAATTGGTTCCCCTATATACTATAATGGAACAAAAGTGGCAAAAGGTGCACAAAAGTGGGGGAGCGGGTCAGCTCTAAACTGGATTTTGTGGCCGAATTGCCTAAAAAACCGGGAGTGGCCGCCAAGTGCTGATGGGGGAATACCAACATAATATGGACGCGAAAGGACGGGTCACCATTCCGGCCCGGTTCCGGGAGGATCTTGGCGACCGTTTTTATGTGACAAAGGGGCTGGATCATTGCCTGTTTGTCCTGTCCGCAGACCGGTGGCAGAATCTGGTGGAGAGAATGTCCTCTCTGCCCATCTCTCAGGCCCGGGATATCCAGCGCTTTTTCTTTTCCGGTGCAACGGAAGTGGAACCGGACAAGCAGGGAAGAATCCTCCTTCCCGCCAGTCTCCGAAATCATGCGGGTCTGACCCGGGATGTAACGGTGATCGGCGCCGCCAACCGGGCGGAAATCTGGGATACCCAGCGCTGGAACCACTATGAACAGGGACAAACCCAGGAAACCATTCTGGCAGCCATGGAGCTGCTGGGTATTTAATTCATATAGAAAGGATGTGCCAGACATGGAAACGAGTACGTTTTCTCATAAGCCGGTACTCTTTACCGAAACCATCGATTCGCTGGACATCCGGCCTGACGGTTTCTATATAGACGGCACCGCCGGCGGCGGCGGCCACAGCGAGGCGATTCTGAAACGTCTGACCACCGGACACCTGTTGTCCATCGATCAGGACCCGGACGCCATCGCAGCCTGCACCGCCCGGCTTTCTAAATATCCCGGCTCTCTCATTCGCCGGGGCAATTTCTCTCAAATGAAGGAGCTGGCCGCGGACTGCGGTTTTACCCAGGCGGACGGCATTCTCATGGATATCGGCGTTTCCTCCCACCAGCTGGACACGCCGGAGCGGGGCTTTTCCTATCACACGGATGCGCCGCTGGATATGCGGATGAGTCAGGAGGGACCCACTGCTGCCGATTTGGTCAATACCCTTTCCTGGCAGCAGATTGCGGAAATCATCAGCCGCTATGGCGAGGACAAAAGCGCCGCCCGGATTGCAAAGGCCATTGTGGCCGCCCGGGAAACGGCGCCCATTGAAACCACCCTTCAGCTGGCGGATATTATCCGGGAAGCCGTTCCGGCAGCGGTTCGGCGGGAACCGGGACACCCCGCCAGAAAAACCTTCCAGGCCCTGCGCATTGCAGTAAACGGGGAACTGGACCGGCTGTCCGAAGGGTTGGACGCAGCGTTTTCCATGCTTCGTCCCGGCGGACGGCTGGCGATTATTACTTTCCATTCGCTGGAAGACCGGATGGTCAAACGGAGAATGAATGACTGGTGTACAGGCTGTACCTGTCCGCCGGATTTCCCGGTTTGTGTCTGCGGCAAAAAGCCCCGGGCACAGCTGGTATATAAAAAAGGTCTGGCTCCTTCACCGGAGGAGCTGGAAGAAAACCCCCGTGCCAGAAGCGCCAGACTTCGTGTCTGCATTAAGCTGGCACAGGATTGATTCTAAAAAGACAGGAGAGTGGAGCAGTTGACACAGAGAAACCGAACCGAGGCATACGATCTTTCCCTTTTTGACACGCGGCCGTTGACCGTGGAAGTGGGCGGCGAACCGGCGTCCAAACCTTCCCGGAAGCAGCAGCGCCGCAGTAACGTCATCGAGCTCCCTCAGGGTGAGCTGGAAAGGAACCGCCGCACCCATCCTCTTTCCCTGCGGGCAGTGGCAGTGGCCGGCTGTTTGGCAGTGGTGCTGGGCGTGGTGAGCTGCGTGGTGTACAATCAGGTACAGCTCAACGAGCTGACCTCCCAGATTGCATCCGTTCAGACCCAGCTGTCTGAGGCACAGAGCGTGGAGGTTCAGCTGCAAATGGAGGCCAGTTCCAATATGACGCTGACCGATGTGGAAGCTTATGCGAAGGATCAGCTGAATATGCGGAAAACCGGAAAAAATCAGGTTACATATATCACCCTGAATGAAGGCGACCAGGGAACCGTGGTGCAGCCCAACGGCGGCAGCGTTCTGGATCAGATCTGGTCCTTCTTTCAAAATCTGCTGTCATAATGGGATAGCAGTACAGCGTACTTATCAATAAAGACCTCTGAGCGGCACAGGGGTTTATACGGCAGAAGGGAGAGAGTTAAGATCGATCTTAACTCTCTTTTTACTAACAGAGTGAAAGCTCAGCTTCTACGGAGGAAAGCAATATGGCAAAAGGTACAACAGTCCGAATGTGGAAGAGAACCAGATGGCTGCTGGTGTTTATGGCGGCGGGATTTCTGGTGACCATTGGCGCTCTGGTGCGCCTTCAGCTGATTGAAGGTGAAGAGCTGAAAAAAATGGCCATCGACCAGAGTCTGCGGCCCACCACCCTCAGCGCCCAGCGGGGCACCATCTATGACAGCAGCGGCACCAAGGTGCTGGCCCAGAGCGCCAGTGTCTGGACCATCGCAGCAGAACCCATTCACATTTCCGATGAAAACCGGGAACAGGTAGCGGAAGTGATGGCAAAGCATCTGGATATGGAGAAAGACGAGGTCCTGAAAAAGATCAGCGATACCAACTCTTATTACACCGTCATCAAGCGGCAGATTGAAACCGACCAGAAAAACGCGCTGGTGGAGGAACTGAAAGAGAAAAAACTGACCCAGGGCATTCAGGTGAACACCGACTATAAGCGGTACTATCCTTATGGAAACTTCATGGGCCCTGTTCTGGGCTTTACCGGCTCCGACGGACAGGGGCTTTCCGGTCTGGAATATCAGTATGACGCAGAGCTCAGCGGCACAGCCGGACGGCTGGTTACCGCCAAAAACGGTCTGGGCAGCGATATGCCCTTCCAGTATGAACAGAAGGTGGATGCACAGGACGGTTACGATCTGGTGCTGACCATCGACGAGGGCATCCAGCATTTTCTGGAAGCCGGTCTGGAAGAGGGCATCGAGAATTTCAACGTTTCCAACGGCGCTTGTGCTGTGGCCATGGACGTGAACACCGGCGCCATCCTGGGTCTTGCCACCAAAGGGGATTATGACCCCAACGACCCCTGGACCATTGCCGATGAGGAAGTGGCGAAAGAAATTGCCGCCCTTCCGGAGGAGGAACAGGCACAGGCGGAGAGCAACGCATTGCAGAAACAGTGGCGGAATAAGGCCATCAGTGATACCTATTACCCCGGCTCCGTGTTCAAAATGTGCACCGGCTCCATGGCCATGGAGGAGGGGCTGGTTTCGGAAGAGAGCACCTTTACCTGTAACTATTCCTATCAGGTGCCGGGTACCAGCACTTATATTCACTGCTGGAGCCACGGCCACGGAACCGAAACCTTTGTGGAAGGCCTGTGCAATTCCTGCAACCCCTGGTTTATGCATCTGGGCGATTTGCTGGGCCCCAACCTGTTTTACAAATACTTTGACGCTTTCGGATTTACCCAGAAAACCGGCATTGACCTGCCCGGTGAGGCCAGCACCCTGTACTATACAGCGGACCAGCTGAACCCCATCGAGCTGGCCACCGAGTCCTTCGGCCAGAACTTCAGCATTACCCCCATTCATATGCTGGCGGCCGCTTCCGCTATCGCCAACGGCGGCTACCTGGTGCAGCCCCATGTGGTGGATCATATGCTGGACAGCGACGGCAACATCATCATGACTGCGGATACCACCTATAAGCGCCAGGTAATTTCCAGCGATACTTCCGAGCGCATGATTAAGATTCTTCAGCAGAACGCTACCAGCGGCACCGCCAAAAACGGCTATATCGCCGGATATCAGGTTTGCGGAAAAACCGGTACCTCTCAGAAAATTCTGGAGGATAATCTGGATAAGACCAAAAAGCACTATATCGCTTCCTACTGCGGCTTTGCCCCCGCAGACGATCCTCAGGTTGCCCTGCTCATTTACTTCGACGAGCCGGACCCCAACGGCAACTATTACGGCAGTTCCGTGGCAGGACCGGTTTTCAACACCTGTATGGAGCAGATCCTTTCCTATCTGGGTGTGGAACGCAAGTATACCGAAGAAGAGCTGAGCAAGATTGACACCACGGCTCCCTCCGCTGTGGGCCAGACGGTGGAAGAAGCGAAAAAGACTGTGGAGGATGCCGGACTCAATGTCACCGTCAAGGGCAGTGGCAGCAAGGTCATCGATCAGGTGCCCGCTTTCGGTGAAACCATTCCTCAGGGCGGCACGGTGGTGCTCTATACCGACGAGGAGAGTACAGACCAGACGGTGGAAGTGCCCAATCTGCTGGGACTTTCCCTGTCCGCGGCCAACCAGACGGCAGTTGACAGCGGCGTACAGATTCGGGTGACCGGTGCGGCGCTGACCAGTGACAATCCGGTTTCCAACACCCAGAGCATTGCAGAGGGGACAAAAGTGCGGCCGGGCACGGTCATTACCGTCAACTTTGTGGAGCTGGATCAGGTTTTGTAGTTTGAGATTTTCGCTGTGCCGGGACTGTAAAAATACCGGCCGGTATGCTATACTAGAAGAACGAGACCGGGTTTTGGGCGGCAGAGGACTTTCTTCCGCCCAAAACGCCGGAAAAAACAACAAGGTGGAGAAAAACTATGAGCGCAATCTGGACACTGTTAGCCGCCGTCATTTCCTTCGGCGTTACGGCTTTGCTGGGAAAATGGATGATTCCTTTCCTGCGCAAGCTGCATTTCGGTCAGACCATCCGGGAAGAAGGTCCCCAGTGGCACAAAAAGAAGCAGGGAACGCCGACCATGGGCGGCATTATGTTCATCATCGGCATTGTGGTTTCCGTTCTGATCTGTGTGCCTCTGTTTTACAACAGTACATACGACGATACCATGCTGGCAAAAGCCCGTCTCTTCGGTGGTCTGGGTATGGCGCTGGCCTTCGGCTTCATCGGCTTTATCGATGACTATATCAAAGTGGTGAAAAAGCGCAACCTGGGCCTGACGGTAATCCAGAAGCTGGTGCTTCAGTTTGCCGCTGCCGCTGCCTATCTGGCCACCATCGCGTTGATCGGCGGCGATACCGGCAGCCGTACTTCCACACTGATTCCCTTTGTGGGAATGGTGGACTTCGGCTGGGGCTATTGGATTCTGGCCGCTGTGGTCATTGTGGGCGTGGTCAACGCTGTCAACTTCACCGACGGTCTGGACGGCCTCAATGCTTCCGTTACGTTCTTTGTCTGCATTTTCCTGATGATGATTGCCGGACTGCTCAATCTGTTCAGCATGAGCATTCTGGCAGTGGCCATTGCTGCGGGCTGCATGGGCTTTCTGGTTTGGAATTTCAACCCCGCCAAGGTGTTCATGGGCGATACCGGCTCCCTGTTTCTGGGCGGCGCGGTGTGCGCACTGGCTTTCGGCGTGAATATGCCGGTGCTGCTGCTGCCTCTGGGTATCGTTTATTTTGCGGAAATTCTCTCCGTGGTGCTTCAGGTGGGTTACTTCAAACTGACCCACGGCAAGCGTCTGTTTAAGATGAGCCCCATCCACCATCATTTTGAGATGTGCGGTTGGAGCGAAATGAAAGTCTGCTTTGTGTTCAGCCTGGTGGCAGCCATCGGCGGATTGATTGCCCTTGCATTGGTATTCTTTGGCGTGTAACGGCGTATACTAACCGAAGAAGTAAGGAACTCGGAAAGGAGGAGGAAAGCCGTGAAAAAACGAGAATCCCTGAAAAAGCCTCAATCCCAGCGACCGCCCCGCAAACAGGAGCGTTCCTCCCGCAGGCCGGAACCCATTGAAGCCTCCCGGCGGAGAGCGGCTGTCGCTGGAGCCGGTGCAGGTGCGGCGGTTCCGGCTGGTTCGCCTTTTTCTGTTCGCCGGCCGGTGCGGAAAATTCGGAAAAAGTTCAAGGTGTTTTCCGTCCGGGGCGGTATTGACCGGGTTTTCCTGTATATCCTGCTCAGCCTGCTGGTATTCGGTCTGGTCATGCTCTTTTCGGCCAGCTATGTGGTTTCCTATTCCGAAACCCAAGGGTCAGAAGGCGGCGCCAGCAGCTATGTTTATATTATCAAACAGCTGGGTTTTGCACTGGGCGGCTGTGCCGTTATGGTGGCAGTCTCCTATTTTGACTACCATCATCTGCACAAGTTTGCCTTTCCAGTCGCACTGGTAACCATAGGGCTGCTAATTGCCGTTTTGGGGCTGAGAGGCACCGGATTTGTTCCGCTGGTCAACGGTGCATACCGGTGGATCTTTATCGGTCCCATCAACTTCCAGCCTTCGGAAATTGCGAAATTTGCCCTGATTCTCTTATTTGCCCATCTGATTTCCATTAACTATGAGCGGATGGAAACCTTTTTATTTGGCGCGCTGCCCTTTTTCCTGATTTATGGTGTTTTTGCCGGCCTGATTGTGGCAGAAAAACACATTTCCGCGACGGTCATTCTTACCCTGCTGGCCTTTACCATGATGTGGCTGGGCGGCACCAAAATCCGGTGGTTTGTCATTGTTTTCGGGTCGATTGCAGCCATTGCGGCTGTAATCATCTTCTTTACCCCGTTGGGGGAGGGGATTTTGGATAAGTTTTCCTATGCTGTGCTCCGAATTCAGAGCTGGCTGAATCCCTTTAATCCGCCGGAAGGCGTGGATACCTGGCAGACCCGCCAGTCCCTGATGGCCATTGGCTCGGGGCGGCTGCTGGGTCTGGGTCTTGCCCAGTCTCATCAAAAGTATTTTTATCTGCCGGAGCCGGAAAATGATTTTATCTTTGCCATTGTCTGTGAAGAGCTGGGCTTTGTGGGGGCACTGGCGGTGATTATCCTCTTTGCTTTGCTGGTATGGCGGGGAATCGTCATTTCCCTCAGTGCAAAGGATAAATTCGGCATGCTGCTGGGCATGGGTCTGACGGCACAGGTAGGCATTCAGGCCATTCTGAATATCTGCGTGGTGACCAATACCCTTCCCAATACCGGCATCAGCCTTCCCTTTTTCAGCTATGGCGGCACGTCGCTGGTGATGCTGCTGGCACAGATGGGCGTGGTTCTGTCCATTTCACGAACATCCAACGTGGATAAAGCCTAGGGCTATCTGAAAAGTCGAAATCATAGACTTTTCTATCGGCATCATGAAATGATG
>ERZ791934.2601-NODE-2601-length-10945-cov-5.966575_pt1 | contig 10945 bp, 7 predicted proteins | sample MGYA00510125_ERZ791934 | MGnify/ENA primary metagenome ERZ791934 (study PRJEB30046, sample SAMN00993240) | human gut metagenome | study: EMG produced TPA metagenomics assembly of the A metagenome-wide association study of gut microbiota in type 2...
TTATTGGGACGAAGAGGTCGCCCCTCACGTAGGGGCGTGAATTGAAATTGTAACGGCAGCTGCCTGTTTTACACCGCCCAAAGTCGCCCCTCACGTAGGGGCGTGAATTGAAATATTTCGGCCTGCACAACGTCAAAGCTATGCTGGCTGTCGCCCCTCACGTAGGGGCGTGAATTGAAATTTCGGGCTGTGCCGTTTCAGGGAGTTTTCCAGTGTCGCCCCTCACGTAGGGGCGTGAATTGAAATACGAGTAATCAAAGGCGAGATATCGTGTACAATGTCGCCCCTCACGTAGGGGCGTGAATTGAAATTTTTCTGAAAGTTGCCCGAACCTATTCGGTTCAGTCGCCCCTCACGTAGGGGCGTGAATTGAAATTTTTCCGCCTATCAACTTAGATACTTTTAGGTCGTCGCCCCTCACGTAGGGGCGTGAATTGAAATATCCAGCACAGAATTGCAGACGGGCACAAAACCGGCGGTCGCCCCTCACGTAGGGGCGTGAATTGAAATTCTTATCGGAATTAAAGAAGTTCGGGCGTTTGTTGGTCGCCCCTCACGTAGGGGCGTGAATTGAAATCTTTGAGCGGGCACGGCATCCGGGCAGCGCCAAGTCGCCCCTCACGTAGGGGCGTGAATTGAAATATACCATTTCTTGCAAGACACACCAAAGCATCAGTCGCCCCTCACGTAGGGGCGTGAATTGAAATTTGGAGTCTCAGAAGGCGACCTATGAACAAATTATGTCGCCCCTCACGTAGGGGCGTGAATTGAAATTGACGACGCCTTGTCCAAACTCTTTAGCTAAATCGGTCGCCCCTCACGTAGGGGCGTGAATTGAAATTTCTGCGACAAGTTGGGTTTTATCTTTACGTGGGTCGCCCCTCACGTAGGGGCGTGAATTGAAATCGCTCTGATTCCGCTTATGTAGTAAATACTTATAAGTCGCCCCTCACGTAGGGGCGTGAATTGAAATATGAAGCCGCAGGGCGATGTGTACCACGTCAAGGGTCGCCCCTCACGTAGGGGCGTGAATTGAAATTTGCGTCGGCTGGGCGCAGCCTATCTACTTTTTTTTAAGTCGCCCCTCACGCAGGGGCGTGAATTGAAATCCTCCATGGGATATTCTACCATGATGCGGGATTCAGTCGCCCCTCACGCAGGGGCGTGAATTGAAATGGAGCCTAGGTCCCATTTTGAGCCAGCAGAGCCACTGTCGCCCCTCACGCAGGGGCGTGAATTGAAATAAAAGTCTGGGTAATAGTCGGCGCTTTGTAAGTCGGTCGCCCCTCACGCAGGGGCGTGAATTGAAATATTTAGATTTAATTAGTGTAATCGGCACTTCCTTGTCGCCCCTCACGCAGGGGCGTGAATTGAAATTTCTCAATGTATTCCAAAAATTCTGAAATACTATTGAGTCGCCCCTCACGCAGGGGCGTGAATTGAAATGATATTCGGTGTGTTAACGGCTTAACTATGGGATACAGCACATTCCGTCCTGAAACTGATCTCCTGAAAAGCAGCGCCATTCAAAAATCGGCGCTGCTTCTATTATTGAATACTCCAAACAAATCGTTCTATTTTATCACATCTGTATGCACCGTACTCTTGCTGACGCCGAACTTTTTGGCGGCTTTCCGCACGGTGGTTTTGTTTTCCAGAATATAATTGCCAAGCTCTACGGCCCGTTCTTCCACGATGCCCTTCAAATCGATCCCCCCACAACCGTTTTGTTCCATTTGTATGTGGGGAAAGCTTGTTGCAGAACTTCGATTTCTCGCCGGGATGCAAACACACAAGTCAGAAATCTCTGTAAACCTAACAGCAATCCATTGAAACATATAACAGGCGCCCGATTTCATTTCAATCAGGCGCCTGCTTTCGATTCTATTCTATTTTAAGCGCTTTTGTTTACAGCCCATACAGGTTCCCAATTGCCTGCCATGAAAGGACATCCGATTCCGAAGCGATCAGATTATTGATAAAAAGGTACACATATTGCGTAAGCAGGAGACCAATCGTTCATCGTTTTTAAAATTTGTGAACCAATATTTGTACTGGGATTATAACATCCTCCTGCATTTGCCAAAGCTACCAGTGTTCCAGTTTGATCCATGAATTGAACAGGACTGTTCAGACAATAGGCAAACATATTATTGCCTGTAAATCCCTGCCCTGTACTGACATACCCATCCCCATTGACAAACCGGCAGATCTGCGGGTCATAGTAACGGTTATGCAGGTAATACAGCCCCGTCTCCGAATCCAAATAATATCCGCGATAGCGGAAGGGGTTCAGGTTGGCAATATCGTTCGGACCAGTGAGTTCCTGTCCGTTTCCGTTCTGTATGGAGATGTGCTGGACTGGTTTAGATCAAAAAACCATTATGGTTTGCCTACAGGTAATATCACTATTTTTTGCTTTTCCTCTAAAATTTGTAATACATCCGTTAGATTTCGATGATAGTAATCAAACCTCATTTTACTTAACCACGGAAAGCAAAATATATCCTTTTTATATACATATGCAATTGCAGCCATACATCGAAATCTTTCATTTCCAACGCCGGACAGGGGGGACTCAAACCGTTCTTTGTCAATACCAAACAGCTCGCGAATCCCTTCAACGCTCTCCATATCTTGGTTGTGAGCAATCCCCTTTGCAATGAGCTTACGAATGGATTTTCTCGAAGCAAATAGAGGATATATGGAATCCATGTAACAACTACGATGGCATAACTGAGATAACGTAAGGTCTGAGCCATCTATTTGGATGGTTGCAGGTGGGAAGATATGACAGCTATTTGTATCATGTTGATACATAGATACTAAATAACTAATGGCCCATACACCTGAGTCAATTTCCCCCTCTAACTGATTGATTCCCTTTGCAAATTCATAGATTTGTAATTCGTTTAGAGTGTCGTATGCGCTATAAAAAGATGATTTGCAATGGATATGCCCGCTGGTTTGAATTTTAATTTTCATTCATATTACCCCACAATTTGAACATCCCAAACAGCGATCGGACCAGGCATAACACTAACTACGGGACCATACTTCTGTACTTTAGAGTTAGTTATGCCAGAGTCAGTCATAAATGTCGCATTAGTTTTAAAAGAAATAATGACTCCATAATGCGCACCAGAGTTTTTAATAGCATATTTATTTGGTTTCATACGCCATGCAAAAACATGGCCACCTTCAAATTTATTTCCATACATAACGCCTGTAGAAATAATAGAAGCCGCATTTTCAGGTGTTGTTACATGATAATATGTATTGCCTCGCGGCTTTGGAGTAGGGATTGCAATATCTTTTTCTCGTTCTTGAATTTTTGGTGTTGCGGAAGATTGAGAAGCCTGATATGCTCCCAAAATTGCTGCACCAAGCGTAAGAAGTGTAGCTCCAGCTAGTCCAGCAGCATCCCCGTAAGGTAAAGGGCCATCTAATGCGCCAAATCCTGCACATATTGCGTAAGCAGGAGACCAATCGTTCATCGTATTTAAAATTTGTGAACCAATATTTGTACTGGGATTATAACATCCTCCTGCATTTGCCAAAGCTACCAGTGTTCCAGTTTGATCCATGAATTGAACAGGACTGTTCAGACAATAGGCAAACATATTATTGCCTGTAAATCCCTGCCCTGTACTGACATACCCATCCCCATTGACAAACCGGCAGATCTGCGGGTCATAGTAACGGTTATGCAGGTAATACAGCCCCGTCTCCGAATCCAAATAATATCCGCGATAGCGGAAGGGGTTCAGGTTGGCAATATCGTTCGGACCAGTGAGTTCCTGCCCGTTTCCGTTCTGTATGGAGATGGTATTGCCCCAGCTGTCATAGAGGTACCGTACCCGCAGGCTGCCGTCGCCGAGATACAGCGCTTCCACATCGCCCCGGGAGTTGGTCTGTACATAGTAAACATACCCAGTACCATTATGATAATAACGGATGCAGGAGAGATGGCCGTATCCATCATAGGAATAGTAGAACTGCTTGCTGTCGCCCCGCTCTTCATACACCAGCTGGCCATCCTGATACCAGTACCGGTACTCTTCGCCGTTGACTGTTTTGCTGGTGCGCAGCCCATCGGAGCCATACTGGTATGTTATGGTTGTACCATCTTTTGTGAGCTGTGTCAACTGTCTGCCGTCCCAGCTCATGCTCATGCCGTCGCGATAGGTGAGAGGGTTGCCGATTTCGTCGCTGGTGATGCTCTGACCGTCATACCCTGTCAGCAGGTCTTTCCACTGGCTGTCATAGGTATAGGTGATGGTGTCTGTGGCTTCGCCCAGTTCGCCGGTGGTATAGGGGTAAATGGTGCGGCTGGTCAGGTTGCCTCCGCCGTCATAGGCATAGACTATCGTTGCATTGAGATACCGGTTGTTTTCCCGGGTCAGCTGTCCCAGTGCATCGTATTCATAGGTAATTTTTTCGGTCAGTCCGGTTGCAGCGTTTTCTTCTCCTGCCCGTACGCCTTCCTCAATTTTCGTGATGTTGCCCAAAGCGTCATAGGAATACCGATAGGCAGTGTTTCCAAGAAACTCATAGCGGATTTGCGTGGTGCGGTACAGATTGGAACCTTCTTCATTGCGGTTGGACAGCCAGTAAATCCAGTTGCTCCGCAGAGGAGAGTCCAGCGTATAGTTCCGGCCATTCAAGCGCCCCAGAGAATCATAGGTGTATTCAATTTTCCGGCTGGAACTGACCGCAGCGGTCAGCGGCTGTTTGTCCGCATTATAGGTATAGCTGTCCGTCCACGAACGCCCACCGGCCCGGCGGACACTCGCGGTGACATTATCCATTTTGTCATAGCGGTACTTGACCTGATACAGCAGCCGGTCATAATCCGACGAGCGTTCGGTGTCGATGATATCTTCCTGTACATACCGTCCCGTCAGGTCATATTGATAAATATGCTTTTGCTTGTTGACGTAGTCTGTCTGATAAGCAGCCAGTCCGCTGTTGTTGTAGGCCCAGCTGTATTGGGTGGTTCCGTTTTTCTTGGTATTCAGCAGGGAGCCAAAGGAGCTGTAACTGTAATCAACAGTATCCCCATTGCCGTATTTTGTCTGTTTTAACAGGCCGTTATAGTCGCCATAGGTGTTTGTGCTCAGAGTGTGCCCGCCGGCAGTGGTCTTCAACAGGTTACCAAAGGTGTCATAGGACAAACCGTAGGTAAACCCGTTGTGAGCAATGGAAGTCAAGCGGCTGTTGCTGCTGTCATAAGAATAACTGACGGAGACCCCGCTGGAAGAAACACCGGAGAGAAGGTCGGTATTGGCTTTATAGGAATAGGAGGTGGTGACGTCATTGGCGTTGCGCACGGATTTCAGCTGTCCGCTTTGCAGGTCATAGTTGTAGTAGGTCTTGTTTCCATGCTGATTCTGTTCCTCGGCGATATAGGCGCCTGCTTTAATGTTGCCGGAAGCACTTGTCAAAGCGCGGCTGGTGCGGATTTTCATGGTTCCGCTGGGATTTACAATTTCTGAAACCGTAGCGGTACCATTGCCGTTATAACTTGTTTGAATCTTAACGCCTCTGGGGGTTTTTGCTTCCGTTACCTGGTGGGCGTCATTGTATTTATAGGTGTAGTTTTTGCCTTCCAGATCCGTAAAACCGGTAAGGTCCGAGTTGCTGTTATAATTCAGAACGGCCGAGCGGTCCCCATTCTCCGTGGTTTGAATCAGTTTTCCGTCAGAATCGTATGTATAGGCGAGGTAGCTGTCCTTTACCAGCTGGCAGCGGTCGAAATATACGGTATTCGCCTGCCCTTTATACCGCAGCATAAAGGTAATTTTCGTGGGTTTCAGGTTGTCTCCCTTGATGCCATTGGAAAGGTTAAAAGGCATACCGGCATACTGCCAGTCCGAAATGGCAGGGTTGAACTTTGCCATTTGTGTTTTTTCGACAGCAGAACCATTGCTGTAATAAACGTTAATAGAAACGGCAAACAGGCGGTTGTTTACGCTGCTTTCCGGCACAGCATTTGCCTTTGCCCAGGCGCCTGCAATGTAGGTGTCACTTTCTTTTGAATCGGGAGGAAGGACGATCTGCTGGCAAATCCGCTTGCTGAATCCGGCTTCTCCTACCACTTTCATAGAACGGCTGCCGTCTGCTTTGGCAGCGGTGGAGATCGTGTCTGTGCTGGACAGATTTGCAGTGTACCATCCTGCGGGCAGATTGCCGTCCACTTCTTCCATGGAAGAGTTTTCCAGCAGATTATAGTTGCTTGCCCCTGGCGCTTTTTCCAGCTGGATGCCGTCGAACCAGGCTTCGCCTGTCGCGTTCATGACGATCAGCCCAAATCTGGCATAGTCGGTGTTTTGGGGCACGGTAAAGGTAAGGGTGAGCCGTTCCCATCCTTTGTTAATACTGGAGCTGGTTGCACTGGTGATATAATTGGAATATTCACGGGAAATGGAACCATCGTTCTTGACAAACCGGGCTCCCAGACAGGCGCCGTATCCCTGCGCGGCACTGTTTGCACGGGTAAGGCCGTTGGTTTTGACATAGGCGGAAAGGGTATAGGCGCCCCCGGCAGTCAGATTGCTTCCGTCTACCTGCTGATAGTAGCATCCGCCTCCGTTGCTTTGTGTCTGGTTTACCTTGACACGAAGGGAATAATTTCCAAACAACTGTTGTCCGGTGGTCCGGCTGGTCGTATAATCGGCTTCGCTGTTGATCCAATAAGAGCTCACCCAATTGCCGCTGCTCTCTCCGCTGTGGTTTTTCAGATAATTGCGGGTGCTGTTATCAGCGCTGGCCTGATGTGTGACGCGGTTCAGCTGTTTGATGTTACTGGCGCTGCTGTTTTTGGAACCGGAGGTATACTGATACATGCTGGTTCCCAAATCGGTTCCGGAAGCTTTTTGATTCTTGATGCAAACTGTACGGCCAAAATTATCAAACTGATAGGTCTGGATAATATCGTCGCTGGTATTGATAGTATTATCAATACCGCTGGTTCGTATAATGGTATTGTTATAATTGCTCCGGTCGAACAGAATCGTCTGGCCTGTTTTGCCATTGGCGCCTTTTTCTACGATTTTGCTGACTCGTTTTCCTTTGGCCTTGGAGGTATAGGTGAATTCCAGACTGGTTCCGTCGCTTGCAATGACCTTTTTCAGTGCCCGGTCGGAATCGTATTCGAATTGACTCTTGGTGCCGTCGGGATAGGTGATTTTTGTCAGACATCCAGTACCCCAGGTGTCATTGACCGCATAAGAGTATGTGGTGACTCTGCCTGCCGGGTCTTTCAGGGAAGCCAGATAATGGTTGGTACTGTCGTTTTGTGTAACCGTAATCACATGACCGGCGCCGTCGGTAATTTTGGTAATCCGGTAAATATCCCCATCCTTTTGATAGGAAATGGTAATGGCATTTCCGTTGGCGTCCTTGATGGTGGACAGATTTCCTCTGGTGTCAAAGGTCAGAACGTTATCCTTTTCGTCGGTAATGGTACAATTTAGCCCACTGATAATTTTGAGCTCTAATCCCAGCCCGTCTTCATCCAGATATTTGGTCTTTCCGTTTTCAGTCTTTTTATAGAAGAAGTGAACGGTACCGTCCCCGTCTTCATAGGCATAAGGGGTCGCATTAAGGGCAGAACCGCTCAGCCCATACTCTTTGGAACTTCGCACCGTCTGCTGAACGCTCATTTTCCAGCCACGGCCAACAGTTACATAATTTTTGGTATATTTGATTCCGGCCATATAGCCATTGTAGACATGTTCCAGTGTAACCGGTGCAAGCAGTCCGGTGGTGGCCACGTCTCCGTGAACAAATACCAGGTTGCCGGTGTAGTCATTGACATAGGCAGTTCCGGCGGAACCGGCGCTGGCTGTTGTATAAGTCCAGTAGTCCTCCAGTCCTTTGTTGTTTCGATAGGTGAGCAGGGCAACCGGATAGGCTCCGGACCAACCGTTGTATCGTTCCGGCCAGAACTGGGCCTTTACGCCAGTATCTGCATAACTGCCGGATTCCGCAGCGGATTTCAGGAGGATTCCGTAATTGGGAGACGTACCTTCATACCACTGCTTGACGGCTTTGGTAATATCGAAGGATTTTACATGGTCGTTGGTGATGCTTGTGGTAACTTTTGGATCATCCTGCTTGACAAAATTATAATCCAGCACTGCGCTGTCATAATCTGGCCTGTTGTTCCATGTTACAGCGGACTTGTTCCAGCTTTCAGTAATTTTATGGGCATTGATCTGCATTTTTGGAGTGGTGCTGGCGTAAAACTGATACTATAGTAATACTTCGGAAGTCAATTCAGACAAAATTCTATAGTAGTGTAGTTTGTACACACAGGTGTTTCTATAATATGTGTGCGATATGCACATGATTTCGGAATAATTTATCATAAAAGAAAGAAAAAAATGAAGGAATTGTACAATGTTAGATTCTATACTTATTTTTCCTATAGATTTCCAGTTTTAAAATGATGACTTTTATGAGTCGTTTTGTATGTTTGAACAGATTTCAAGAGGTTATATGGATAGATTGACGGGCTTTCCCGTGTGATATCTGGGGGAGACAGGGGGAATTTCTCTGTTCTACAATGAATCTGTCAGACGGCGTGGCCGCTGGCGGATTTTTTCGTTTTGGAGGGATGTCTGTGACTTTGTTTCAGGCGGTGAAGGCGTTGGCAAGAAAGGAGGAAGCAGTGTGGGAAATCTGTATGGCTATATCCGTGTCAGCACCAGAGAACAGAATGAAGACCGGCAAATTCTGGCTTTGAAAGAGCTGGCCATTCCCGAGAAAAATCTATTTATGGATAAGCAGTCGGGCAAGGATTTTGAACGGCCGCAGTATCGGAAAATGGTACGGAAACTAAAAAAAGACGATCTGCTCTACATCAAGAGCATCGATCGTCTGGGCAGAAATTATTCTGAAATTTTGGAGCAGTGGCGGATTCTGACAAAAGAGAAAGGGGTTGATATTGTGGTGTTGGATATGCCTCTGCTGGATACACGCCGGGGGAAAGACCTGATGGGTACGTTTCTAAGCGATATTGTACTGCAAGTGCTGTCCTTTGTGGCGGAAAACGAGCGAACCAATATCCGGCAGCGTCAGGCAGAAGGCATTGCCGCTGCGAAAGCGAGGGGTGTGCGTTTTGGCAGACCACCCAAGTCTTTGCCTGAAAACTTTCATCATCTGTATCAGCAATGGAAAAATGGGAAAATCACCGGTTCAGCTGCTGCAAAACAGTGCGGGATGCCTCTTTCCACCTTCCGCTATCGGGCGGAGATTTACGAAAAATCCAAATTATCGTAAGCGGACGTTTTTACAGGAATGTGTAGGATTTGGCGCATTAGATGGGCCTTTACCTTACGGAGATGCTGCTGGACTAACTGGAGCTACACTCCTTACGCTTGGTGCAGCAATTTGGGGAGCATATCAGGCTTCTCAATCTTCCGCAACACCAAAAATTCAAGAACAAGAAAAAGATATTACAATTCGATCCAAACCAAAAAGCCAAGCTTATTTCACAGTCGATCCGCATGAATTTAATCCCCGTGGGCTAGTTATGACAGAATATCCTGGAACTAGAAATGGTCGGATTATTGTATGGAAAGACCCGATTAATAATAACACTATATTTGAATGGGATGAAGATTTAAAATATGGTTCGCATTATCATACAATGATGGTAGAATGGGATGGAATCCATAACGGGACGCATTATCTCCCCGGGACTCCAGTTCCAGAACCGTGGAATTCAATTTATTTTGGAGGTTGATTATGATAATCAATATATCAAACGGAGAACTTATTAATTCAAAAAAAATATATATCCATGACGATGTATTTGAAGAGCTGTGTTTTCATCGAATGAAAAAAAAATTACATCTTTCAATTTATAATGAATCCAATAAAAAAAGAAGGTCGATCGTTTTTCTAAATGTCATTGGCTTTGAAATGACATCCTGTGATTTTTGGGGTTCTTCTCCTCATATTTTGGATTTTGAGTATGTAGAACCCAAAGACCATACCCTTATTCCCAAATTATTTGACAAAAACGATAGCAATTTTTCTCGCTATTTACCAAATGATTTAGAAAAATATATAGAAACTACAATTACACTTACTTCTGGAGATCAGCTAATCGTTGCATGTGAAAATATTATGATTTAAGTATTACGTTTTTCGATTCTACTAAATATATACTAGAGAAACAAATTATAAATAACACAAGTTAGTGCTACTTTACCTTTTAAAAAAACAATTGCCCAAAAGTTATACCCCGAAGATCTATTTCTCTTCGGGGTATAGTGGCAGATATTTATGACAGCTGGGGCAATACCATCTCCATACAGAACGGAAACGGACAGGAACTTACTGGTCCGAACGACATTGCCAATCTGAACCCCTTCCGCTATCGTGGGTACTATTTGGATTCGGAGACGGGGCTGTACTATCTCCAGAGCCGCTACTACGACCCGCAGACTTGCCGCTTTATCAACACAGATACGACCGATATTCTGGAAGCAAAAGGGGACTTGAACGACAAAAACCTTTTTGCCTACTGCGATAACAATCCGGATGCCCTTGACCCGGCAAAATGGAGAGGCAGAAACCTGCTGGGCTTTGCATTGATGACAGTCCGGCAGTACGCCGCCCTGTAAACCGCCGCTTCGCATAATACAAAAGGCGAAAATCGCAGAGCTGGACCACTGGACCGATAAGCAGGAGACCAAAGCGGCAGTGGACAACCTGATTCGGGATACGTTATGGGCGGAGCTGCCGGAAAGCTATGATGAAATCAGCATTTCCGGTTACCGCCAGAGAATCTATGAGTATGTGTACACCCGTTATCCGGAGGTTGCATATTACAGCAGGCATTCCGGAAATATGGCGAAAATGTAAGGGCGGCTGTCAGCCGCCCGCAAGCCTGCACCCGACAAAAAACGGTGGGCGCACACACAGGTGC
>ERZ791934.2609-NODE-2609-length-10917-cov-3.321304_pt1 | contig 10917 bp, 9 predicted proteins | sample MGYA00510125_ERZ791934 | MGnify/ENA primary metagenome ERZ791934 (study PRJEB30046, sample SAMN00993240) | human gut metagenome | study: EMG produced TPA metagenomics assembly of the A metagenome-wide association study of gut microbiota in type 2...
GCTGCTTGAACAATTTTTACTTTCAAATATTGTCTAACTTTTGGGGGTCACTTCAAAACTACTGTCCGGCTCTATTCCCGCAAACGATGAATTTCAGGTAGTAATCCCTTTAAAATTTGCTGAGAGTCTCGGTTTGACTCCGGAATCCGCCTTAGGAAAGAAAATCGATTTTTCCGCCACGATTTATAAGTGGATCAACAATCAGCCTGTTGAGAAACCAGTGCGGCTTCAGGCAAGGATTTGTGGTGTAGCAGATAACACCGTAGCCTATGACTACGAAGGAAAAATCATGAACTTCTCAGTAGATGATAGTTTTTTCTTTAATCGGGCAGCCATTGAAGAAGTCCGTAAACAAGCTGGAATGGAAAATGAAAACGCTAACTTTATTATCCGTGCTAAAACACTGGAAGACATGATTGCTTTAAAAGATGAACTAAATAAAAGCGGAATTGTCCCTCTGGGACAGTTTGAATTGGTGGAAGACATGGTACGTTTGAACAAACAGACCACGGAACAGTCTGGTTCAGCAAGTATCTTAGTGGGTGTACTGGGCGCAGCTCTGGCATTGGCAGTATTTCTGATGACAGCATTCCTTCGTCGCCGAGAATATGCCATCTACAAAATCAGCGGCTATAGCAGCGGACTACTTGCTAAAATTTCTTTTTATGAAATTGCCCTTGCGGCCGCTTGTGCAGCGATTCTGCTGTTAATTATTTCACCATTTCTGAATTGGGCGGTCGGGGAATTGTTTAACGCTTCCATTCTTTCCTTATCAAAACTGATGGTAGGTATATTGCTGACGATAGGTCTCGCACTCCTTTCTTTTGCGGTGGGTATCCTGGCACTGGTCAAAACAGATGTTTCCACTATTTTGAAGGCGGGTGATAAGATATGATTCGTCTGGAAAATGTGAGCAAGCAATATGGAGAATCGGTCATTCTGGAAAATGCCTCTTTTACCTTCCCGAAAAAGGGACTGGTGTGCATATTGGGACCCTCTGGATGCGGAAAAAGCACTTTATTAAACTTGATTGCCGGTTTTGATAGTGATTATAAGGGGAAAATTCTTGTTGGCGGTTATAATTTGACTGAAATGAATGCTGACGAATTGTGCTCTTATCGGCGAGACAATGTTGGATTTGTATTTCAAAATTATCACCTATTAAACGGCTATACCGCATTGGAAAATATCCTGTTGGCTACTGAAATTACTGGAGAAAATCGGAAGTCAAGCGAAAAAAGAGCCACTAAGCTCTTACAAAGGCTGGGATTGTCCGGGAAGGAAGAACAGAAATCCGAAACCCTTTCTGGAGGGCAAAAGCAGCGAGTGGCTATTGCACGTGCTCTTATTAACAATCCGTCTATTTTGCTGGCAGATGAGCCTACGGGGGCTCTCGACCGCAAAAACGCAGTGGAAATAATGGAATTGCTCAAAGAACTTTCTCAAGAGCGATTGGTAATCGTCATTACTCATGATGCTAAATGTGCTGCCTATGGGACTCAGATTGTTTCCATTCAGGATGGAAAACTGGTTGGGGAACAGCCTTCAGAATCAGACGAAGAAATGGACCGGCTGATTCAAAAAAAAACAGGAAAGGTCTCCCTGATGCATTGGGCAGTAAAAAATTTTCAAGTTCGTCTAAGCCGGTATTTGGCAATTTCTGCTGCCATCGCCATGGGTGTTTTATGTTTTACTTTGTCGCTTTCTTCTGGGAACATCATGGAGCAGTCTATAGCGGATTTCGAAGCAAAAAATACAGCTTTTCATAATGGCTCTATTAAAGCGGAGGGACAAGAAGATAAAATTCTTTCGATTTTGCATGCAGATGATAGAATGGAAAATATTTATCCTCAGTATGTCCTTTCAAATGTATCGGTGAAAATTGAGGGAGAGGTAATAGATATAGCGGAAAAATATCCTATGGGTAAGGCTGCAGAAACTCTTTCCTATGGTGTGATGCCCCGCCGAGGTAAACAGGAAATTGCATTGAGCCCCAGTCTTGCATCCAAGTTTTCTAAGGATATTCAAAGCCTCCTTGGAAAAACAGCTGAAGTGAGTTACGCAGGACACACCTACTCTTTAACAGTCAGTGGGATTTTTAATGCTTCTTATGATAACTTCTATACAAGTTCCGATGTGGAGCAAAAGATGTATACAGGGCTGTCGGGCAAAGTTTACGCAGTCAGTTATGATGTCATTCGGTTTGAAGACATTGCTTCGGTTAGCGACAGCATTAAGGAGCAGGGTTTTACTCCACAGGATGCCTCTGTACAGGCTTCTGCTTTTTTATCCACCTTTCAAAACCTTCGACGTCTGTTTGTAACCATCTCTTTGTTGATTCTGGGGATTGGGATTCTTATTAGCATCATTTTACTAGTGAAGCAGCAGAACACTCGTTTTAAGGAAATAGGGTTGATGTCTGCTCTGGGATATGAAAGAAAAGCGATAAATCGATTGCTTCTGGAGGAAGGATTATTAGTTTACGGGACAACAGCGGCTTTTGCTGGGGCGCTTTCTTTTCTTGTTATTTTCATTGCACAAATCTTTGGTTATTCACTACTCATTTCCCCTGTTCAGGTGCTGACAGCGATCATTCTATCTATGATTGTGATTTTTAGTATCAATGTTGGAGCCAGTTTCCGCCTAATTCGCACCGAGCCTGCGACCGCACTGAGAAAATAGAATGTTTTGTTATTTCATATTGGGATTGGTATTAAGGGATGTTGATACATGAGTACAATACCTTGTCCCCTTTCAGCTTACCATAAAGTACTATTGACATACAAAAGATCTGGTTTGCCCACGTTTCTCAGATCAAAAAGAATCCGAACCCGATTCCATGAACAAATTGTAAAAGATTTCCCAAAGTGACCAAAAACAACACTTAGTTGCGTTTATATGATATAATCGTGTAAAATGATTCTTATCACTCCGATGGTTTTTTACTCTATGGGGCATCGTTATGGGAATAGACAACAGACAATCCGCATTTGTTTCTTTGCAACATAAAAAAGCATCCTTAACCGTTAAAGAAACCACATCTGCCAGCAGATGTGGCTCTTCGATTGCGGCATTTTCACGCCTTGCATCAGCCTGTCAAAATGGCAGACTGATGCAGGGCGTTTTTTATATTCCAAAAGAAAACAACAGAAATAAAACTCAATATTCCTATTTAGGAGAGGAAATGAAAAAGGAGAGATCTGTATGAACATTCAAGAAAAACTGGAATCAATGGCCCGCAACAGTATCGAACTGAAAATTGCCGGAAAAGAGGATTACAAACGCTGCGCCACTCGTTTCGGCGGACAGCCCGATGTGCCGTCTGACTTTGTATGGCCCACCTATGAGGGAAAAAATTACGACGATATTCTAAAAGCGCGTCCTCTGGCTTTCCTGCTGCAAATTAACTGTGAAGAGCTGGCTCAATACGATACAGAGCATTTGCTGCCTGACCATGGCCTGCTATCCTTCTTCTATGAAATGGATTCTCAACCCTGGGGATTCGACCCCAAGGACAAAGGCTGTGCCCGAGTCTACTGGTTTGAAGATACATCTTCCCTGTCCCCCACTGACTTCCCGGCAGATTTAGAGGATGACTACAAGTTTCCTATAATTCAAATTGATCTGTCCTCAAAAGTATCTTATCCTTCCTGGGAAGATTTCCCCAATGTGTCCACGGATAGAGAAGATGATGATGCTTTCACCACTGCATGGGAACAGCTGACTGGAGAGAGCCCAGAAGAATGGGCAGAGCGCTCTCAACTGCTTGGCTGGCCGGATGTCATTCAAAACAGTATGTTCGAGGAGTGCGATCTGGTTACTCGAGGATACTATCTGGGCAACGGTTGGGTGAAAATTCCGAAAGATGTTCGCAAACAAGTGGAGGAAACAGCTCGTGATCGCTGGATGCTGCTGCTCCAACTGGACACGGTGGAATGTAAAGACTTTGAGCTGATGTTTGGCGACTGCGGGCATATCTATTTCTACATCACTAAAGAAGATTTGAAAGAGCGCCGTTTTGACCGGACTTGGCTGATTTTACAGTGCTGTTGAGAAACCAGCTAAATACAGATACCATAAAACCAAAGCGACTGCATGAAATACAAAAAAAGATAAAAGGAGCCATCCATATGAAACCCTTTGACGCCAATTACAAACTGCTGGAAGAGATGTATGACGACGAATATTTTCCCGACTTTCTGGTAGATAAGGTAAAAATGGAACTTCAAAAAGTCATTGCCTTACTGGAAAGCGGTGAGATCCGTACAGAGATGATTCAAGAAAAGCTGGACGAGGCCGTGTGTGCGATCAACGATCTTCAAGAGGAGTTCGACGAAAACGACAGTGAAATCGAGACAGTAGCACGTGACAGCATTGGGGAAACAGTAGCCTATATTCTGGAATGGTTCGACATTCCTATCGATATTGAGGAAGCCATTCGAGAAAGAGATTGGTAATTGCCATCCATTGAAAAAATGGATATGGATAAATACTGAGGTGACTGCATCGGTGACATAAATGGCAGCTTGACACCGGTTTTTCTTTGGATTATAATAGGCTGGATTTGGAATGGAACTCAGAAGGAAGGTTGCTGTATGAAATATCGTCTGCCTTTTGCCGTTGTCTGCTCCTGTATCATAGACACGCTGCTTTCTCTGTTTGTCGCCGGTGCAGTTGGATTCCTGTTCCTGCTTTTTGGGCTGATTGCAAACTTTCTCATCATGACGATAATCGGTGCAGTCGTGCTGGTCTGGTATTTGCTGTGGATGCCTTTCAGTACTCTTCGGCAGATTCAAAAAGATGCCGACATCATCGGCAATCTGCGAATGGAAGAAATCATTGACGCTGCCCAGCATTCCCAAACAAATTCCCGCCGTTCCCTGATACATCGCGTACTGGCAGGAATGGAAAAGGAACTGCAGGTTCGCGAAGCAAAAGAAGCAGCTGTATCGGATGAGGAGCCTTTTGAAACTGCTGAAGAATCTGATTCTACTCAGGAACTGGACGAGTTCGTGGAGCCGGATGATGACTTTATCATTTACGATACGGAAATCAATATGGATAATTTTCGAGACCCGAAAGATGACCATTCTGAAAGAAAATGATAATTCCTTTTGGCAAACCCATGAAAACTGAATCACCACACTGCCACCGGGTAGTAAGATGACTGACAGCATCTTGATTTACGGCATTAGGTCTTAGAAGTCGTAAATACAGATGCTGTTTTTTTGGAGGTACTGATTTTAATGAAAAAACAACTTCGCAAATACATTGCCCCCAATATTCTGGCAATGGTCGGAACATCCTGTTATGTGCTGGCGGATACTTTCTTCATTTCCATCGCAGCAGGCGCTAACGGAATCACCGCTTTAAATCTGGTTTTGCCCATTTACGGCCTGATCTTTGCGCTGGGCTCCATGATTGGTGTTGGCTCTGCCACTCGGTATTCCCTGCACCGCTCCGTGGGAAACCCGGATGCACGGGACTATTTTTCAAACTCCGTCTGGTTTACGCTGCTGGTCAGCTGCATTTTCGTGGCTGCGGGAATCTGGTTTCCAGACCGGGTGCTCACACTGCTGGGCGCTGATGCGGAAATCCTGCAAATTGGCCTGACCTATACACAGATTGTCCTTTGCTTTGCCCCGTTTTTCATGCTCAATTACACCTTCACCGCCTTTGTGAGAAATGACAACGCCCCCAAGCTGGCCATGGCCGCCACCCTGACCAGCGGTATTTTTAACATTGCATTCGACTATATTTTCATGTTCCCTATGAAAATGGGTATGGTGGGCGCTGCTCTTGCTACAGGCATTTCTCCTATTGTAAGCATGAGCGTCTGTATGATTCATTATCTTTCCAAAAACAGCACCATTGTGTTCACCTGGAAACTGCCTTCTATCAAACGGTTCCTTTCCTCCTGCACGTTGGGCGTTGCTGCCTTTGTGGGAGAGCTTTCCAGCGGCATCACCACCATGGTGTTCAACTTTATTCTGCTAGGGCTCTCCGGAAACACAGCTGTAGCCGCTTATGGCGTGATTGCCAATATCGCGCTGGTGGGAACCGCTCTTTTCAACGGCGTATCACTGGGATTACAGCCGGTTGCCAGTTCTGTCCACGGCCAGATGAATTCTGACGGGGAAAAGCGAATTTACCGCCATTCTCTGCAAATCAGTCTGGTCATTGCCTGTCTGCTTGTGGGCGCTGTCATGCTCTTTGCGGAATCCATGGTGGCTGTTTTCAACAGCGAAAATTCTCACCAACTGGCAGTTTATGCGGTTCCCGGCTTGCGGCTGTATGTACTTGGCTTCCTCATTGCCGCCATCAATATTATCAAAGCCGGATTTTTCAGTGCAGTGGGAAAAGGGCTGGAATCCTCTGTCATCGCCATTTCCAGAGGCATTGTGTCCATTACAGTTATGGCCTTCCTGTTGTCCCGGTTCTTCGGAATCACCGGCGTCTGGCTGGCTTTTCCCGCGTCGGAAGCCGTTACCTGGGTTCTCTCCGTCTTGATGGAAAAAATGCAAAATAAGAAAGTTCCTCACACTCTTGACGCTGACATCTGAATGGATTTTTTCAAAAAGAAAAGCTGGCAGGCATTTTCATGTCTGTCAGCTTTTTTTTGCTGTACGATTCGATTATTCCGCCAGCAGAGCGTCTGCCAGCTCATTCATGGCTTCCACATTCTCCGGCTTGACAGCGGAACGGATGGTCACGGTGCCGCACACGGTGATGTTCTTCATTTCGCCCAGCAGCTCGTTCATGCACTTTCCGGCAGAAGGTGCCCAGGAACCGTTCTCGATAACAGCCACCCGACGGTTCTGGAAGTTCTTGGCCTTCAGCTTCCGCAGGAACATCTCCATGGGCGGGAACAATCCGGCGTCATAGCTGGAAGCAGCCACCACCATCCGGCTGTAGCGGAAGGCATTTTCCACAGCTTCGGCCATGTCATCACGGGCAAGATCCATCACTTCGATTTTCTCTACGCCCTTTGCTTTCAGCATTTCAGCTATCTGCTTGGCTGCACCAGCGGTGTTGCCGTGAATGGAAGCATAGGCCACCAGCACGCCCTCATCTTCAGGACGGTAGCTACTCCAAATGTCATATTTATTCAGATAGAAGCCCAGGTTCTCTTTCAGAATGGGGCCATGCAGGGGACAAATGGTCTGGATATCCAGGCTGGCAGCCTTTTTCAGCAGTGCCTGTACCTGAGCGCCGTACTTGCCCACAATGTTGATGTAATAGCGTCTGGCCTCGCAGGTCCAGTCTTCCTCGGTATCCAGTGCGCCGAACTTTCCGAAACCGTCGGCTGCAAAGAGGATCTTTTCGCTGGACTCATAAGCCACCATGACCTCCGGCCAGTGCACCATTGGCGCCATGACAAAGTGGAGAGTATGTTCGCCCAGAGACAGGGTGTCCCCTTCCTTCACACCGCGGCAGCGGCAGCCCACGTTTTCCATGGTGAAGAACTGGGGCAGCATGGAAACGGCCTTCACGCTGGCAATCAGTTCCATGTCGGGATATTTTTCGGCCAGCACCTGTACGCTGCCTGCGTGGTCCGGCTCCATGTGGGTGATGACCAGATAATCCGGCTTTCTGCCGTCCAGCACAGCTTCCAGATTGGCCAGCCATTCAGCAGTTGCCCGCTTGTCCACTGTATCCATCACGGCGACTTTCTCATCGAGAATCACATAGGAGTTATAGGAAACGCCGTTGGGAACCTTATACTGTCCTTCAAACAGGTCAATGGTCTTGTCGTCCACACCGACATAGCGGACAGCCTGAGAAATGGTTACGTCTTTCATAAAAATATCTTCTCCTTTACCGTTTTGAGCACTCTATTAGGGCGTATCTGAAAACGAAGAAATTGACGGATTTGCCGCAAGCAGCAGACAGATACAAGGCAAAAAACGCAGGAATCCTTTGTGGATTCCGAGTATTTTTAACGCAGTAGCTGGCGTTGATTGTCGGAAAAGACTATCATTTCGACTTTTCAGATAGCCCCTAAATACAATTGAGGATTACTTCTTTTTCGCAGCGTGTTTGCCGCCGGGAACTTTTTTGGAAGAAGGCTTCTCCAATACTTCCAGAAAACGTTTTGCCAAGCCGTCATACTCGTGATTTTCCAGTACATAGGCCCGTCCCTTCTTACCCATCTGGCGGCGCTGGCCTTCACTGACAGAAGCGATGGCAATGGCTGCCCGGGCAATGGCGCTGCTGTCCTCGGAAGGAATGGAAATTCCGCAGCCGGACTTCTTCACCGCATTATTTTCGTATTCAATGCCGTAAATAATGGGTTTTCCAGCCATCATATAATCAAAAAGTTTGTTGGGGCTGATGCCATAGCGGAATACCGGCTGTTTCTGAATGCCGATATACAGCGCGTCGAACTGGTCCAGCAAGCCGGGAATCTGACTTCTGCGAACGGCTTCCAAAGATTCCACCGTATCCCGCAGATCCAGATCGTTGATTTTCTGCTGTAATCTGGATTTCTCCGGACCCTGTCCCACCATAATCAGCTTGATTTTCTGACCTTTCAAGTCCTTTCCGGCTTCCACAAAGCTGTCAAGGGCACTGGAAGGACTGTGAGCGCCTGCATATCCCACCAGGAACCAGCCTTCTTCCCGGAACTGATGCAAAAGGTCATAATACCGGGCATCCTCCGGATTTTCCGGGAGCTTCCAGGCATCCTTTTCCACTCCGTTGGGGATGTAGGTAAACCGGTCTTCTGTCAAACCGTGCTCCATCATATAGGACTTTGCGTTGGGCAGAACGGAAACTACCTGGTCACTGTTGGCATACGCAAAATTTTCCGCCCGCTGCATCACCTGAATGAAGGGGTGCAGCCGGCTCATGCCGCCCACTTCCATGGGGCTGAGGGGCCACAGGTCGTGGACTTCATACACCAGCCGGGCGTTATACTTTTTCGCAATTTTGGCGGCAGGGTAAATGTCCATGGGATACGTAGAACTGGCAATGACCACATCCGGCTTGTGCTCCCCCACCAGCTTCTCCTGATAATGGGTCAGCCCCCGGACAAAGGACAGGATATTCCGCACCCGGTCCAGCCCGTTTCCGCTGTAGTGGTTGCCATAGATCCAGAAAAACCGGACGCCGTCAATAGTTTCGTCTAATGTTTTTTTGCCCATCAGGTCAGGATTCTGACCCCGGAGATGAGAAAAAGAGCTGGCAGCGATGGTCACATGATGACCGGCCTGCACCCAGCGTTTGGCCATAAGGAAAGGCCGGAACTCCATGCCGTGAAGATTGGAGCCGGCATAATGATCGATATACAGTATGTTCACGCTACTATTCATCACCTTTCTTGCAGCGATTCATTCAGAAAAAACGGTTTGATTCTGCAAACCAATACTATTATACCCTCTTTTTCGCTGTTTCCGCAAGGTTTTCACCGCAAACATACCGGATAAAATGTAAATTTTCTGTGAGCGGGCCTTATAAATTCAGGCCTTTGGCCTCATCACAGCCCATCATCAGGTTCAGGCACTGGATGGCCGCACCGGAAGCACCTTTGCCCAGATTGTCGAAGGAAGCCGACAGCACCATCCGCTCCGGGTTGCCGCTGACGAAAATCTCCATGCCGTCCCAGCCGCTTCTCCGGTTGCCGCTGAGCATCCCGCCGCCTTCTGCACCAAAGGGCATAACCCGGACAAACTTCTGGCCTGCATAGTGGTCGCACAAAAGCTCGTGCAGCTGTTCCGGTGTGTCAATCCCCTGGAGGAACTCACCAAACAGCGGCACAGACACCAGCATACCGCTGTAATAGTCCGCCACAACGGGAGAAAACAGCGGAGCTTTGTTCAGGCCGCAGATGGCCTTCATCTCTTTCAAGTGCTTGTGCTGCTGGCTCAGGGCATATTCCCGGGGTGCGTCCAGTTCCACAGAACGGTTTTCGCCCTCATAGTCGGCGATCATTTTTTTGCCGCCGCCGCTGTAGCCGGTGAGGGAAAAACTGCTGACCGGCGCGTCGGGAGAAAGAACGCCGTGAGCTACCAGCGGATAAACCAGAGACACAAAGCCGGAAGCATGACATCCGGGAACCGCTACCCGATTTCCGGTGACAATGGCGCTGCGGTGTTCCGGGGAAAGCTCCGGGAAACCGTAAGCCCAGCCGGGTTCGGTGCGATGGGCGGTAGAGGGGTCAATAATCCGCACATGGTCGTTGTCGATCATGGAAACCGCTTCCCGGGCGGCAGCATCCGGCAGACACAGAAAGGTAAAGTCCGATTCGTTAATCAGCCGGGCCCGTTCTGCCGCGTCTTTCCGCAGTTCGGAGGAAATGGTCAGCAGCTGGATATCATCCCGGTTCTGAAACCGTTCATGAATCCGCAGGCCGGTTGTACCTTCACTGCCGTCTATGAAAATTTTCGCTTTCACATTTGTCATGTTCAGGACCTCCAATCGAAACTCATACGGCTATCAATATACCACAATTTGTGCGGTAAATCCAGAGGAAAACACCGGTTTTCGAGATTCTTCCCGCCGCAGTTTACAGAAGGGAAGCAAACCGGTATACTGAAAGCGGCAACACTCTAAAAATTGAGAAAAAAGTGAGGATTTTTCCTCTGTTTTGCGACTAATTAGTGAAAGGCGGGATGACCATGGAGCAGGATATGGAGTATTACCGCCGCTATTTGAAGGGAGACACCGACGCTCTGGGGGGATTGATGAAATTATATCGGGAGCGGCTGATTTTCTTTGCCATGGAGTTTCTTTCCAGCCCCGATGACGCCGAGGAAGTGGCCGCGGAATGTTTTGCGGAGCTGGCGCTCCATCCCCTGCGATACCGGTTTGGAAGCTCGGTCAAAACCTATCTCTTTGCCATTGCCCGGAACAAGGCTTTGACCCTTTGCCGGAAACAGACAAGGCACCGGCTTGTCCCTTTGGAGACTGCGGCCA
>ERZ791934.2615-NODE-2615-length-10887-cov-4.204210_pt1 | contig 10887 bp, 10 predicted proteins | sample MGYA00510125_ERZ791934 | MGnify/ENA primary metagenome ERZ791934 (study PRJEB30046, sample SAMN00993240) | human gut metagenome | study: EMG produced TPA metagenomics assembly of the A metagenome-wide association study of gut microbiota in type 2...
CCATCCATATTAGCCCTTGCCAACTTAACCTTTTCCGTAATTATATCCTTGCCAACTGAGTTGTAGCCTGCTGATATCTAATGGACTTTCACATCTTGCCTGTCTTACACAATCTGCATAATATTGTACCCCTACCTGTATGGAATACTCTGGATCTTGAATCGCCCCTGGACTATTTGGATAGCGGGTATTGTACGGACATTCACTTGCCTGCATAGGATCTGTTCCACGTCCTCCGGATTCCTGCATCATGATTGCTTGGATTGAAGGTACATATTCCGAAATTCCATACTGTGAAGCATACCTCTGAATGGTAGATGTATAAGCCAGTACCTCCTGACTTAGTGGCTCCGCACTAGTACTCCCGGAGCTTCCTGCAATTCCACCAATCACCCCCAGAACAATTACCAACAGCACAACAATCCAGCCGCCTGCCACCAGAAAGGTTCCTAATGATTTTACTGCGGTAACTCCCGTTTTAACCGCTGTTTTTATTCCAGATACTGTCCGTTTAGCTGCCTTTGCAGATTGTGTTGCAGCCTTTTTCCCTTGGACAGCTAATTTTTTTCCAGAACGGTAAGCATGTTCTGCCTGTTTCTTTAATTTTGACGCTTCCTTTGAAGTTTTCGCTGTATGTGCTTGTTTGATACGATTTGCAGAATCTCTCAAAGGGGTCGCATTTTTTACCTCTGCAATGTTCTCTCTCGCTACTCCTGCTGTTCTTTTGTTTACCGCTTCTTTTGTTTTAATTCGTATATCAGTTTGACGTTCTATTTGTGAATTTCCTTGAGTTCCACTGTTTCTACTCTGTTCAGCAGTACGATCCGCATTTTTACTCCTTCGTTCTTTGATGACTCTCCAGGTCTTCTCTGCCTTTTTTTTTGCCGCTTTTTTACTGCCTTGAGAAACGATGGTTTCCCCTTTACTGGCCGACCACTTGATTCCTTCTTCCAGCCGGTCAGAAGCATACTGTTCCGGAGACTGTTTGGGAGAAAAATGGGAACCGTCATGCGTAGATAGCAGGGAACGTTCTGCAGATTTTAAAGTAATATCCTTGATCAATTCTTTGGGAAGCTGTTTGGCATGTTCCCGGACTTTCAACGTCCGGTCTACCTCTTTTGTTTTAATATCTGCCTTATTCTCCTCCTTTATCGTTCCACCTGTTTTTTCCTATCTAACAGTTTCTGCATATCTTTTTGTGCTTTCTGTACCAGTGGGTGCTTCTCATAAGCCTCCACAAGTGCAATTAAATCCCGCTCCACCCCATTTCCTTGATATAAAGGATAGTGGATATCACTGTACTCAGGCACATCTGGATCATGTAAAATAAATCCAATCCCAACCCCCATACCGGATCTTTTCTGTTCCATTTTCTGGTATATCCGAAAGGCTTCTTTTAATGTGGCGCACTCTGTCACTTCTCCCATTGTTTCAAATTCCATGCATTCAGCTGTATAAAAAGATATTTTCTTTTCCTGTACATCTTTTATCACATTTACACACCCTTTCTCTATGAATCAAAAACCGTTACACAGTCCCCCATGTAACGGCTTTCATATTTTTTGATTCAATTATGACGTACTGTAAAACACATTTGATGAACGAACCTATGCTATACAGCTTTCAAACTTTCTCCTGGTTTTGTTGTCATCAGTTGGTACAACTTTGTATTCCTTGGGAATGTATTTTCAAATGGAACCAGATTTCCAGAACAGCGTATCAAACCACTTCCAGCTTTCACATTTGTGATATATCCTAACTGGTTGTCGGAAATGTTCAAAAGTCTTGCCAATTCTTCCCGGTCCGTACTTGCCTGGTTCAGCATAACTAAAAACTCACTGTTTGCGAGCATAAGTCTTGCCGTATCGGAACGTAGAACCTCATCTACATTCTGGCTCATGGCATTCACGAACCCATTATACTTTCGGATACGCTTCCATAACTTATAAAAAAATTCCGCACTGTATGGATAGCGGAATAACAGATAAAACTCATCACAAAAGATCCAGGTCCGTTTTCCTTTTTTCCAGTTCTGGATCACACGGTTGAAAATGGCATCCAGTGTTACCAGCATGCCAAGAGGCATGAGCTGGGAACCCAGTTCCCGGATATCATAATCCATGATACGGTTCTTCGTATCCACATTTGTTTTATGCGCAAACGTGTTCAGACTTCCACTGGTAAATAATTCTGCTGATAAGGCAAGAGCTCTTGCTTCTGGCTCTTCCTGCAGCATCAGCTGTCGGTATAAGTCCTTTAAAGTCGGCACTTCCTTGGTATAACCGCTGCGGATATAATCACGATAAGTATCAGCTGTACAGCGGTCAATGATGGATTTATCCTTTGCGCCCAGATTGCCTGCCCCTATCAGCTGTTCAAAAACAGACAACAGAAATTCTGATTTTTCAATTAGTGGATTGGTATCATCCCCATAGCTGCTGTCCATATCCATAGCATTCAGATGCATTCCAGAAGTTGCTGATACTTTTACAACTTCTCCCCCTAATGCTACTGTCAGGTTTCCAAATTCGGATTCCGGATCTAGAATTAGGATGTCATCCTCCGTGGCAAGTGCTAATGCAACAATCTCTTCTTTGGCAGAAAAACTTTTTCCGGATCCACTGACTCCTAAGCGAAAACTGTTGCCATTCAGCAGTTTCTTCCGGTCCACAACGATCATATTTTTGCTGACCGCATTCTGCCCGTAATAAATCCCGCCTTCCTGCATAATCTCCTGGGTATGGAAAGGGATCAGCACAGCTGTGGACTCTGTGGTCAGGGTACGCAGAGCGTTGATCTTTCGTGGTCCAAAAGGCAGCGCCGTATGCAGACCGTCCATTTGCTGCCACCGCAGAGTGGACAGCTGACACAGATTTTTCCTCGCAATGGATTTCAAGGTTTCCGTATCTGAGTTCAACTCCTTATAACTGTCTGCCATATGCACAATGGTCAACACCCCGAACATCATTCTCTGGTCTCTGGTGGTCAGATCATTTAACATCTCCTTTGTTTCGGTTCTCTGCAACTCCATCTCATACGGAATGGTTGCAGAAAAGTTATTGTTTTCGTTCTGCCTTCTCTGCCAGTTGGTCACGTTCGTTTCTACACCAAGCAGTTTGTTTTGTATCTCACGGACTGCTTCATCCGTAGGGACTGGCAGGATATCAATTGACAGCATTAAGTTTCTGCTCAGATCACAGAGTTCCGATACCATGCTGTCCCGGACGTAAGTTGCATAATCCTGCATATATAAAACACGCCCATATCGCCCATCAATCTTAAAATGATCCTGCAAGAACTCCATAGAATCTGGTGCAAACCAGTCTTTAAAATCATGTCCTCTTTTTACAGCTTCCTTAAAATCAAACTCTGCTGTCGCAGAAACGTCTTCTTTAAAGAAATCACGGAAAATCTTCAGACGCTCTCCAGCATCCAGTTCTTCCCCAATGGAAGATAACTTCGCCAGATGTGTGGTGATATCCGTTCCAACACGTGCGAAATAGGTCCTTGCCTCATCAATGTTCTTCTTATGGACACTGATCGTCAGATAACGTTCCCGAAGAATACTGTTATTGGTATCACTGATCTTGGATAACAACATTTCGTTGTATTCTTTTCGGTATTCATCCAATCCGTCCTCTTTCATAGGGATCAGAATGGATTGTTCAAATTCTGCCTTATTGATGCGGCGGTTATTAATGGTAAGTTTGGCGGATGCGCCGGAGTCCAATGCATTTAAAAGCTCGGAATAATCCAGAAACATTTCTGTCTTATCCTCTTTGCTTGCAATGGAATAATTGATATCCGTAAAACGGAACGATTTTGAAAACAGCCTGCCGGACTGAAAGATGCCATCCGGCCAGATCCGCTGTATCGGGATTGCCTGCTGTACAGACTTCGGAATCATAAATTTCTCTTTTTCTAGTTTTAATGTACGATGCAGCGTTTTAATCAACCGCATCCCCCCTTCCTTTCTTTTTTCTATTTTTGCTTCTCTTTCGTTCTACCAGCTCCGTGCCATTTCTGCAGGAACGTGTTCCGATTTCTATTGTCTCTTCCAGACATTTCAGATAGAGATTCTCCGATTGAAACACCAGCTTTTTGGGGCATAAGATCTCTGATTTTAACCACACCCATACGAACTTTTCCAGTGTCATCTGGTGATAGCGGAAAAAACCACATCCCGCAAAAGGGGCTGCAGCAAAAACACTCAGCCATCCGGCAATCTCCGTTCCACAGGTATCTTTTGTCCCTAGATAAACACCTACTGCAGCAGCAATCGCCAATACAGAAAAGAAACACTGCCGCATGCTCAGTCCAAAGAAAAAGGACTCCTGAAATTCCTGGATCTCTTTGTTCATTTTTACTTCCATTTTGTCAATACAAATAACAGAAAATAAGCCAGGGGACGGCCTTTTCTGTCATAACTCCTTTCCTTTTGTATTCCCACATTTTACCGTTCCATTTGATTTCGTTTTTTCTTTTTCGGCACTTGGCTCTGTTCTTCAAGTTCTGGATGATCCTTATAAAAACGTTTCATTCCTTCTGGATCTAATTCCTCCAGCCGCTTAAGATCAAATGCCACTTTTGCATAGGTACAGAATCCAGAATGTCCTCGCTCTGGAAGAATTTTACCCAACTTATGTTCTTGAATAAATTTCAATTTTTCCTTACTCCCAAAGTCCTGGATAAAGGCCTCATGAACATCCGATCTCTCAAACGGTAAATTTACCGTCAGATCACTAAAAGATTCCCATACACCATCTTCCTTTGCCAGCATTCCAATATACAGACCTTTTCCTGTATAGTAAGTGCCTATCTCCAGTTTGATTTCTTCATGTCCCATTTCCCAATCATATCCTAAAATTGGTTGTTCTTTCATACTCCTGCCTCCTTACTTATAACCCCATGATTTCTTTTACAATCCGGTCCGCTGCCTTAATTGCCCCTACCAATACTAATAGGTTAAAGATCAGCTCTGCCACATAATTCCATACAATATTCACCGCAGATAAACTGCTGTCTGCGATTGCCGGCGGACTGGCAGCAAATACAGAAAAAATAATGCAGGCAAGTGCAATGATTGCTCCTTCCATACAAACCCCTGCATAGGAACGGACAAAGTTCTTCCCTATGTTCTGTGTAGGCTCTCCCGCAAAAGTCGCAATGGGAATGGGTGCTATGGCTGTGTACATATACAGCTTGAACATCCTTCCATACACGGTCAAGATCATAATAAATGACAAGACTGTAATAAACAGGCTGCCAAGCAGTGTAACAATCCAAAGAGGAATAGAATCTAATAATCCTACACTTTCAATCTTCTCCACCATTTCAGCCGGAAGTTCGATTACATCTGAATCCCCACCAAATCCTGAATTTTGCATGATTGTAGATACCATTCCCTGTATGACAGAAAAAAGTGCCATCATCAATTCCAGCCCATACCCTACTGCCCCTTTTGCCAGTGCAAATCGAATAAACAATTTCACCGCATGCTCTGGCTTTTTTACGTCCAGATAGCTGCTACAGGTTTTCACTACACTGATCGCAAAAAAAAGTACTAAAAGTCCATACCCGATTCCTTTTAGAGCATCATGAATGGTCAGCATCACACTCCAGATATCTCCGCCTTTAAAGGTTTCCGGGCTTTGCGTTAAAAGCTGCCAGATTTCTGACAGCTTAGAATTCCATGTTTCTAACGCATTGTTTAGATTTTGAACGATCCAGTTATCACTTTCCAAGTAGCATTTCACCTCCCTGTTGTTTCCATTTACAGACAGGGAGAACAGCACAGTGTCTGCTCTCCCGCTGTACTGCTGATATCAGATTACACCATGATCAAATCCAAAATCTCTTTTGCAAAGGTAATGATGACGCCGCCTGCTAAAGTCAAAAATCCATTTGCCCTCTGGCTTGGATCATGCGATTTTAAAGACAAGCCGATCTGCACCACACCAAATCCTAACAAGATCAAGCCAATCGCCCGGATCAAGGAAAAAATAAAATCAGACAAGTTATTCACCACTGCTAATGGATCTCCTGCAGCCAGAACAGGGGTTGTACACCACATCATGGCGAATACGATTACTGCATAGCTGACAAAAAATCGTTTTTGTACACCACTCATTCGCAAAGGCTTCGTCTTCGGATTCTTTTTCTTAAACAATTTCTGCATCATATGCACGATACACATTCCTCCCATCTAAAAAGGCTGCTCTTTGCCGAGGATGTCCTCTTCACAGAGCAGCTCATAATCATCTAAGCGTTCAATATCAATATTCAAATCATCATGTGACCTCGGAGCTTTCGCATAGTCATACGGAGGCGCACCGCCATCCTCTGTCCATTTCACATTTGGATGTTTCTTTAAATTATATTTGTCATCCAGCATGGGACGTTCCCCTCGGACAAACAGGATTGCTTTCCGGTTATCCAGTAAGCGGATCTCATCCGGTGTAAAGAGTTCCCGCCCTGTCTGCTGATAGTTCGTAGAATAACTTCCGTTTCGTCCTTTTGTCTGTCCATAAGTATTCGTATCTAAAGTTTCTTTTCCCAACAGTTCCGAAATATATTTATGTCCCTCTTTTTCGTTGCCTCCCAGATATAAAAATTCATCGCAATTACCTACCAAGCTTTCCCATGAGTCCTTAAACAGGGCTTTCATTTGTGCCATATTCTGGATGATGATACTGCAGGAAATTGCGCGTGACCGCATGGTAGCAAGGATCTTATCAAAATCATCCGGCAAGGCTACATTCGGCCACTCATCCATGATACAGTGGACGGGTACCGGCAATCTCCCTCCATATTTTCGGTCTGCTACATAATACAGTGTCTGGAACAGATTGCTATAAATCATACCTACCAGATAGTTCAAAGAAGTATCGGCATCGGGGATACAGCAGAACAACGCCACTTTCTTTTCTCCGATACTTGCCAGATCCAGCTCATCCGTACAGGTTAAGTTTGCAATCTCTTTCAGATTAAATGCAGCCAACCGGACACCAACAGAAATCAAGATAGACTTTGCTGTTTTTCCCGCTGCCTGCTTGTAAATCTGATACTGTTTCACCGCAATGCTGTCCGGCTTTCTCATTTCTAACCTTTCAAACAAAATGTCCAGAGGTGACTGATATTCCTCATCTTCTTCCTTAACCTGGGCACTACCTAACATCTCCATGATCATAGGGAAATTCTGCTCTTCCGGCGGTGCTTCATGTAACAGGTACAGCATCAGAGCCTGCAACAGCGCTGTTTCGCTCTTCTCCCAAAATGGATCCGATGCCTGTGAACCTTTTGGTGTTGTATTGCGGATCAGGTTGTTGATAAGTTTTAACACATCTTTGTCATCATGGACATAACAAAATGGATTATAACAAAAGGATGTATCCGGGTTGATCAGATCAAACACCCGTACCTCATATCCCATCCGTTCCAGCAGTCCTCCAGTCTTCCGGAGTAGCTCTCCTTTCGGATCCGTTACTACAATGGAACAGCCACCGCCTTTTTTCGACTCAGCCTGAGAGCATTGAAGAATATTAGGAACTGCATAGGTACGACTTTTTCCGGCTCCTGAGCCACCCGCCACCAAGACATTTAAGTTTCTCTGGTGCTTATAGACTTCCTGGCTCATGCGAAAGTTTTGTGTCAAAAGAAGATTATGGGTATACTCCTTGTCTGCATATCTCTTACAAATCTGATGGACGTCTCCCCAACGGGCGGAACCGTGTTCCACACCTCTTCTATAATTTTTCTGCTGAGAATAATAGATACAGATACCTGTGATATAGGCAAATGATAGAATCAAGATACACTTTCCCGTATATACGGTGTAGTGCAAAGAAAAAGGCTGGCGAAGAATCTGACTCAGCCTGTCTAAAATTTCAAATATATTTTCCCCTGGTTGAATCGCACAGGCAAGGGAAGCCCCCATCCACCAGACAATCGGAAGAAAAATCCCCCAGACAATCAAGTCTGCTTTTCTAAATGTTACCTCTGCATGTCATGCTCCTTTCTCTTATGCGGCTCTCCTATTTTATGGAACGAATCCACTTCTGGCAAAACCGCAAGGGAACTACCATTCTCCCAGTTCACATGGATCTGTCCGGCATCATCTACGTAACATACTTTTCCTTTTAATCCAGAGGGCATATTCCTTTCACCCTCCATCTCATCTAAGCAAATCTGCGTTCCTTCTGGATACATCTTTCGTATGCGTTCTACCTGTTTTCGATCTAATATCTGAATGATCACCCCTCCTTTTACCACGGGAAGTGCTTGGTCCTATGGGGTTTCATAACCTCCATGATAGCTGCTTCCACACCATCAGTATATTTTCCTTCCTCTAAACGCTGATTGCGGAGATCATTTAAGGCATGGCGAAGAACCCTCTGTTCATCAGAAGTGATTTCCATCCTCTTTTCTTTCAGATCAAAATCCCAGAGTTTTAAACCCATTTGTCTTGCCTCTTCTGATTCAGGTCCTTTTTTCCGGTAAAGACTCAGCAATGCATCTGACATCATATTTCTTCTGGTTTCTTTCATTTCGATATAATATTTTGTCATATATGACACCTGCCTTTCTTACACCAACCATATCACACACGTTCCGCAATAGCTATCACAAATCCAACTTTTACTGTGCTTTATCGCTCTGGTTCATTTTTACTCTTTTTCCCTTTGTCCGGAGATTTTTTCTCGCTTTCTCCTACTGTAAAGGTATCCTCTGTCACAAACTGCTGTTCCGGCTCCCGCAAATTCCGTTCGATATGACCACGGATTCCATAAGCTGCTGTCCGGACATCATTTAAGAATAGCCTTAACTCCTGTGGATCTTTCTGACCATGCTCCTGAATTCCTGCCACTTTCTCAAGATCAAAACCGGAGACATCCACACCATATCTTTTTCCTAATATGTATGTGGCACAAAATGCCTGTGCATTAACTCTATTTCTGGCATAGTTTCCATCATGCTGGTCTAGTGCTGCACAGGCAAGTTCTCGGTTAATAGCATGAAAAGTAGTAATCTCTGACATTCCGTTTCGTATGTAAATCGTCCTTTGATTTGGAATATATTGTGCCTGAATCTTATCCGGAAGATTATCCGCAATCTGCAGACGGATATTCTGATTTTTCAACACTGCTTCCAATAATGTGTGGATATCTCTCTGAGGACGTTCCTCTAACGGCCTTCCTTTGGTCTGCGTAATATCATAGCCCTTGCTGATCGCATAACCGGAACGCATTTCTCCATCCTTCTCATACTTTGTATCAATAATATAAGTATAACCATGTACTCCTGTTCTCAAGGAACGTCTGTCATGCTTCCACTCATCAAAAGATTTTACCAGCTTTACTTCGGGATTCTGGGAATATAAAAGCAAAAGGTTCGGAACCTTTGGCATATTATACTGCCCTGCCATAAAATCCAAAAACTTCTGCAAGGACGCTCCATCCTTGAACACCGACTGTGCCTGTCCATCGATCTGCATCCACGTTTCTTCCCTCTCCTGTTTCTTTAAAGCTGCATACTCTTCTTTCGATAACTTTTGCTCCGAGCTCTGATCTTCCACAGGATTCTGAATCATACCTGTTAAATCCATATAGCATTACCTCCCTTTTCCCTTTTTCTTGTATTTTCGCCCTTTCGTCTTTTGCCGCTGTCTGCTTTGTTTCTGCCGATTCTTCTGTGCCTGCTCTTTTTTTATCTCTTTGATCTCTGCACGCACAGAGGGCTTTACTCCATGTTCCCTATTTTTCTGACCGGAAGAAAAATCTCTGCTGGGCGAGGAAGTCCCGGACGGAAGCTTTTCTTCCTTCCCCTGCGTAAAATTTCCTTCTTCAAAGAACATATCCCCGAAATCAAACTTCTGATCCGATTCATCAATTTCAAATTCAATGGTTCCTTCCGGCATAGATACTGTTTGAACTTTCTTTTCCTGCCCTTCTTTAGTGGTTCTTTCCAGTTCCATTCCCTTTGTTGCTTCTTTCTTGGGATTGCCTGTATCAAATTCCACTTTCCCGGATTCTGCTTTTACATAGTCAATATCCATGCGATCCAATACCCGGTTCATTTTGGCAGCGTCTTCTGCAAATACCATAATCTCGTTATTGATCGGTTTCTTTTTATCCTTAATGACGACATATAAAAGACCTCTTGCTTTTGCTTCTCTGGCAAATTCTTTCATACGGTCATCCGGCACGGTAAAAAATTTGGTCGGCCTTCGCTCTTTGATCATACGTACCATCTGTGTCTTTCCGTAAGTCTTCTTCTGGTCTTTTAACACTGCTACGATAAAAACTGCAAGATTTTTCGCGATACTCCCGGAAATCCGAAGCGTATGTTCCATCCCTTCCATCGAATAACGAACAATCTGATCTGCCGCATCACCACCGTAATTCATACCGCTCACCTCCTCTATTTTTTATTTCACATAGGATTCCTTTATCTGCCCCTTCCTTCGTTGCATATTCTTCTCTGCCTGTTCCATCCTCTCCTTTGCCCGTTTCATCCGCTGCTCCATTTCTACGGAATACTGCTCAATCCGCAGCGACATCCGAATATCCTTGCGGATCTGTTTCATCTCTTCTGTAATCTTTCCAATCCGTTCACATCCGGGCTGGCTGCGATACAGTTGCCGGCGTTCCAATAGCAACTGTGCCATTTTTTCTTCCAGCGGGTGCCGGAATTCCTGCAGCTGTTCTATGGTGGAAATGTCCTGTTTCTGAAGAAATTCTATCTGCGCAATCCGCTGATCCAGTCTGCGGATATCTTCCCGCACTTCATAAGGGATGCGCTTGGGTTTCTTTTGAAAAACACCCATCTGATACAAATAGGAATAATACAGTGCCTGTAGTCCGGTCCGTTTCTTTCTTTGTTTTGACC
>ERZ791934.2617-NODE-2617-length-10884-cov-4.133346_pt1 | contig 10884 bp, 9 predicted proteins | sample MGYA00510125_ERZ791934 | MGnify/ENA primary metagenome ERZ791934 (study PRJEB30046, sample SAMN00993240) | human gut metagenome | study: EMG produced TPA metagenomics assembly of the A metagenome-wide association study of gut microbiota in type 2...
TTCATTTTCTGTAAGATAATAGGAACAACTCCCATATGTCGTATTTTGTATTCAAGAAGAAAAGTATCATTTATATGACCACTTCCATAAGGCTCGCAAGATATTAAAGTACCAACGAAATCAAAACTAGAAATGACCTCCTTTAATAAATATTTTTCTTTTGTCATTTTATTCATTTTACTTTCCTCCAATCGATGATAACTACTACTAGATATAGTCTGATTATAGTACCGAACCAATAATATCTATTGTAAAATTTTTGTATTTTGTAGTAATGTTGTGAGTAAATGGGAAAGCAGGTGTCTGATACTCTTTTGTTTTTCTGTCGATCGCAAAAGGAAATGCGCTTTGAGATTAGTCTATGCTGCGTGGTTACGTTCATTATTAGGCAGCATACATACAAAAAAACGGCCAGAATGCTGACCGTTTTTGTCCTATTCCTTCTCTACAACTGACTTTGCCGAGCGGTAAGCCTTTGGCGTCATGCCTTTCGCTTTTTTGAAGACTTTGGTGAAGTAACTCTGGTCGTCAAATCCAGTAGAAAGTGATACGTCGATAATGCTGAGGTTGGTATTTGCCAGAAGATGACAGGCGTGCTCTACCTTCAGCGAATTGAGATAATCTGTAAAGGTGACTCCCATTTCCTGCTTAAACAAGGTGGAAAAATAAGAAGAATTGACGTGAAGATTCAGTTCAATGTCTTTCAAAGAAATCTTTTCGGTATAATTCTTGTTGATGAACTGCAGCGCTTTTGCTACAATCTGTGAACGGCCGCTATAGATAGACGAAAGCATATTCTTGGTGATGACTTCGATGATCGTCTCTGAAACGCTGTGGAGTTCGTTAAAACTTTCGGTCTCACTGAGTTTATTGATGATATCCAGATCAGTATCTATAATCTGATTCAAATTGCTGTCACTTTCGTTGGCGATTCTGATAACGATGGCGAAGAACCAAAGGGTTTTCGCTTTGATCCCATCCAGATCGCCGCATTCAAGGATAGAAAAGGTGTTAAGCAATTTCTTCAGATTGTCTTTGGCCGTGGCCACTTGACCGTTGCTGACATTGTCGATGAGCACTTTTTCCAGATCGTAGGGGTATTCTACAGAAACGTGTTCTTTTTTGTAATGCTGAATGTCAATATTGACTTGATTCTGTTCATTGTATTGATTTCGCAGGGCGCTGTAATCGTTGTTGCCTGTGACGGAGGTGATGATGCAGTTGTAGAACAAAAGTGCAATCTGAGAAATCTGGTTAGGCTGATAGACTTTCATCTTTCCTGCGAACATCTTAGCCATGGATTGGGAAGCTTCGTTCAGTTCGTTTAAATTGGCAAAGTTCTTTGTGGTGCTGCTGCGCAATTCTCCCATGACGATTGGTCCTGCGATAAAATAACCGGCGAAGGCTTCGTCAATAATGAGGGAAGTCGCAATATTTGCCAGGCCTGATTTACAGAGGAATATGTACGGCTCACCTAATCTGGATGCGAACTGGCCGGCAGATGATAGATTGCGTCTGCAGGGGCTGTCCTTATCCGTGTACACTTCAAAAATGTTGCAGATCTTGTCATCTCGTTTGAACTCTTTTATCATCTGATCGTCACCGCTGAAATAGGTGACCGGAATTCCCGTAATGTCGGAAAAAGCTTCAATAGAACTGTTTAAATAATCTGACAGCGTCTCGGCATTTGGGCTATCTAAGGTTGGAATTACAAAGTTTTTCATGTCTGACTCCGATACATATATCAAAAAGGGGGATATAAAAATAGTACTATTTTTTATGAAAATTTCCATTTGAATTATATCATGCAGGGTCAGAAAAAACAATATAGAGAATGAAGATAATAGGGATAATCGATGAAAAATCCTCTGATACTTTTCAGTTTGATAATAATAGAGAAGATTTTACATCAACCAGATGGCCATAGCGTCCTAAAGCAATTTGCTTACCAGAAAGGCAAAGATTATTCCTATTATATCAGATGCTTGCTGAGGTCGATGAAGCAGCCATTGAAATTACGGAATACTAGAGGCAGCAGGGGGAATATCTGAGGAAATAAATAAAGAGTTATCGACAGAACACTGCTGACTAAAGACTTACAGCGATGACCCTCGATTACAAACAAAACTGATAAAAGCGTTGAAAAACAGCGACTTGTCTGTGTTTTTTTCTTAAAATAGTCGGGTGAAATCAAACTCAAAAATTGTATTTATTTTAGGGTGACAAAAATTTTACTAAAAATTCTAAAAGTATCTATATAACTTACCAAAGGGAAACTTGTAAAATGAGAATATAAAGAACAAGTACATAAGGGAGCAGAACTTCTGCGTACGAATGTCCCCACAAGGTCGACACTCGTAATGTATGTTCTTTGAAACATACGGAAATACGCCCGGCGGACGATATTTCCCATGTTATAGAGAAGGCGTAGTCTTTATTAACTTAGTTTATAATTTATTGGAGGTAACAAATAATGAGTAAAGAAGCAATCATGGAAGCTGCAAAACAGTCAATTGTTGAAGCTGACGAAGATATGGCGATGGAAGCATTAGCAAATGCTGAAGCAGAAGGTTTAGATATGGTCGATCTGTTAAGTAACGGATACAGCGCAGGCATGAAAGAATTAGGAGACCTGTTCGGAATGGGAGAAATCTTCTTACCTGAATTGATCTTCGCGACAGAAGTTATGAAAACAGTCAGCGCTGAAATCGAGAGCAAGATGGATATGTCCGAAGTGAAATCAGCAGGAACACTGGTAATCGGAACTGTAGAAGGCGACGTACACGATATCGGCAAGGGAATCGTTGCATCACTGGTTAAAACCAACGGGGTTGAAGTATTTGACCTTGGCAGAGAAGTTCCAGCAAAGGATTTCGTTGATGCCGCTATCGAGCACAATGCAGAATTCGTTGGAAGCTCAGCGCTGCTGACGACTACAATGACAGTACAGAAAGACATCGAAGAAGCTCTGAAAGAAGCTGGTATCAGAGACAAAGTAAAGACCATGATCGGCGGAGCGCCTGTAACCAATCGTTGGGCAGAAAAGATCGGTGCTGACGCATATTGCGAAGACGCATCTGACACAGTAAACTTCATTCTGAAGTGGATCGAAGAACTGTAAACAACTCTCCATCAGTTTTCTGGTGAAGGAAATACATAGAAAGAAAATGAAAATGGAGGAAATGTAAGTTATGGGTAAATTTACACATGAAACTGACATCACGGGATATAACATTCTATCAAATGAAGACCTGGATGCACTTCATGAATCCACCCTTCAGCTGCTGGAAGACTACGGTCTCCAGATGCACGGCAAAGAAGCACTTGACATCTTAGCTGGAGCTGGCTGCGAAGTGGATTATGAAAACGACAGAGTGAAATTTCCAAGAAATTTAGTCAACGACGCAATCGAAAAATGCCCTGCGGAGTTTACGCTCTGCGGCAGAGATCCTGCCAAGGATACAGTTGTCGGCGGCAAGAAGGTTGCATATAAGAACTTCGGTACAGGCGTTTTTATCTTTGACCCTTATACTGGAGAGTTGAGAGAATCAACGAAAGAAGACTTAGGAAACGTAGCGAGATTTATCGATGCGATTCCAGAAATCGACGTGTTCTCTATCGCTGTTACGGCAGGAGATGTAAACCAGAAGGTTCGTTCCCTGCACGAAGCGGAAGTTGTGTTCAACAACCTGACAAAGAACTTCGCTCACGACCTTGAAGGTGTAAAAAATACACAGCGATTCATCGACATGGCGGCAGCAATTCAGGGCGGATATGACAAGCTGAGAGAGAGACCAATCGTCGCAATGGGCGCCTGCCCGAACTCACCACTGGAAATCAATGAGAACGAGACCAGCATCATCATCCTGTCTGCAAGACATGGACTTCCTATCGATATTTTGTCAATGGGACTTTGCGGAGCGACAACGCCTGCAACAATTGCCGGCACTCTCGTCTGCACTAACGCAGAGATTTTAGGCGGCATCGTGTTGGCACAGATTGTAAACCCGGGAAATAAGATTCTCTATGGATCATCCACTACAATCATGGATATGAAAACCGCGCAGTCACCAGTCGGCGCACCAGAACATGCGATGTGCTCTGCGGCAGTCGGTCAGCTGGGCCACTATTACGGAATACCTACCAACGTAGGCGGCACTTAGGCAGACAGCAAGTGTTTCGACGTTCAGTTAGGTCATGAGAAAACCATGACTAATATGCTGCCAGCTCTGACTGGAAGCAACGTCATCTACGGAATGGGTATGATGGAAATGGGTATGACCATGAGCTATGAGCAGTTGTTGACAGATGCGGAAATCGTGAGGATGACGAGGAGGATTCTTCAGGGTATTCCGGTAAACCCAGATACAATGGCTCTTGACGTAATTAAAGCAGTAGGACCTGCAAACAATTACTTAGCGCAGAAGCATACGAGAAAGTACATGAGACAGGAATTATCCACCACACAGTACATAGACCGTACCCAGAGAGAAACTTGGGAAAAGAAAGGCGGAATGACAATGACTGAGGCGACAAAAGCCAAAGCCATTGATATCTTAGAGAATTATGAGGTTACTCCGCTTCCAGACGACGTTAAGAAGAGGATTCATGACATCGTTGTGGAAGGCGAGGAGGAAGCGGAAGAATTAGCAAGATTTCAAGCCAAGAAAAAATAAGCTAAAATAATCATGAAAGGATGACGAATATGGGCGATCAGAAAAAATTCTTCACTCGTATGGGTGACGGTTCACCGGTATATATGACTGAAGAAGAAATTAGAGCTGACATCAAAGCTGGTATCGACGATGCAGTTCTAAGAGGAAAGATTGATCCGCTGTCAGAGGAAGACACAGAGAGAATCTACGAAATCGTAACAATGCCGGGCAACATCGTCGGTGTACAGCCAGGTATGGAAATCGTAACTTCCAACGACTCAGGGTCAGACAAAATCAGCACAAAGTGCGGCATCTCCACTTCGAGAGACACCAATGCACTGATTCATGAAAGAGTATTAGGCGCTGATTCCGTAGATATCGGATACAGTGACTATAACTATAAGACTGTAAAGGGAGTAGCAAAGAGAGAAGCTACTGTACTGAAACAGGCTTTGACAAAGGCAACCATGCCGCTGTTCTACGGCGCAATGCCAAACCTGGGATTCTACACCAAACCCGACGGTCCTGTAGATAACTGGGCAATGCTCCTGCCAGAAGGCAAGATCAAAGAAGCGATGGCTGCACAGGAAGAAGCAGTAGATCACGCTGTCAGAGACATTGTCTATGTCGCAGAACAGATGAACGATGTAGGTGCAGATGCCTTCATGCTGGATACTTCCGGCGCTGCTGGAGATGCAGACCTTCTCGTATCACTGAAGGCGTGTGAAATCATCAGAGAAAAATTCCCTGATATGCCGGTTGAAATCGGTATGGCGGGAGAATTCGTTCTGGGAATGCACGGAAAACTCAAATACAACGGTACCAGACTGGCCGGATTATATCCGCATAAGCAGGTAAAAGTTGTAGAAGAAGCGGGTGCAAGCATCTTCGGTGCAGTAGTCAACACCAACTGTAACAAATCCTTCCCTTGGAACATCGCCAGAGTCTGCACGTTCATCAAAGCTTGTACAGACGTGGCTGAAATCCCGGTACATGCAAATGCAGGTATGGGTGTATGCGGTATCCCTATGGTAGAAAATCTTCCTTCCGACGTGGTATCAAGAGCTGACAAGTGCTTGATCGAGATCGGCAAGGTCGACGGATTGTAGATAGGCGTAGGTGACCCACTTGGTGCAGAAGCTACACACGCTCTTGCTGCAGGTATGGGCGGTATCCGCACTGCCGGAGATCTGGTAATGCGTTTACAGCTAGCTAAGAAGATGAAAATCAACGAAGCGAAAGCATACGTAGCAGAGAAGCTTTCTGTATCAGTGGAAGAATTATGCGATATCGTTACGATGAACGATAAGAGAGAAGAACTGGGACTTGGATTAGCGCACGTAGAACCAAACGCAGAGGCGAATGCGGGAATGGAAGCGAAATTCAGAATCCAGGAAGTGCTCGACATCAAGGTAAACTCTGTTGAGAGATTTAAAGAAAGAGCCGGACTGAAATAAATAAAAATATGTTGTAGAATAGGTTTGCAAGGAGTAAACCTATTCTACATATTAAGGAATAGAAGTCCGAAAATTTTTTTCATCAAAAATTTAACAGAATATTATGACTTAAAAGCGAAATTGAACAAAAGCTAAAGGAGACATTGGCAGAATAAGTTATATTTAGAATAAGAAATTTGATAGCTAATTCTTAAATAATATGATAAGATATTCTTGTTAAACAACGTGATATTTTACCATATGGACATTTAAGGAGGCACTAATTTGGATAAGCAGGAACTATTTAGCAGAGCAAAAGAAGCGATTGTCGATGCCGATGAATCAAAAGCACTCGGCCTCATAGCTGAGGCAAAAAATGAGAATTTTGACCTTCTTGAATTACTGCTATCTGGATTTGGAGCCGGTAATCAGGAAATCGGGGAGAGATTCGATAAGGGTATTTTATCTCTGCCTGAACTGATTTATGCTGCCGAAGTTATGAAAAGTGTGACAAACAGAATACTTGAATTACTGAAAGCAGAAGGAGAGAATCCACCGACCAAAAAAGGAACAATCCTTCTCGCTACAGTAGCGGGAGATGTTCACGACATTGGCAAGGGCATCGTAGCGTCAACACTGAGGACCGCAGGTTTTGATGTAATAGATCTGGGCTGCGAAGTACCCGTTGACGTGATATTAGAAGAGGCGAAGAAGCACAATGCTGATATCATCGGGACCAGTGCGCTTCTGACTTCAACAATGCTTGAACAGAAAAAGTTAGAAAAATTATTGACCGAAACTGGTGACAAAGACAGTTTTATCACCATGGTAGGAGGAGCTCCCTGCACGCCGAGATGGGCAAAGAAAATCGGCGCTGGCGGCTACAGTGAAGATGCCTTGGAGGCGGTCAAAGTAGCGTTGGAGCTTATGGAAGAGAAAAATAAAAAATGATTTTATATTAGATGATTTATATGGAGGAATAACATGGGTAAAGAACTTATATTTCAGACATTAAGACATGAAAAAGTAGACGAGATTCCTTGGGTGCCGTTTGCAGGCGTCCACGTTGGTAAATTAAAAGGTTATACAGCAGAGCAGGTACTGAGAGACGAGGATAAACTCGTTGAATGCTTAATCGAAGCAAACAAGCTCTATACTCCAGACGGACTTCCAGTAATCTTTGACCTGCAGGTCGAAGCAGAAATCCTCGGATGCGAACTGATGTGGGCAGAGAATAATCCGCCGTCAGTCAAGAGTCATCCGCTTTCAGGAGAAAAGTCAATTCCTTGCAACTGCAAGATTCCGACTCCTGAATCAGGCAGACTTCCTATGATTTTGTCCGCCATGAGAAGAGTCAAAGAAGCCATCGGTGAAGAGACAGCGTTATACGGACTGATCTGCGGACCGTTTACACTGGCTTCTCATCTGAGAGGAACGGACATTTTCATGGATATGGTATCCGATCCGGGATATGTTAAAGAATTAGTAAACTACTGTGCACAGGTTTCTATCGCAGTGTCACAGATGTACATAGATGCAGGCATGGACGTCATCGCAGTCGTCGATCCGCTCGTTTCACAGGTTTCACCAAAACACATCGAAAAGATGCTTTCAGAAGGATTCTCCGCAGTCTTTGACTATGTAAGATCCAAAGGCGTGTTCTCATCCTTCTTCGTTTGCGGCAACGCTACAAAACAGATCGAGGTAATGTGCAAGACAGGCCCAGACAGCGTATCAGTGGACGAGAACGTAAACTTGGCAGCGGCAAAGGAAGTGACTGACAAGTACAATATCACAATCGGAGGCAATATTCCTCTCACAACTACGATGCTCCACGGTACACAGGAAGATAACATGAAGGGCGTTATCGATCTGATCGATTCACTGGATCATTTTAACCTGATCGTAAGCCCGGGCTGTGATATGCCATACGACACGCCGATTGAAAACACCATCGCTTGTGCGCAGGCAGTAAAACATCCTGAGAGCACAAGAAAATTAATCGAGAATTACGAAGTCGTCATCGACGATTCTGACGTTGAGATTCCTGATTATGCGAATTTGGATAAGGTGCTCATCGAGTGCTTCCTCCTTGACCCTGAACAGTGTGCGGCTTGTACATACATGCTGGCATCCGTCGAGGACAACTGGGATGAACTGAAAGACATGGCAGATTACAGAGTATACAAATACTTCATCAAGGAAGACATCGCAAGAACAAGAAAAATGGGCATTGCCAACCTTCCTACCATGTGCATCAACGGTGAACAGAAGTATATTTCAATTATACCTTCCAAAGAGGAATTAATTGAAGCAGTAAAAGAAGCGCAGGCTAAAAAATAATAAATTGATCAAATAGGTAAGGTGGTAGACAGCGGAAGGTTTACCACCTTATTTATAACATAGGAACTATCGTCTTGGACGAATTTCCCTATGTTTCAAAGAACGTACATTGCGAAGGGTCGCCTTATAAGGGCGACATGTGGAAACAGGAATCTTTGATCCCGTCATTTCCACGTTTTGTATCGAAAGGGCAGACTATGATTAATAAAAAAATAAGCATTGAAGAAAACAAAGCATATCCTTTAGCAGAAAAAAGATTCATTCAAACCTGCGGCTTCAATATGGAAACAGAGAAGCATCAGAGAATGATGAAGATGGGGAAGAAAGTCAGAGACGACGGTATAGCAGGCATTGACATTCAGGCCTTGGTGTCCTATTATGGTCCAGAGGTCTGTTTCAATGGAAAGATTACCATCGAAGACGTGGAACTAACCTGCAACTACTTTGAACAGATTCCGGCTGAGTGTGTGGAAGGCGTTTATTTCTATATGCTGACAGCAGGAGAATGTTATTTTTCCAGTGAAGATAACATCATGGACTTCCTATATGCGGACATCTGGGGTACCAACTACGTGGATGCAGGGATCGAAGTACTGACCGAAGAATATATTAAAGCCGACATGGCAGAACGATTTGGGGAAAAAGAAGTATACCTATCAGAAGAATTTGGCCCGGGGTACTTCGGTATGCCGGTTATAGAGACGAAGAAGTTTTTTAAAATTATGGACGGCGGTTTGATCAATGTCAAGGTGAAGGACAGCGGTCTGATGATTCCGCAGAAGACCTGCGCCGGATTATATATCGTATTAAACAGTCCTGATATCAAAGCAGAACCGGAATGTACACGCTGTCATGGAAACGCAGCTGGCTGTCAATTCTGTGCAATTAGAGCAAAATTAAACGAGGTGAAGCAATGAAGATAACTTTTTTACCACAAAACATAACTTGGGAAGCAAATACCGGTGAAACGATTCTGCAGGCAGCAGTCAAAGCCGGTGTCAATATAGATGGAAACTGTGCTGGAAGCGGTACATGCGGAAAGTGTAAAGTAAAGGTCCTCGAGGGAGATGTCAGTCAGTGTGACGACCATCACCACAAACTGACGGAGGACGAAATTGAGGCAGGATACAGACTGGCCTGCTGTCACCAGGTAACCGATGGTATGGTCATCGAAATGCCTGAATCAGAGACGACGGCGTCGAGAAAAAAGAAACTGATACGCCTGCCAGAGGGTTTTGTACCCAAGGCGGCCGTCACCAAGCAATGTATCGAAGTCCCGGCTGCCTCCCTTCGCAATCAAAATAGCGACGAAGCGAGAATCAAAGGGGCGTTTCCAGCGGAAGATCTTTATTTTCCGCTGGAAACACTTCTCAAGCTGCCGGATATCACTAAGAATTCAGAAGAAATCACCATCACTCTTAGAGACGGCGAGGTCATAGATGCCGAAAGTGGAAATACCGAGCGTGAAAATTACGGTGTGGCGGTGGATATCGGCACCACCACCGTGGTAATCATGCTGTGGAACGTCGTCAGTGGTGAAATGATAGACATCTTTGCAGCCACAAATCCACAAGGCGCTTACGGCGCTGATGTTATTTCCAGAATTACCTATGTGATGGAGCAGGAAGAAAACCTGGATACCATACAAAAGACAATCATCGACTGCATTAACAAAGCTGTCAGTGCGTTTGCGGAACGTGAAGGAATTAAAACCAGCAACATTTACCAGATGACAGTCGTCGGCAATACCACCATGAGCCATATCTTTCTGGGCGTAAACCCGGCGCAACTGGCGCTGGCGCCATTTACGCCTGTCTTCACAGCGGCAGTGGATACTGCTGCAAAAGACTTGAAACTGACGATCTGCCCCGAAGCCCAGGTGCATGTATCTGCCAATATTGCCGGTCACGTCGGTTCTGATATTACAGCAGGCATCATCACTACGGATTTAATGGAGTGTGACAAAGGGCATCTGTTTATCGATATCGGCACCAATGGAGAAATCGTGCTGACAGGCAACGGCAGAGCAGTAGCCTGTTCTACAGCGGCAGGTCCGGCCTTTGAAGGAAGCTCCATCAAACAAGGCATGAGAGCTGCTAGAGGCGCTATTGAACGCGTCGATATTTTGGATAGCGGTGTTGAAATTGCAACGATTGGAGACGCACAGCCCATCGGAATCTGCGGCAGCGGCATTATCGATGCAGTGGGCGAAATGATCCGTGTCGGTATCGTGGATAAATCAGGTCGTCTTCTGAGCAGAGAGAAGCTGGTCAAGAAAGGTCTCAGTGAAAATATCCTCCGACACGTAAAAGAGGGTGAAAAGGCTAACGATTTTGTGTTATACTTTAGTGAGGATGGAAAAAGTGATGTAGTGATTACGCAGAAGGACGTCAGGGAAGTGCAGCTAGCCAAGGCAGCTATCTCTGCCGGTATTACGATCATGATGAAAG
>ERZ791934.2623-NODE-2623-length-10865-cov-3.301480_pt1 | contig 10865 bp, 9 predicted proteins | sample MGYA00510125_ERZ791934 | MGnify/ENA primary metagenome ERZ791934 (study PRJEB30046, sample SAMN00993240) | human gut metagenome | study: EMG produced TPA metagenomics assembly of the A metagenome-wide association study of gut microbiota in type 2...
CAGCAGAGGCCCGTCCCGCCAGAGCTTTCCCATCAGGTACTGGGCGTACATATCACCGCTCTCTGCCATTTGGTTCATTTCGGAGACGGCGTCGCTCCGCTCCTCCAAGGTTAGGCTCTCGTCCCGGATGATGTCCCGCAGCGTCCAGTAGTCGTAGGAGGCGTTTCGGGATTCCTCCGGCTCATCATGCTGGCCCAGGTCTTTCTCCTCGAAGGTGATCTCCCCCAGGCGCAGACGCTCCGCTTCCTGAATGACCGCGTTCTTGATTTGCCGGAACTCTTTCTGCTGCGAGAGCGGGATGCGTTCCTGGGGCTTGTCGTGGTAGTAACTGTCCACCTGACCCTGGAGCACCAGCCACTGGTCATAGCACTTGCTCACGACAGGAAGCCGCTCCATCTCGTCCACGATCTCATCCACCAGATTCTTCAGCCGCTTTGGCAGATAGCCGTAAGACTTTTTGCCCTTGACTGTACCGAGCTGCGCCGCCAGCTCCAGCATGAGCTGCTCAGCGTCCGGGTGATCACATACGCCATCCTGCATGGCACGCACCAGCTCCAGCATCGCCCGCCGCGCTTGGCGCACCAGCACATCTCTGGACTCCGATTTCTGTTCGTAGAGGTGCAGCATCTCGTTGCGGAAGATATCGTTGGTCAGCTTGGATTTGATCTGACGGATACCTTCCTTGGAGAGATAGGCCTTGCCCGCTTTGGTGGACCAGGCCATCATGTGGATGTGCGGGTGCTCGCCCTCGTCGTGGAAGGCCGCATACCAGCGGAAGTCGCTGGGCGGGATCTTCATCGCCGCCGCGATATCGTTGCGGTGTGCGCGGATGAGGTTTCGCCATGCGGCGGCGTTGTCGAAGCCGAGCCGGGCAGCATCCTCACGCTTGAGTGAGATGATGTGCGTCCACACGTTTCCGGTGTAGCGCTCCAGCTCCTCCATAGCTTTCTCCAGCGAGACGGAATCACCATCACTGAACAGGCCGTGGGAGCCGATGCGTTCAGCGCGCGGCCGGGTGGCGATGTACTTCATGTACTGTTCCGACTCGTGGATAGCATCCCAGTTGGATTCCAGCGCCAGCGTGATGAACGCAGAGGCGCTGACCTTAGTGGGCTTCGCTTGGTAGTCCTCGTACTCGTAGAGCGTCTTGCTGTCCGGGAAGTCCTTGACCAGCTTGGCGATGAGCTGCTCCTGCTTTCGGGTGGGCGGACGATCATCCGGGATAAGCTCCACCCGCTCCCGCGTTGCGATGTAGCGCAGGTATCCGGAGGCTCCGCCGGTGCTTTTGATATAGGGACTCTTGAGGATCAGTCTTGCCATTCGTCATCATCCCAGTCCTGCTCCTGACGGGAGCGTGCGTATTTTTCCAGCGAGATGAGACCGTTGGTCGCTTTCACATTCCGAACACTCTGCGCGCGTATGCGCTTCAGGGCATCCCGATCCATCTCGAACGCTTCCGCAATGATACCGTTGGTCATGTCCTGCTCCACGCATCTGGTGAAATCTCTGCGGGCAATATAGTCCTCTAATCTGCTCAGCCTTCCGTCGATGGCAGACATGATCGCCATGGGCAGCAGTGTTTTGTTGTCCTGGATTTCCAGGTGATCCACATAGAAGTTCACCGCTTTCTCGATGAACTCATTTTTGCTCTGGCAGTTGTCGGCGGTGTACCACTGCTCGATTCTTCTTCTGGTTTCTGGTTGCATTCGGAATGCGATGCGGTCTCTGGTTTCTTTGCTCATTCAATTCCTCCTTTTTGTTGTAAGACATCCTTGAAAAACCCTGTAACACGGGCTTTTTGGGAAAGCTGACGCCATCGGCGCTTTTTTCGCCTCTCAAAGACGCCAGCTTCAAACTCCCGAAACTGCCCGCACTGCGGGCAGAAGTAGCGGCTGTGGCGGCGCTTGCGACGCCATGCCTTTATCCTGCTTTGCGTCGTCGCAAGCACCATATCCCTCATTTCCGCCCGAAAGGGCGGAAAATCGCTCATTACGCTGCGCCTCCTTCTCCCACCGAACCCGCTTCGCTGGGCTTCGGCGGGAACCCTGTTGTCCTCGCAAACTCCCCCGAAAGGGGGTGAAATCCGGCTTCAACCCCTTGGTCGGGACTGGGACTCGCTTCCTCCCGGAAAGGCGCACACAGGGCGTTCTGGCGGCCCTGGGCGCTGGTCTTAGCGAGTTGTTCCTCTGCCCGCTGACGGGCGGTGCCCTCCTCCATCTGCCGGAACTGCCGCTCATAGAACGCTTCGAGTACACCTGGGATAGGACGGATGGTGTAGAGCAGATTTCCGTTCAGTGGTTTTCGGTCTTTGCTCTGCATAATGGTCGGCTCGGTGTAGATGAGACCTTTGTCCTCCAGGCTCCGCACATACTTGGCCACCGTGTTTTCGCTCATGCCAATCGCCTTGCCGATGGTTTTGTAGCTGGGATAGCACTGGTAGGTTTCACGGTTCTCGCACCGGAGCAGATAGGCGTAGAGGGAGATCTCCCGGTAATCCAGACCGATGCTGAATATCTCATTGGGCACCATAAAATAGTTTTTCTCTGCGCTGCGCTTGGGCCATTTGTTGTAACTCAATTCATACCTCCTGTGTTGTTGTAGAGTTCGATGGCGCGACACAGGGAGCGTACGGAAAATTTTCATTGCTTTTCCGCTGCACGTTTGCTATACTTTGATTAGTTGATTTGTGCGTGCCTGTGTGTGCGCCGAGCCGCCGGACTGTTGCCGCAGTCACGGCGGTTTTTGTTTTCGGTCGTGCTGGTGTACATCCCTCTTTTGCTTTGTAGCTGAGTTTTTTGCTTTCATCTGTGAGCTATCTTTTTCACCTCCTCCGTGTTAGAATAAAAAGAGACCGTGCTCCCGGGAGCACGGTCAGAGATGGAATGGCCTTCCGAGCAAGTTGCCGAATGGCAGAGAGCGCACATGCTCTCATGGGGTGCTCTGTCGAAGGCCATGTGGGTTCGTCAGCGCGGAGACCGTGCCGTTCCGAACCGAAGGAAACTCCCCCCGGGTAAAATTGTCCTTCTACTATTACTTAGAGAAAAATCGCGAAATCGGAAGGTTGGAAATTGTAAACTTTTTGTGAACGCAGAAAGGGCGGTGAGTTCATGTCCTTCAAGGATACCCAGTCTTACAAAGAACTTCAGTCCGACTGGCGCTGGATACACTCTATGGATCCGGAAGCTGCCGCTGCCGCAGACCAGTGGGTGAAGGAGCATCCGGAGGAGTGGAAGGAGCTGGAGCATATGCTCTACTACAGCGAGGCAGATTACCATGGGAAATTTGCTTTCGAATCTCTGGAGAATGCAGAAGTGAAACAGCCCATCTCCTACAATCCGGAGGCCTTTCTGCCGGAGGAGGTACGCAACGCGATTTATGATGATATGCGTTGGTTCGACCGGGCAAAATATTTACCGGAGGGATCTGACGAAGAACCGCTCATGTATGTGCGCAAAGAGCTTGACGAGGGACTGCGTGAGCTGACCGAGCTGCAGAGGGAGATCCTGTTCCGCACCGTCATCAACGGCGAGTCGACTGAATCCGTCGCACGGGACAAGCAGTGCTCGTCCAGAAATATTCGGGATATCCGCGCCCGTGCGCTGAAACATCTGCGGAGCAAAATCACCAGACGCGAAGGCTCCGGCTCTACTGTTACTCTGTTCTTCGTACTGCTTGCTTTGTTTGCGTGCTATTTCGGACTCGAGATCGTCGTGGAGCGACTCCTACCGCTGTATCCTTGGTTGGAGTATGTTGGTTATGCAATCGCAGCAGCGGTTGCCATCCCTGTAGTCTATCGGTTCAAGGACAGAGAAATCGAAGGCCTGTTGCGTAACCACTGGGCCAGCCGGAACGGATCACAGAGAAAAGAATAGTCAGTATGAAAGAAGGAGCTGAGACTCGGTGGCCTCAGCTCCTTCCGGTAGTGTGGTGGTATCGTCAGTTTAATCGTTACCTTTTATTGTCACTTTTCTTTATCGACGCTTTTACGTAAGCGCTCAATAATCACCCGGTAAAAAGAAGACGCCCGAGGGCCTCGCGTCAGAGGTCCTCGGGTAAAATCTTTTTTGTGGGAAGGATACAGTTCTTGCGGACCGCAGCAGCCCACGGCATGAACAGATCCAGTTTGTCGGAAGCCGGATTTTTGCCCAGATAAGGGAGCTCGGTCAACAGGAGTTTCAGGTATGTGTATGGGTCCAAGCCGTTTGCTTTGGCCGTCTCAACAATGGAGTACACAATCGCGCTGGAATCTGCGCCCTTGGGTGTATCGCAGAAAAGCCATGCTTTACGGCCTTGGACAAACGGGCGGATTGCGTTTTCAGCCAAGTTATTTGAGATATCTACCTCGCCATGTTCCAAAAATGCATTCAGGAATTTCTTCTGGTTCTTAGCATATGTCACGGCATCAGCCAATTTGCTGCCCGGCGCCGGATCCAATGTTTCAAGCCACCACCAATAAGCCTCAAGCAAAGGTTCTGCCTCTACCTGACGCGCTGTTTTGCGTATTACATCACTCATTTTGGAAAATTTCTTCTCCAGAGCAAAGAGTTTATTGCAATAGTCATAGCCCCAGGCTGCCTTGGAGGTTTCTTTCGTTGCCCCCTTCGGCATCGCCTCACGCCAATATCGCCGCATATGACTCCAGCATCCGCAGCGGATCACGCCGTCCACCTGGTTGTATCCGGCATAGCCGTCTGTTACCAGACAGCCGGAGAAACCTTTCAGGAACGCTGCCGCGTGCCTGCCGCTGCGGTCCGGTTGGTATTCGAAGTATCGAATCGGTCTGCCGCTGCGGTCATTGTTGGCATACACCCACATACGAGACTCGCTCGTGGCGGCCTTTCCGTCCTCCTTCAGCACCTGCACCACAGTCTCATCTGCATGAATTACGGCACACTCCAAAAGGGTCTTTTTCAGCGAGCGGTACAGTGGTTTCAGCCAGGTCTGCGCGCACTGGATCACCCAGTTGGACATCGTGGCCCGGGAAAGGCAAATCCCCTCCCGTTCCCAGATCTTTTCTTGCCGGGCCAAAGGCAGTCCGTCCACATACTTTTGCGTCATTACATTTGCCACTGTAGACGCGGATGCCAGAGAATGCTTCATCAGCATGGGAGGCGTCACCGTCGTAACGATGTTGGCATAACCGGTCTTCGTCTCACAGTTTTTGCACGCATAGCTGCAGCTGTAATACTCCACCACATAGCATTGACGGGGGATGACTTCCAGTCGCCGGGAAACCAGCTTCTTTCCAATCATCTCATACTTGCCGCCGCACTTGTCGCAGATAAGTTCATCGTCGGAAAGCGTTATCAAAACCTCTTTCACCGGAAGATTTGCAGTCAGTTCATCTACGGTGCGCTTGGCCTTGCGGGTGTGTTCAGGAATAACAATGGTGTTCTCTGTCGGTTCAACAGCCTTATGATCCTGTTCTGCTTCTGCTTCATTGAACAGCCCCAGCTGAGTCCCACCCTGCATGACATACTTGGACCTTTCGCTGGATTGGCCGAAACGAGCCCTTTGCGCATTCAAAAGCAGTTCATTCATGCGGTCCACTTTCTGACGCAGCTGTGCGTTTTCTTCAGCCAGATCATGGGCAACTTTCTTCAGTTCTTCCAACTCGTTTTTATCAATGACAACCGTATTTTTGCCCACAGATCTCACCTGCCTTTGTGCTTTTTATTGTAACACAAAAACGCCGAAAAGTACAGTATTTTCAATGGTTTCGCACTTAAAACATGTCCTTTTTCGGAGCCTTCCGAATGGCTTTTGGTTGGTCTATTTTCAACCCCTCCATCAGCCATCGAAAGGTCTGTGGATCCAATAACCGCAGCTGCGCTTCACTTCTGGGCCATTGAAATGAGCCGTTGTTCAGTCGCTTATACAACAGGATATATCCATCGCCGGAAAAGTATAACGCCTTGATGCGGTCTGTGCGTCTTCCGCAAAACAGGAACAGACTTTCTTCACTCAGCTCCTGGCCAAATTGTTGGGTCACGATTGCAGCTAAGCCCTCTATTCCGCGGCGCAGGTCCGTATATCCACACGCAACATAATAGTTCCGTACTCGACTTAAATCTAACATAGTTGCTGTAAGGCCCGAAGAATGGCTGCCACCGCTTCCGCGTCCGTGTTTACCGGCAGTCTCAAATCTGCCTGTCCAATCTGGATCCGAAGTATACCCTCGCTTTGGGGGACAGGCGCTTCAAGATGCACTAAGTGCGGTGATGCTGTTTCCGCAACCGTTTCCCGCAATTTCTTCAGCCAGTAGTAATATTGCCGTTCAGATATCCCGTTTTGTCTACAGTACTCTCGCTTACTCAGCCCACTGTTTTGCCCCGCCTGGATGATCTGGCTCCATTCCTGCAGCCGATACTCATCCCGGATTGCTAACACATCTTCCATTTCTTACGCGCACTCCCTTCGCATTCGAAAACTTACACGCAGTTTTTGTTGACTACATATTATTTTCTCACACTTACTCAGCCTTGGAAATGCGGGTGGTTATTGAGCGCTTACGCTTTTACGGCGATTTCCGAGTTTATCAACGACGTTTTATCGCCGATTTTTATATTATCGGCGATAAAATGTCCTGGTTCGTATACCAGTTTTTCGTGTGACATCGTATCAGCTTCTTTTGCGGTAAGAGTCAAATACAACAGCGACCAACTTTTCACGGTTGATCGCTGTTGCTTTATCCATTATTCTTTTCTTCCTTTTGTCGTATTATTGCTTCTGCTTCATCTCTTGTAAATTGATAATATTTCAGAACATCTCGTACTTGTTCGTCAAACTGGTTCATATCCAAATCTCTAAATTGGTTTACGGCAACAATCTCTTGAACTTGATGCAGTTTATTAGCAGGCAAATTCCAGAATTTTTCTTCCCATTCCTTTGCTAAGTTATCCTTAAACATAAATCGGTATATGATAAAAGTTTCAGGCATCCAAAGAATTGTCCAGAAGCGATGCTCATCTGTACCAAAAGCTTCCTCAAAGAATGTTTTTCCCTTACCAACCTTGCCTTTTGTCGAATTAAGCACTGCTTGGATTGCACGAATAAATTTGCGGTTCCAATGAGTTCCGATAAAATCTCGATTTTTAAAGAAATCAGGATCGTTAATAGGATGATATTTCATCGGGAATGAATAGATGTTGGCACCGAGTTCATCACACATATCAACATTCATCTTCATTCGATGATATAAGTGCTCCGGCTTATCATGGAAGTTGTAAAGCATATAATTGGAAAGATTGGTGATTCCATTAGCTACTGCTGTTCTAACTGCCCGTTCGTAAATATCTCTCTGCTCCCAATGGTCGAAAGCAATTCGCAACGGGTAAATATTTACTTCCGATAGTTTTTTCATATTAGCATCTGTGATGAGTCGTGCATCAATACCTTGATTGAAATCCACGATGCGTTTCAGTCCTTTTGTGTGCTTGAAATATTTCGCATATAAAGGAGCAACGTATTTATCCAAAGATAATATGGCTTCTTTTGTGGCGGTTTCATGATGCAGACAATCCAGTTCTTCGAGCTTGAGATAGAACGCTGTCTTTTCATCAGCCGGTAGTTTCTCCATCAATGCCTTGTATAATCTTACGATCTTCCGAATGTACGCTCTATCGTTGAATCCATCCTTTAAGTTGCGTATGGCGATTTCATATTGATTCGGAGGAATGTAGGTTGCACCTCGTTGAAAACCACAATCCTTAATCTCGTCAATGATTTTGTCATAACACTTAGATGCCAAAACATTGTTATCCAGGAGAAGCAAATCCCTCTGCTCTCCAAATCGTTCCCTTGCAATGGTTATCTGTTCCTTCAAACCAATGTAGTCGCAATAGGTCGGTTCAAGAGTCGGGACGGCACAAAAAGCACAACGATTGATACAACCTCTGGTCATATACGCGAAATAAGCATTGTTTGCAGGATATTTGTATTCGATTTCGTCCAAGATTGAGTAATCCAGCGGTAACGTATCGATAATCGTTGTATCACCTTCGTCAATATCTCCCGGATGATTAAGCAGTCCGATAAAAGGACGAATACCGGTTGCTTGATAAACTTCTTCCGGAAGCAATGTGGACATTATTCCACCAACCATGACATCTTTCTCATCCTTGCACAACTGCTTCACAAAGTTGATAGTGTCAATCGTAATGTCCCAATAAAAGGTGAACAATGTTGTGATGCCGACCTTATCAAACGGAGGATTCTTGAAATAGTTCTTTCTCCTATATGACAGGCGAGCATCTTTCGCAAGCTGATACGCTATTGCATTTGAAGCAAACGCATCACATTCATCCAATGCGGAAGTGTTTGCCTTGCGGATATAATCAATGAGTACCAGTTTGTATTTCTTCCACTTCGTATCTGGGTCAAATGCAGAAAGCTGTTCAAGCAAATCGTCAATAACCAAATCTGCGGCAAGATCTTTCAAATCGCCTTTAAAAAAACGAACATCATCCCCGGACTGGCGATAATAGGTCGCTAATTTCATAAGTCCCATTGGCGGATATTTGTTTTTATAATTCGGTTCAACCAAAAGAACTTTTCTGTTCATGATTATCTAAACTCCTTTTCTATTGCTGCTTGAATTTCCTCAGCGATATTTTCAGGAGCGATTTGGTTAACGATTCCCATTATTTGCCCTACGAGCTTACGCTTGCTCTTGTCGAGCTTTGAAAGGTTCTCCGTGAAATATCTCGGTTTTTTATCATCCTTTTTGTCAACGATTTCCGTTTCTTTTTTCTCCGCTTTCTGGGTTGCGGTTGAAACATTTTTCTTTTCAAACTTGTATTGAATCTCTTTCTGAACACGCTGCTCCGGTGTCAATGTGCTGCTTGATGAAAGAGTTTCAATTGTTTTTTCAAGTTTCTTTTTGGCAGCATCTTTTTTCTTCCTTGCATCTTCAACTGTTGCTTCCATGCGTGACTGTTCTTTTTTGTCAACAAAACCTTTGTCGTGTTTCTCCTGCAATTTTGCGACAGCGTCATTATAGGCTTCTAACTTCTTATAATGATTTTTGGTTTCGTTCGCCACATGGTATAAACGATGAAGTTCCTCATAGAAAAACACCCTAAGCTGCTCCTCAAGATTTATCCTTGCAGGTGTTTCATTGAAGTAGTTTCTCTGTGAGTTAGGAATTAGATTCTTGTCTACAGTGAAAATTTCTCCAATAAAATAACTATTACCACGATCCTCTTTGAATAGGGAAGCAACAGCAGTATTGTCTCCAATCTGAATATTTCCCTGTCTCAATCTAAATCCGTACATCGGATTCAACGCTTTAGGAATGGCTTTTTCAAATCGGCACAAGCCATACCACGCCCATGCTATCAGGCGTTTTCCGTCGTAGAAGTCTTTGAACTCAATGCCAAAAACATCGTCATAAATTTTCTTGGAGTTGTCTGTACCTTCATACAAGCGGGTCTTATATTCCTTGAACAATTGAGCCCCATTGACGGTCACCTTGTACTCATCAATGGTATAGTTCAATTCCTTAGCGTGTTCGTAGATTTCATGTCTATAATGAAATTTGTTCGTGTAAGGGACAGGCGCAACAAAACTCAGGTAGTCTCGTACACCTGCATCGTCAAGCAAATCGGTATTTTCTTGATTAATATCAATTAACTCAACCTTAAAATAATGCTTATCTTTTTCTTCTTTAACAGTTTCAGTCGATACGATTGCATCAAGGATTTCATCCACAGTATACTTCTTATTCGAAATCAGCATCTCACGCATTAACTTCGCATCAAAACTCATTCGAGAAGATACAGCTTCTCCGGCGTATGATGTTGTAAAAACTAATGTGCGGCAATACGCAAGACCGCAAAGACGTCCGATTCCCCGAAAGCCTTTGTCTACGCCTATCTTCTTATCCGAATTTGCAATATCGCCCAACTGCGCAACGAAGTCTTTTTCTCGTACACCCGTAGCATTATCTTCAATAGAAACATATCGCTTTTCCTTGTCGATAAAGATGGATACCTCAGCAACTTCTGGCGCAACGATTCCACTTTCTATTGCCTTGTCAATCTGGTCACAGGCATTTTGTACATATTCTCTATAGGCTACCCTGGAGTCTGAATACATACCTGTTGTCAGATTTTCAAGGATATTTTTTCCTATCTTCGCCATATCGATTCACTTCCATCACTTTATCTGTTTGTAGATTGGCTTCGGGAATTTGATGTGCAGCATGGATCTGAAAATAGGATTTTGCACAATATATTCACCTTGCTTTAATCTTGTCATCATCGTCTTGTATACGGCAGGCACGCTCTTATAATCGCTCTTAGTTACTTCAATGGAGTTTGTTCTTCCGTAAGCATGAGTGGAGCAGTTTCCTGTTACTCTATCATGTATTGCACTTCTGAACTGTTCTGCGGCAAACAGAACAACACCCAAGGAGCGACCTCTTTCAGCAACATCCAGAATCTGCTGAAGGATTGGAGAGTGGCGCGCAGCGTCTTTAGAGGCGTATTTGTTCAGCTCGTCAATAAAGATAACGATTCTGGACGGAGGCGCAACACCCTCGTCCCCGTTATACTCTCCGAGCTGCAGATTGTACAATGTTCTGACGGCATCACCAAACACATATGCCTGCTTGTCCTCGGAGAGCTTGGCAATGTCTATGACATGAACCTCGTTCTTCTTGATATATTTGAGGGAATCACCAAGTCTTGTTTCAGCCTTGCTTTCATCAACCGCCCTTGCAAAGATAGCCGTTTTATCGTTAATTGCCTTATTCACAATGCGATAGAATTTACGCCAACTGGAAATCGGAATTTCTTTATCGGTTGTTCCGCCGGCATTGCATTTTTCCTTAATCGCTTCAAGGAACTCCTGCCAATCATTGA
>ERZ791934.2641-NODE-2641-length-10730-cov-2.269133_pt1 | contig 10730 bp, 8 predicted proteins | sample MGYA00510125_ERZ791934 | MGnify/ENA primary metagenome ERZ791934 (study PRJEB30046, sample SAMN00993240) | human gut metagenome | study: EMG produced TPA metagenomics assembly of the A metagenome-wide association study of gut microbiota in type 2...
ACTGTACCCGAAAGTACATCAGGAAAAATAGATACAGACGAAGGCTTCTCATCGGAAGTGAGTATCGGAGGCAAAAAGATACAAGATGCTATCATTCCAAGCCTATATCCAGAGGTTGTTAGTTCTACCCCTTTCCTTCTATCACTATTTGACATACCCATAACACTATCCAACAATAAAGAACTAAGTACATTAACGCTATCCGAATATATGTCCACACACCAACGTTCACCTTGGTGGAATACTATCCGTGTTGGCATATTACAAATCATTAGCTTCCCAATCACCATTTTTAGCGAAAAAGAGACAAACGATACCAGCAACCTACAACCTACTAGTCACCAACATGGCGAAACCATAGACATTTTCCATCTCTCCAAACGCGAAATTGCTATAGCTGCCGCAATCAATAGTAGAATCAATGTGGATGTAGATAAGAAAAAAAGAACAGTTACTTTACATATACGTATGCAGGATCCTCTTGTTTCTGCAACAGTAGCGGATAGCGTAATGGCTAAATTACAAAAATTTGTCTCAGATTACCGTACTAAAAAAGAATGTATAAATCTGGAGCATGCAGAAAACCTCTATCAACAAGCACGCAAAAGATATTATGAAGCACAAGAAACTTATGCCCATTTCGCAGATGCCAACCAATCCTTATCACTCAAACTTTACCAAAAAGAGTTATACAATTTACAAATAGCCAAAGATATTGCCTATAAAGAATACACCGAAACATTACAGCAATTGCAATTTGCCAAAATCAGGGTATATAAGAAACGCCCTGTGTTTGCTATCATTGAACCTGCCACTGTTCCACTTAGTCCAGTTTCTCCCTCGAAAATAAAAATTCTATCAGTAATCTTCTTGCTATCACTAGCTATGGGATGTGGTTGGATTTATTTCAAAACTATGCCCTGTTACAACTATGATCAAAAAGATATATAAACTATTATCGGAACGCCAGCAAAAACGTAGTGTAGCAGTCATGTTTATGGTACTGCTACGTGCTTTGCTCGATTTTGCAGGCGTAGCTGCACTGATCCCTGTATTACTAGCTATACTGGAACCCGATGGTAGCCGTGAGAAAATGCTGACACTATGCTGTATAATTTTATTATTTGTAATGCTAAAGAATGGGCTGGTTATATTACTGGCACGTATGCAAAGCCGTTTTCTACTAGATATATATCGAGATTTTAGCCGGAGAATGTTTGTGAATTACTATCGCCGGGGATTACTTTTCCTGAAAGGCACGAGTAGCCTGCAACTGGGGCACGAAGTGAATTATGTATGTTACACATTCAGTTTGTGCGTATTGGCACCCGTCTTTCGCATAGTGAGTGATTTGGTGCTTGTGCTACTGATGATATCGGCACTTGTAATATGGGAACCAATTGCAGGACTCTTACTCTGTGCCGCATTCCTGCCATTGGCCGGAGGATATGTAGGATTAGTACGAAAACATCTACGTCGTTACGGCATAGAGGAACTGGAAGCACGCCGAAAGCAGTTACGAACAGTAGTGGAAGCCTTTCGTGGCTTTGCAGAACTAGAAGTAGCACATGCTTTCCATACCACAATTTCCTTCTTCGACCAAGGCATAGAATCTATAACACGAAATCGCTTGCGAATGGAAATATGCCAACTTTTCCCGCTATTTTTATCGGAAATAGCTATAGTCTGCGGATTAGCATTATTGATAGGTGCAGGACGTGAAGACCTCGGACTGATGAGCGGCGTATTTGCTGTTGCAGCCTTCCGGCCCCTACCTGCCATACGAAGCATTTTGAATAATTGGGGGACACTCCAGAACGCCTCGTACACACTAGAAATAGTAGCCGAAGGAATTGCTGATATACCGCAAAAAGAGATGGAAACGGAATCTCCCTTCACCTTCAGACAAGGTATTGAATTGTGTGGTGTAAGCTTTGCTTTTCCGGATGGCCATATACTTTTTAGAGACCTGAATTTGAATATCAAACGTGGTGAATGCGTAGGCATACGAGGTACGAGCGGATCAGGCAAATCCACTTTATTTAACCTGATGCTTGGATTCCTGGAACCTATTAGTGGGGAAATTCGTATAGACGGAAAACGGTTAACAGTTAACAATCGGGAAGAATGGTATAAAGTGGCAGGTTATGTACCACAAGAGATTTTTATAACAGAGGGTACTCTTGCCACCAATATAGCCCTGGGACAGGTGCAGGTGGATTACAAAAAAGTGATGAACGCCTTGGAACAGGCACAGCTCAAAGAATGGGCAGAACATCTACCGCAAGGATTAGATACGCCTTTAGGCGAATTTGGCAGTCGGTTGTCCGGCGGATAGGAATAGCCCGTGCACTATATAAACAAGCGGAAATACTATTCTTCGATGAAGCAACTTCAGCACTAGACCATCGAACGGAACAAGAAATCAACCATGCCTTGCAAGAACTTTCTCATCAACGCCATGAACTTACCATAGTCATCATAGCCCACCGTGAAAGTTCACTCGCCTTTTGTGACCGGATATTTGATCTGGACAGCGGAAATACATATACTAAAGAAAAATAAAGAAAATGGAACAAGATTATTTAATTGCCGGACATCGCATCAAGGTAGAAAACGAAACATTAATGCATGCCATGGACAGAATGTCGGGCTTCGAAGTATTCAAAGTAAATAATAAAGATGAAGATACTTTCCGTTTCGTTCTAGTAGACAGTGAAATACCAGCTTGGAAAGAGATTCTTTACAGCATCGATATTAACGGAACCATAAATCGGTTTGGAACCTGTACCAACGGGTATATATTCGAATCTACTCCTCCAGAGGGAGAAACACTGGAACTATGGGTAGACAATAATGGACATACAGCCCACCTAAAGGGTAACCTTGATCCGCGTTTACTACGTTTTGCCTGCTGGATGGCTTATGGCGTGATGACCGTGCCTTATCAAACGGTCGCCATCCACACCAGTACAATTGTATGTCGGGGCAAAGCGGTACTCTTTCTGGGCGAAAGCGGTACAGGAAAAAGTACACATACACGCTTATGGCGTGAAAATATAGAAGAAGCCACACTACTGAATGATGACAGCCCCATTGTCCGCATTACAGACGGACAGCCATGGGTATGGGGTAGCCCTTGGAGCGGAAAAACACCTTGTTATAAAAAAGAATGTTATCCTCTTGCTGCCTGTGTCCGTTTGTCACAAGCACCGTTCAATAAGATTAGAAGACTGGCTGTGGCAGAGGCCTATGCTTCATTACACCCTTCGTGTCCACCAGCCTTTTCTTATGATGAATCTTTATATGATTCCATTTGTGAAGTACTGAATGCTATACTCACCAATATACCTGTATATCATTTGGCTTGCTTGCCAGATGCAGATGCGGCCCGTCTATCTTATGAAACAATCTTTGGGACATGCGAAAAATAGTGGTATCCAACAACTTCTTTAACGAAGCCGCCAAGGCATTAAAACAAGGACAGACAGTAAAGTTACTTATTGGCGGACACAGTATGTACCCTTTCATCAGAGGAGGAATAGACCTGGTGGAAGTAGTTCCCTTCTCTTTTGAAGAAGAACTGCCTGCCTGGTGTTGTCCTTTTTACCAATGGAATGGAAAATATTTAATCCATAGATATATAGGTAAGAAAGGAAATGAGTATATGATGCTGGGAGATGGAAATCTAGCGCGCATTGAACGAGTGAAACGGGAAGATATTATCGGAATATTAAGAACCATCTACCGCCCTGACGGAACAGTGCAGGATTGCCGGGATACACGCTGGCTGAAGAAGGCAAAATGGTGGTATCGGTTACGTTTTTTACGACGATGGCTGTTACCAGTCTTAGTTTTCACCTCCGGAAAGGTAAAAATAAGTAGTGTACAGCATAAAAAATGAACAAGTTCATTTTTTATGCCCTTGGTTTGCATTATCTTTGCCCCGGAAAAGAAAACAGTGAATTCAGCAGAAGAATATGACTCCGATACAAAAACAGTTTTTTGCACTGGTGCAATCAGGTCTATGGGGTACACCTGTAGATACCACTCTATTTAATATACAAACAGATTGGGCACAGCTGTACCAATCAGCCAAAGTGCAAGCCCTACTAGGCATCACATTCGATGGTATGCAAACTCTGCCGCAAGAACTGCGTCCGAAGCGTGAACTTTATTTAAAGTGGTGCAATGCATTACTGCAAATAGAAGAAAACAATCACATTCTGAATCAAGAAATCGCCAAGGTATACACGCTCTATCGTGCCAATCAGATAGAGCCCGTTTTGCTGAAAGGACAAGGAGTGGCACAGAATTACCGGAATCCATTGCACAGACAATGCGGAGACATTGATTTATATATAGGTCCCAAGAATTATGAAAAGGCCAACAAGCTGTTAAGGACAGAATCTACTGGAGAACACGAAGAGAATCATAAACATACATGTATACACTGGCATGGTGTAGACATAGAAAACCACCGCGTACTCTCCCGGCTCAGTTCTCCTTCCTCCGACAAGAGTTTCCAACAGGAAATAGCCCGGTGGCATGGTACAACTGCTTGTCGGAATCTAGAAATAGAAGGTTACCAGGTAACTCTCCCTCCCCTATCTTTCGATGTAGCCTACGTGCTGACACACTCTGCACTACATTTCCTCAATGAGGGAATCGGACTCCGCCAGGTATGCGATTGGGCCAACATACTCCATACGCAAAAAGACAATATCGATCTTAAAGAAATTGCTGATTTACTGCAAAAATGGGGATTAAGCAAAGCAGCCAAAATATTCGGGGTTGTTGCCGTAAACTATCTGGGACTTCCCATGGAAGATTTGCCTATCCCTTATACTCAAAAAGATATAGAAACCGGTGAATGGTTACTCAATGATATATGGCAAGGAGGTAATTTTGGGCAACATAACCAAAATCGCAAGCAACGCCCTAAAGGATACTGGAGTGGAAAATGGTACACTTTCACCCGCGCCACTCAACGATGCCGTGAATTCGGAGCCTTGGCACCGGCCGAAGCACGTTGGTATCCTCTCATGCTCGCCGTTCATTCTGCTCAGGTACAATGGAATAAAATGTGGAACAGAAATTAAATAGAAAATAAAATGAAAAATAAATATTTAATCGCTATAGGAACTCTGTTAGTAGTATTATTAGTAGGAGTTACCGTGTTATTACTCTCTGAGAAGCAAACCAATAAAGAACTGGTACAGGAGTTCCAACTGGAAAAGGAAGACCTGGAAAATGAATATACGCGCTTTGCACAACAGTACGATGAGTTGAAACTGACAGTTTCCAATGACTCCTTGTCTGTACTGTTGGAACAGGAACAATTAAAAACCCAACGTTTACTGGAGGAACTGCGTACCGTAAAAAGCAGTAATGCCGCAGAAATACGCCGACTGAAAAAGGAACTTGCCACTCTACGTAAGGTTATGATAGGATATATCAACCAGATAGATTCACTGAACCGCCTCACTGCTCATCAGAAAGAGGTGATTGCACAAGTGACGCAGAAATATAACGATGCTTCCCGCCAAATCAGCAATCTGGCGGAAGAGAAAAAGAATCTGAATAAAAAAGTCACCCTTGCCGCCCAGTTAGACGCTACCAATATCAACATACAGGCTGTCAACAAACGGGACAAAACAGCCAAGAAGGTGAAAGATGTAGTAAAATTCAAAATAGGATTCACAATCGTCAAGAACATAACTGCCGAGACAGGAGAACGTATTATCTACGTACGTATCACCAAACCGGACAATGATGTATTGATCAAAAATCCCGCAAACACTTTCCCATACGAGAACCGCGAACTGGGTTATTCCATCAAGAAGTACATTGAATACAACGGTGAAGAACAAAATATAACCGTATATTGGAACGTGGAAGAATACTTATATGCAGGTACTTACCGTGTAGATCTCTTCGCTGACGGAACACTTATCGGCTCGCAATCCTTTACATTGGACTAAAAAAGTTTAAATTATTTTGAGGTCTCACTGAAAGCCTATACATTTGCATCGTTGTTTATGCAATTATTGTTGCATCACAAAACAACGTTTTAATCACCTTAATAATGTATAGACACGATGAGAAAGTTCTTCTGTTTCACTTGGTTGGTATGTCTGACCTTCTCAGTCTGCGCACAAGAGGTTTTAAGCCTCGATAGTTGCCGTTCATTGGCAATTGCCAATAACAAAGAACTACTGATAAGCCAGGAGAAAATAAACTCTGCGCATTATCAGCGAAAGGCAGCATTTACCAATTACCTCCCCGACATTTCCGCCACCGGTGGATATATGCGTACCCAAAAAGAAATTTCACTGTTGAGTGATGCCCAGAAAGGTGCATTAGGTTCAATGGGAACTCAAGTAAGCGGTGCTATGCAAAATGGTATACAAGGTATACTGACGCAGCACCCTGAGTTAACACAGAATCCGCAGTTCATGGCACTGATCCAGGCATTGGGCAACGTAGACATTGCTTCTCCTCTCAATGGTCTCGGAAACTCCCTCGTTGATGCATTCCGTACAGATACCCGCAACATGTACGCCGGTGCTCTAACGTTGACACAACCATTGTACATGGGTGGAAAAATTCGCGCCTACAACAAGATTACCAGATATGCCGAAGAATTGGCACGCCAACAGCATGATAGTGGCCTGCAAGACGTAATCCTCAGTACCGACCAGGCTTATTGGCAAGTCGTATCGCTCGCCAGCAAAAAGAAGTTGGCAGAAGGTTACCTCAAATTATTGCAGAAACTGGAAAGCGATGTGGATAAAATGATTGCCGAAGGTGTTGCAACTAAAGCAGATGGTCTGTCGGTAAAAGTAAAAGTAAACGAAGCGGAAATGACACTCACCAAAGTGGAAGATGGGCTGAGTCTTTCCAGAATGTTACTATGCCAACTATGTGGTCTGGACCTCTCCTCTCCCATCATCCTGAAAGATGAAAAGGGAAATGACCTCAAGCCCGATCCGGTAGCTGCCAACGGCATTGATCTCAATACGGTTTATGCTACACGACCGGAAGTACGCAGCCTGGAACTTGCCACGGAAATCTACAAACAGAAAGTAAATGTCACCCGTTCAGAATACTTGCCATCATTAGCTTTGATGGGCAGCTACATGATGACCAATCCTTCTGTTTTCAACGGATTTGAAAAGAAATTCAAAGGTATGTGGAATGTCGGTGTAGTATTACAAGTACCCATCTGGCATTGGGGAGAAGGTATGTATAAGGTAAAAGCAGCCAAAGCAGAAGCCCGTATCGCCCAATATCAGTTGGATGACGCCAAAGAAAAGATTGAGCTTCAAGTCAACCAGTCGGTTTTCAAAGTGAATGAAGCTGCAAAGAAACTGATTATGGCAGAAAAGAATCTGGAAAAAGCGGATGAAAACCTCCGTTATGCTACACTCGGATTTGAAGAAGGCGTGATAGCTGCCAGCAACGTACTCGAAGCACACACAGCCTGGCTTTCTGCCCAATCCGAAAAGATAGATGCACAGATTGACGTAAAACTGACTGACATCTATCTGAAGAAAGCATTGGGACAATTAAATATTAAAAATTAAAAGGGTGAAAGCTCATAAATCATAAATCTGAAATCATAAATCATAAGATGGATACCAAATCACAAAACAGTAACATGCTACTAGCGTTCTTAACGCTGACAGGCGTCATTGCCATTGTAGCCGTAGTGGGTTTCTTCATGTTGCGCAAAGGACCGGAAATCGTACAAGGTCAAGCTGAAGTCACAGAGTATCGGGTATCAAGCAAAGTACCGGGACGAATTCTGGAATTCCGCGTAAAGGAAGGACAAAGTGTACAAGCCGGGGAGAACCTCGCCATACTGGAAGCTCCGGATGTGTTAGCTAAGCTGGAACAGGCTCGGGCCGCAGAAGCTGCTGCTCAGGCACAGAATGAGAAAGCACTGAAAGGCGCCCGTCATGAACAGGTACAAGCTGCCTTTGAGATGTGGCAAAAAGCCAAAGCAGGACTTGAAATTGCCGAGAAATCTTACAAACGTGTGAAGAATCTTGCTGATCAGGGCGTGATGTCAGCCCAAAAGCTGGATGAGGTTACTGCACAGCGGGACGCTGCCGTCGCTACAGAAAAAGCCGCCAAAGCTCAATACGACATGGCAAAAAACGGTGCGGAACGAGAAGATAAAGCAGCAGCTGCCGCCTTGGTAGACCGTGCCAAAGGAGCCGTTGCAGAAGTAGAATCTTATATCAAAGAAACTTATCTTATAGCCCAGACAGCCGGAGAAGTTTCGGAAATCTTCCCCAAAGTAGGTGAATTGGTAGGAACCGGTGCACCGATCATGAACATAGCCATACTGGATGATATGTGGGTAACTTTTAATGTTCGGGAAGATTTGCTGCAAGGTCTGACAATGGGAACTGAATTCGAAGCTTTCGTTCCGGCATTGGATAAAAATATCCGCCTGAAAGTGAACTACATGAAGGATCTTGGTACTTATGCAGCCTGGAAGGCTACGAAAACAACCGGGCAATTTGATCTGAAGACTTTTGAGGTAAAAGCTTTACCACAGGAGAAAGTGGAAGGCTTACGTCCCGGAATGTCGGTGATACTGAAGAAGTGATTAACGGTTAGTGATTAGTGATAAGTATAAGGAATGGCACGAGATAAGAAATATATAGCTTTGTGGAACGTCATGAAACGGGAAAGCCGACGGCTCGTTTCCCGTCCGCTGTACCTGTTCTGCATGGTGATAGCGCCGTTGTTCTGCTACGTGTTCTTCACGACACTGATGGATTCGGGCTTACCGGTCAATATGCCTGTAGGGGTGGTGGATCAGGATATGACATCCACTTCACGCCAATTGATGCGAAACCTGGATGCATTTGAGCAGACCGCCATCGTAGCCCATTATCCTACTATCAACGAAGCACGTGCCGCCATGCAGAAAGGAGAAATCTACGGATTCTACTACATTCCGAAAGGTACCACTGCCAAGGCGCAATCTCAACGACAGCCTACCGTATCGTTCTATACCAACAACACGCTGCTTATCGCTGGTTCTCTGCTTTACAAAGATATGAAGATGATGAGCGAGTTGGCATCGGGAGCCGCAGCACGCACCAGTTTGTATGCCAAAGGTGCTACGGAAGACCAGGCTATGGCATTCCTGCAACCCATCGTCATCGATACACATCCGCTGAACAATCCGTGGCTGAATTACTCCGTATATCTGTGTAACACATTTGCACCAGGTGTATTGATGCTGCTTATATTTATGATAACGGTTTACTCCATCGGCGTGGAAATAAAAGACCGTACCGCACGCGAATGGCTGCGCATGGGAAATAATTCCATCTATATCTCCCTTGCCGGAAAGCTGTTGCCGCATACGGCTATTTTCTTCCTGATGGGTATATTGTATAACGTATATCTATATGGCTTCCTGCACTTCCCCTGCAACAGTGGCATCATGCCGATGCTTCTTGCCACTCTCTGCCTTGTACTGGCTTCGCAAGGGATGGGTGTACTGATGATAGGTACATTGCCTACCCTGCGTCTGGGACTGAGTTTTGCATCCTTATGGGGAGTGCTTTCATTTTCTATGTGCGGACTATCATTCCCTGCCATGGCAATGCATCCGGTTCTGCAAGGATTAGCCAATCTGTTCCCGCTGCGTCACTATTTCCTGATCTATGTAGATCAGGCCCTGAACGGTTATCCGATGATTTATTCATGGATAAACTATGTGGCGTTACTTATTTTTATGATGCTTCCTTTCTTTGTCGTACACCGGCTCAAAGAAGCGTTGATTTATTATAAATACGTGCCCTAATGAAACATCTGACGTTCAAACAGAAAGTAGTACAAGGTATCCACGACCTATTCTATATCTGGATACGGGAATTCCGCACGACCTTTCGCGATCAGGGTGTGCTCATCTTCTTTGTGCTTGTCCCGTTGGTGTATCCACTGATTTATGCTTTCATTTATACCAATGAAACCATACGGGAAGTACCTGCTGTGGTAGTGGATAACTCACGCAGTTCGTTAAGCCGCGAATACCTGCGCAAAGTGGACTCCAGTCCGGAAGTGAAGATTGTATCTTATTGCGCCGACATGGAAGAAGCCAAACTGATGCTGAAAGATCGTCTGGCTTATGGCATCATCTATATACCTGCTGAATTCAGTGAAGATATTGCACGGAGAAAGCAAACGCAGGTCAGTCTGTATTGCGATATGAGCGGATTGCTTTATTATAAATCTTTGCTGAACACCAATACCAGCGTGTCATTGGATATGAATGCAGACATCAAAATGCAACGTGCCGGCAATACCACCAACCGCCAGGATGAGATTACCGCCTATCCGATAAAATATGAAGATGTTACCTTGTTCAACCCTGCAAATGGTTTTGCGGCTTTCCTGATACCTGCGGTATTGATACTGATTATTCAGCAAACCTTGCTGCTGGGTATCGGACTTTCTGCCGGAACAGCCCGCGAACAGAATCGTTTCAAAGATTTAGTTCCTATCAACCGCCACTACAACGGCACATTACGTATCGTGCTGGGTAAAGGTTTAAGTTACTTCATGGTGTATGCACTTGTATCCGTATATGTGCTCTGTGTAGTGCCACGTCTGTTCAGTCTCATCCAGATAGCTCAACCGGGTGTACTGACCCTCTTTATGTTGCCTTATCTGGCAGCATGTATATTCTTTGCCATGAC
>ERZ791934.2646-NODE-2646-length-10697-cov-3.624131_pt1 | contig 10697 bp, 10 predicted proteins | sample MGYA00510125_ERZ791934 | MGnify/ENA primary metagenome ERZ791934 (study PRJEB30046, sample SAMN00993240) | human gut metagenome | study: EMG produced TPA metagenomics assembly of the A metagenome-wide association study of gut microbiota in type 2...
GCTTTTTCCTATTATCACGCTCAAATCGTGATTTCAATCGCGATAAATCGCGATATTTATTGTAATACGTCTATTCTAACACGATATCTTGAATGTCATCCCCCACAGACTGTTTCCAGCGGCCTGATTCTCTTACGATATATTTTCATAAGAAAGAACACGCTGATCAGGATCGAGCATACTTCTGATATAGGCCAGCAATACCAGATAAGAGCCATGTTTCCAAACTGTGCAAGAAAGTAAGCCAGCGGAATCCGAACCACCAGCTGTCTGGCTGTGGTAACAATCAGGCTGTAATGGCCATTTCCCATCCCCTGGAACAGGGAACTGCAAATCACAGAGGTTGGTGAAAACAGAAAGGTAAAGCCTACTATCCTAAAAATCGGAATGCCCACCCGAAGCATCTCCTCCGTAGGGTGAAAAGGCGACATGAGCAATTCCGGAAAGAACACAAAACAGGAGGAAGCTAAAATCATAACGGTACAGCCATAAATCATCCCCCATTTCACGGAATCCATGATCCTCTTTTTACTTTTAGCGCCATAGTTATAAGCAACAATGGATACCATGCTGCTGTTTAAACCGATCATCGGTGTCTGGACAAAATGCTGAAGCCGGTTATAAATCCCAAAAACAGCTACTGCAGTAGTGGAAAACTCCGCTACAAGACGATTCATTAGAAATGACATAAGAGAGCTTACAGAGGCCATAACAGTAGTGGGAACTCCAACCCGGAAGACCGCAGCCATCATATGGCGATCGGGCCGGAATCCCTTTAAAGAAAAAGTAATATCTGTATTTTTCTTCAGATTCAGAAAGACCGCCAATCCCATGGCAATCCACTGCCCGCATACGGTAGCCAGTGCAGCCCCCAAAATACCCATAGCAGGGAATCCAAACAGCCCAAAAATAAATACCGCGTCCAGTATGATATTAATAACAGCCCCGGTTCCCTGGGTTATCATGGTGCACGTATTCTTCCCGGTTGCCTGCAGCAAACACTCAAAGGTAACCTCTCCAAAGATTCCGAGAGATCCCACCATACAAAGCCGTAAGTATTGAACACCATAGCCAATGATTTCCTCATTGTCAGTCTGAAGCAGGAAATACTCCCTTGTATAGAATAAGCCGACAAACAGGAAGAGTAACATACAGATCAATTCAATTAAAATCCCGTTTAAGGCTGCCGCAGAAGCCTGCTTTTTATTTTTTTCACCCAGACAGGAGGTGACTAAAGCGTTAATTCCCACTCCCAGCCCAGAGGCCGTAGAACTCATCAGGTTTTGCAGAATAACCGCCAGGGAAATAGCCGCCAGAGCATTTTCACCCAAACGTGAAACAAAAAGGCTGTCAATAATATTATACATGGCCTGAACCATTAATGAGATCGTAAGAGGGCAGGCCATATTGAACAGCAAATACGGTATTTTCATGGTTCCCATCTTATTTTCTTTTACTTCAGCAGATGTTTTCATACAGTGTCTCTTCTTTTCATTCCTGATAAAAAACAGAACAGAGCCATAACCAGGTAGGCGCTCACACAAACAGCAAAATTAAATTTTCCATTCTCGTAACCAAAGGCCCCTGCCACCGCTGCAAGTATGAACTTGGACAGAAAGCTGCCGAGACTTCCAAAGACGTTAAGAACAGAAGCTGCATTACTTCGGGCATAGCCGGGAACTTCCATGCCTGCAAATACCTGAATAGCAGGCATATTCACACCAAAACCAATTCCAATCATAATGGCTCCCAATCCCAGTGTCATCACGTCAGGGCTGACTGCCATCAGCAGATAGCCGGCCGCCAGAAACAGGTAAGCGCCTCCTAAAGCACGTATCTCCCATTTGTTAATGAACTTATACAGCCAGCCTCCCACAACACCGGAGAGAGTCACCATAGATAATATCACTGCGGCTGTCATGGAACTTCCAAATCCGTTTTTCATTACAACGGCAGATGTTTCCGTAACGCAGACATAGAATAATATCATGTGGAAAAAGTAAAGAATACACCATTTTAATATAGGGCGTAACAGAGACATCGGAATCTTTTTATTTTTTTCCTCATTCGTAAGAGCCGGCGGCTCCGGCATGATCCTGGCTACAATCACCAGAACCGGGAACACCACAATATAAATCAAAAAGGTTGCCTGCCACCCCCACGCTGCACAGGCTGCGCCGCCCAGCATCTGAAACATGACAGCTCCAATATTGGTGGCAACTGCATTTAAACTGGCTTGTCGGTGTACCTCCTCCCCCTGAAAAACGGACATCATAACAGGCATAATCAGGGGAGTAAGGATTCCTGTGCCGCAGCCAAACAGCGCCCTCCACAGAAGGAGAAGATAGAAATTATGAGTAAAAAAGGGAGCAATCCCGCTGATCAGATTACAGGTCAGACCGCAGATCGTCAATGCGCGGTATGAAACCTTCTTCCCGGCCATATGGCCGCAGATCAAGGTCATTGGAATAGCCAAAAGAGAGGGAAGCGTGGTCAGCAGAGAGATCATCGTGGAAGAAACGTCCGGATAGGCCTCCCCCACACTGGCTAAAACCGGACTTACGGCACTGGAAGCCAGGCTCAAAAAGGAAAGAGCCGCAAGGGCATAAGATGTTGCATTTTTATTCTGCTTCATAGAATTTCCTCTATATCGTTTCATATCATGAAAAATGGCCCGAAATACTGAAACTGCAGCATTCGGGCCCTATAATCAGTTCTTCTTAGAAAGATGACAGGCTACCAGATGGCCGCCTCCTGTATCGGTAAGGGAAGGAACCTCTGCCTTACAAACATCGGTTGCATACGCACAGCGAGGATGGAACGGACAGCCTGAAGGTGCATGAATCGGGCTGGGGACCTCTCCTTCCAGCAATATACGCTTTCTACTTTTCTCCACATAATAGTCTGTGATCGGCACTGCGGACAGCAACGCCCGCGTGTAAGGATGAACAGGATTCGAATATATTTCCGCTGCATCCATAATCTCTACAATGTGCCCCAGATACATCACTCCGATCACATCTGCAATATGGCGTACCACTGCCAGATCATGGGCAATAAATACATAGGTAAGACCCAGACGCTCCTGGAGTGACTGAAACAGGTTGATGACCTGAGCCTGAATGGACACGTCCAGTGCAGAAACGGGTTCATCGCACACAATCAGCTCCGGATTGCAGGCTAATGCTCTGGCTATGCCAAGCCGCTGTCTCTGGCCTCCGCTCATTTCATGAGGATACCGGTCTCCCATTTCCGGCAAAAGTTCTACGATCTCCAATAATTCCTTTACTCTGGCAGCCACCTCGGACTCTGTATATTTTTCCTTTCCTGTTACAACTGCCTCTTTTATAATCGAGTATGCAGACTGACGGGGATCCAGAGAACCGTAGGGATCCTGGAAGATCAACTGAATTTCCCGGCGAATAGACTTAATCTCCTCCTTCGAAGCTCTGCTGATATCTTTTCCCTTATAGCAGATATGGCCCTCTGTCGGGTTCGTAATTCGCAGAATACATTTTCCGGTCGTTGTCTTTCCACAACCGGATTCTCCTACCAGACCGAAGGTTTTCCCTTTTTCTACCTCAAAAGAGACATCATCCACTGCCTTCACGTAGGAAGTCGTTTTTCCCAACAGGGATTTAGCAGCCGGGAAATACATTTTTAAATTTTCTACTTTTAATAAAACATCCTTTTCAGGCACTTGCATTCCCTCCTCTCACATCAAGGTGACAGGCCATAGAATGTCCTGTCTCGCCAACGGGACGAAGTTCAGGTGCTGCCTCATTTTTACATTTCTCACAGGCATAGGGACACCTTGGATAGAAGGAACAGTATTCTGGTATATTTGCCAGGTTAGGCGGTGTTCCCTCGATGGGAACCAATTTTTCATTTTTATTGTCATCCAGCCTGGGAACGGACGCCAGCAGCCCAAGGGTGTAGGGATGTCTTGGATTGGTCAGAAGCATCTCCGTGGTGCCGGATTCCACAATGCGTCCGGCATACATGACGTAAATACGGTCTGCATAGCGGGTTACCAGCCCCAAATTGTGTGTCACTACAATAATAGAGGTCCCCTTCTTTTCGACAAGAGATATGAGCAGTTCCATAACCTGAGCCTGTGTAGTCACATCCAGGGCCGTGGTAGGCTCGTCCGCTACAATCAGCTTAGAATTACATGCCACGGAAATAGCAATCATAGCCCGCTGACGCATGCCTCCGCTCATCTCAAAGGGGTAGTTTTTCATACGCTCTTCTGGATCCGGAATCCCTACAGCGGCAAGAGCCTCTACGCCCCTTTTCCATGCTTCCTGTTTACTCATATTTTTATTATGAGCCCGGAGTACCTCTGTCAGCTGGTTTCCAATAGTATAGACCGGATTTAAGCTGGTCATGGGTTCCTGAAATATCATGGAAATGCCATTTCCTCGGATGCTGCACATCTGTTTCCTAGAATAGGTCAGCAGATTATTGCCCTCAAACCATACCTCTCCTCCAATAATTTTACCGGGCGGTGACTGGATCAGCTGCAGAACAGAAAGCTGAGTGACAGACTTTCCGCTTCCGGATTCACCAACGACTGCCACGACTTCCCTTTCATTTACATGAAAGCTTACATCGTTAACCGATTTCACCTCTCCCGCGTCAGTAAAGAAGGAGGTACGAAGATTTTTCACATCTAACAATACTTTTTTCTCTTCCATTACAGTTTCCCCCTCAGTCTTGGATCCAAAGCATCGCGGAGTGCATCACCTACGACATTAAAAGCAATAACGACCAGCATGATACAGATACCTGGAAGAATCGCTACCAGCGGCTGGTTAAACAGATACTTATAACCTTCAGAAACCATAACTCCCCAGGCTGGTGTAGGAGGAATAATGCCCACACCCAGGTAACTCAGGGTAGATTCCAGCATGATCGCGGTTCCCACGTTCATGGTAAAGGTAACGATCAGAGACGCCAGGCAGTTCGGTAAAAGATGCCGGAACATAATAACGAGCTGCTTCTGTCCTATCAAATTGGAGGCTGTCACATAATCATTTTCCCTCAGGCTGATAACCAGGCCATTTACCATACGAATATAGCTTGGAATAATGGAAACGCCGATGACAAGGCTGATTCCCATTAAATTTCCGGTCACCATCGTAGAAAGCACCATTGTAAAAATAATGGGAGGTATGGCAATCATGGCATCCGTAAACCGCATAACAAAACCATTGAGCCAACCGCCTACATAACCGGCAATAAGGCCTATTGAAGTCCCCACCACTGCCGCCCATATGCTGGATAGCAGCCCGGTAATCAGGGATACTCTGGCGCCGAACAAAAGTCTTGTTAAGGTATCCCGGCCAATATTATCGCAGCCAAGTAAATGCTCACCGCTGGGATCGGCTAAAATATAGCGGAGATTCTGCTCATAAGGAGTATACTGTGTTAAAACAGGTGCAAAAATGGCAATAAATACAAATGCTGCAATAATTCCGAAGCATATCTTGGTTACCCAGCCTCGGCTGAAAAATATCCGGAAGAAGCGCTTCATGCCTATTGCACGTTTCGAATTTTTATTTGACATACGGCTCACCTCCAGGACTTACGGATACGGGGATCCACGAATCCATATAATAAATCAATCACAAAGTTAACCAGAATTGTAAACACGGAAATCACGAATACACAGCCCTGAACCACCATATAATCCCTGCCGTTAATGGCGCTTACAATTAAGGTACCGATACCGGCAATATTAAAAACCTGCTCGACCATCAGGGAACCGCCAACCACTACACGCACCTGAAGTCCAATGGTGGTAATAACAGGAATTAATGCATTTTTCAGAGCATGCTTGTAAATAACACTTTTTTCTGCCAGACCATTGGCCCTGGCTGTACGAATATAATCCTGATTAATTACCTCCAGCATATTGGACCGTGTCTGTCGGGCCACCGATGCCAGCAGGCTGAATGACAAAATCAGGATTGGCATAACACCATAGAAAATATATTGACCAAAGTTTTCAGTAGGCGCTACATAGCCGGACAGCGGCAGCCAGCCAAGCCTCATTCCAAATATGTAAATCCCGACAATTCCCAGCCAGAACTGAGGCGCACCGAGTCCAATCGTACTGATAAACGTAATCAGATTATCAATGAATTTTCCCCGCCGTATCGCACTGATGATACCGCACAGGATTCCTAACAAACTGGAAAGAATTAAAGCGGGCAGACCTATAGATATTGTACGGGGCAGCCTTTCAGCCAGGCAGGTTAATACCGGACGGCTGTATGTAATGGAATCCCCCAGATCACCGCGCAGCGTATCTGAAATCCATATAAAATACTGCTCCACTACAGGGCGATTCAAATAATACTTTTCCCGGAAAGTCGCAATATCCTGTTCCGACGCTTCTGAGCCAAGAGCCAGAACGGCAGGATCTCCAGGAAGCATATGAACCAATGTAAAAGAAATCACAGAGACCAAAAATACGACTGCAACCGAAATCCCCAATCGTTTTAAAATATATCGACCCATAATCATCACCACCTTTTCTTGCGAAAAACAGGGCATACGTCACGTTTTAGAGTGGCAACGCATGCCCGTTCACTAATGAATCATCATTATTCAGTCTCTTTCCACAATTCATTCCAGGTAGCGTTATACTGCTGAACTGCGCCGTAATCGCCATGAAGTTTCGGGCTGATCACTGCGGTTGAATAGGTAATCGCCACTGTGTAAAGTTCTACATTGTCCTGGAACAAAATCTTTACCGCTTCCTTTAAGTTCTTGCTTAAGGTAGCCTGGTCAGATACAATCGCCTCATTAATCAGGCCTACAGACTTTTCATCGTGCAGGAAGGTAGAGCCACCGAATCTGGCGCCTGGAATCATATTAGCAGCCACCTGTGAGAACTGGCCGTTTCCTAAGCCCATGGGATGGAATAAGATACCGTCCCATTCGCCAAGGTAGTTGGCATAATTGGCAACTTCAATCTGATTTAATGTTACTGTGAGGCCAATCTGCTGCAGTTCTGCCTGGATAATCTGGCAAACACTCTTTGCAAAATCGCCCACCTGAAAATTAATCGTTAATTCAAATCCCTTATCATAGCCGGCATCCTTCAGAAGCGCTTTGGCCTTTTCTACATCATAGTCGTAACCTGTTACCTCACTGTTATACTCTGTGGAACTGGAAATTGCCCACTGAGTGGATTCCGTTCCATAAGCTCCATCCCCCAGGAGCGAATCGCAGATAGCTTTTGTATCTACTGCATAAGCAATGGCCTGGCGCACACGCAGATCCTTCAGCGGCCCGTCTGCCTGGCTGTTAAAGCAAAGCGTATAGCCGGTAGAAGGAATCGCAGCATTGCTCATGGTATATCCCTTAGCCTTCAAAGCATCGGCAGTAATTGCATCACCTGACAGATTCATAATATCCAGATCACCCACCTCCAGCGCAGCCTGCTGAGTCGCTGTGGAAGCATAAATTTTAAAGTTGACCCCATCTAAATAAGGCGTTCCCTGCCAGTACTGATCGTATTTTTCCGTATAGATGCCTTCTCCATGCACCCATTTTGTTACCTTAAACGCACCGGTACCTACAGGCATTTCGTTAAACCCATCCACTCCAAGGGATTCTACTGCAGATGGACTGCAGATAAAGCAGGTTCTCGCCAGGCCGTAGTCAAACAGAGCATCCCATTGGGACATATGTACTACGACGGTTTTATCATCTGCTACTTCTACACTTTCCACATAATTAAAGTATGATCCGGTAAGAACACCATTCTCTTTATAGTAGTCCAGGTTCCATTTTACTGCTTCCGCATCCAGCGGAGTTCCATCCTGGAACGTGATCCCGTCTCTCACAACCATCGTGTAGGTCAGCGCCTCCGGATCCCCTTCAAAGGATTCCAGTAAAAATGGCTGAGGTTTACCCGTTTCATCATAACGCAGCAGCGTTTCATAAATGGCAGGTGCCAGAGCAGACTCATTCGTATTGCGAAGCATCCAGCCCTGAAGCGTCGTCGGATCGTCCGTTATTGGAATATTTACTGTACCACCGGAAACAGGCTCTCCGCTGTTTTCAACTGGCGCTGCCGTATTCTCTTCTGCCGCCTTTGTATCACCAACCGTACTTTCGTTTGCCTTACTCTCACCGGATGTACTCTCACTGCTTTTATTGCCCCCGCATGCTGCCAAAGAAATACTCATGGTAAACACCAGCAGCATTGCAACTAATTTTTTCATTTTGTTACCTCCTCATTTTTTAAGAGAAAAGATCACTCATCTGTATATTCAACCGCTTATCTTCTGCGCATTGAAATCAATTCCTTCTGCTCTGTATCTGAAAGTCCTCCCATACCATGTCTGGTACTGTACACTACATTTTTCTCTTTCAAGTCCTCCATACCGTATTTAATCATGCCGTACAAAGCAGCTTTTTCAAATACATGCATGGTAACCAGATTGAAATCCAGCTTTTTAATATCCTCCAGTTCAACGCAGGGTTTACCATTTACTACAATCACGTCAGGCCACATTTTCCATCCTAAATCCTTTTCTGCGACTCTGGTTCCCATGGCCAGGTCCATCATACCGCCGCATACAGTGGTCATAGGCGCCCCCAGCTTTTTGGCCAGCACGCAGCGGGTAATCGCTTCATCCATACCATAGGATGGTCCTGCCTCTGTACGGGCAATGCATACGCAGCCCGTGCCTTCACAGGCCGCCACCGCTGCTTTGATTTTAGACAGCCAGTTTTCACGATTAATCGTCTTATAGGCAGGATCCAGAGAAGCCGGATTTACTTCGTCCGGATTGGCAATGTAATACTCATTGCGTTCAAATCCGCGATGCCCGGTACTGTCATCCAGCGTAAAACCCGCAGCACCCGCACGTATCAGCCGCTTCACATTTCGATATATAACAGCCGGACTTTCTCCATAACCATCATCAAAATCGACCAGCAGCGGTATATCGGTACAGTTCGTAATAGCCTCTACGATAGTGATCACTTCATCTAAAGTACCAAAGGCCATGTCTGGCTGTCCATCCATGCTGTAAGCAATGGCCCCGCCGCTTAACATCATACAGGGAAAACCGCTTTTTTCCGCTGCTGCTGCAGTCATGCAGTCGTATACACATGGTGCAAATATCTGCTCTCCCTTTTCAAACAGCTCCATTCCGGTTATTTTCTTTTTCATGCCTTCACCTCCTGGAACGCTTCTTTCCCCAATTCACTTAAATCCTCAAACTTCTTCTCCAGCGGCATCCATTTCTTCCAATAACTGAAAATGTAATGGTAGTCTCTCAGTTTACCTTCCTCATCCAGAAGGTATCCGTCAAAATCGTGGAGATCGGCATAGACTGTGTTTTTATTCGCCCAGTTTTTGGTTCCAAAATCCATGTCCCCAAACCAGGAAGCCTTCTCCATAAAAGTTATGAATACCAGACCATAGCCCAGCTCCATCAGTCTTTCTGCCGTTACTTCCGGCTTGTCTCTCTTTACGGTCAAATCACTCCAAAGTTTTGAACCGGAAACTGTCTCGGCAAATTCTTCGGCATCCTCCTCAGTATGCATACACACGGCTCCAACTATTTGGGCACCTGCCGCCTGAGCCGCCTTACATCTGGCAATAGCGTCTGCCTTATCCGGTGCATAGCTTCGCGCCAATACCATACAATCCGTATTAGATGCCGCCTCCACAGCAATTGCAACTTTTTGTGCAAATACCTCGGGGCTTACTAATACAATTTCGGGTGAATCGCTGCCGCAGCCAAAGGCACGGTCATCTAACAGCATCGCCGCCGCTCCTGCTTTTACAATCCGTTCCAAATCATAAGGCATGATACGGAGATTATCGCTAAAACCGCTGCGAACCTCAACAATCAAAGGAATGCCGCAGTTATCTTCTACAAAACGTGACAGGGACCACACCATCTCTGATGTACTTAAGGTACCTTCATCTGGTGTTCCGTGTACGGTATGTGTCAGTGCCGATGCACTGAATAAGGCACCCTTGCAGCCCATATGTTCTGCCGCACGGGTAGAAATCCCATCAAACGTATCCGGAGCAATCAGCTGACCCTGAGCCAGGACTGACTGCAATGTAGGAATACTCATTTTTATCCTCCTTCTCACTGAAATAAAATCAGTGCAATCACTTCCAGCGGTTCTTCCCCCACCGCTTCCAGACCGTGTCCTTCTCCTGCGCCGGTAAACGTTACATCTCCCGGCTTCACAATCTGAATCGTTCCGTTGTCATTAAACCGTCCTGTTCCTTTCAAAACATAGTATGTCTCCGACTCCTTCTCGTGGACATGATAACCAATCCCTGATCCCGGCATTACTGTTGTATGGCCAAAGAAACGTCCTTTACTGTACATTTCTTCAGGTACCTTCAACAGTTCTTTGCAGGAAATCGTCCCAACGCCGTTAAATGGACTGGGCTTTTGCTCCGACACTAATTCCTCTGCTCTCTTCACCATCGCGCGCTCGGTCCCCCCTTTCTTTTCACTTATCCCAACGGGTTACAATTCCTTTGTTTTATATCCTATGCATCAATGCATACTTGATATGTATCTGTAGTATACAACAAGATTATTTCATTTTCAATAAACAAATAGCAGATATCGCGCTTATTTTTTTGTGCATTTTTTACATATATATTTTTATATACCTTTTATTTTTATCATTTAAAT